>Ga0164294_10000628_pt1 | contig 33539 bp, 22 predicted proteins | sample GEODES005metaG_FD_111479 | JGI IMG/M metagenome (GOLD analysis project Ga0164294, IMG submission 111479) | Oligotrophic lake water microbial communities from Sparkling Lake, Wisconsin, USA - GEODES005 metaG | ecosystem: Environmental > Aquatic > Freshwater > Lake | place: USA: Sparkling Lake... | reverse complement strand
TGACTATTTATTATCACATAAATCAGAAAAAGGAGGAACTATTAGTCATACAAAAATTGGATCTAAAGATGCAAACATATATGCGGGTAGTTATAATATTGTAAATATGCCCGAATTTTGGTCCAATTATTATAGTCATGTTTTTGAAAAAAAAAATAAAGAATATTTGACTGAAAAACAATTAATAGAAGATGGTCCATTATTAGTAGATATTGATTTAAGATATGCTACCACTATTAATAGTCGACAACATAATAAAAATCACATTATTGATTTGATTGTACTATATGCAAATAAATTAAATTTAATATATTCTATTCCAAATAAGTCTACTATTAATGTGTATGTATTGGAAAAACCAGATGTTAATATATGCGAAGACAAGGTAAAGGATGGTATTCATCTAATATTTACTATTAAAATGGATAAATCACATCAATGTGTTTTACGAAAAATGATTATTGAAGAAATTGGAAATATTTGGGATAATATACAAAACACAAATTCATATGAAGATGTGTTTGACGAAGGAATAACAAAAGGATTTGTTAATTGGCAAGTATATGGTTCAAGAAAACCAGATCATAAAGCATATAATCTGACATATTTTTATGAGTTAACATATTTAACAGAAAATGAAGACCAAGAAGAAACATGGAATTTTAAAGAAGTAAACATTTCTAAAATTAATATGCAAGAACATTTACCATTAATGAGTGCGCGTTATAATGAGCACCAAAAGTTTGAAGTCAAAAAGAACGATGACTTATTAAAAAAAATAGACTATGAAAAAAGCGAATTAAATGTTAAACAACGCAAAGCAAGTATTAATGTTATTAGTTCTAAAATAGACATTAATATGTATGATTTTGGTAAAATTACTGATGTTTTAACATTAGATAGTTTACTTGAAAGTTTTATGGAAGAAATAGCAAACAGCGATTATGAAATAAAAGAGACACACCAATTTACTATGATTTTACCGAAAAATTATTATGGTCCTGGTTCTTATAATAAATGGATAAGAGTGGGTTGGGCATTAAAAAACACCCACGAAAAGTTATTTTTAACATGGCTTAAATTTAGTTCGCAATCTGAAACCTTTAATTTTTCGCAATCACAAGTATCACAACTATATGCATTATGGAAAAATTTTGATGTTAAAAATAGTGATTGTTTAACTAATCGCTCTATTATGTTTTGGGCAAAAACAGATAATTATTGTGAATATGATAAAATCCGTAAAGAAACAATAAGTTATTACATAGATCAAACTTTGCAAACTATGATTTTAAAAGACAAAGTTGCTGAGTTTGATTTGGCAGTTGTATTATATCAACTATTTAAAGACCAATTTGTTTGTGTTAGTATTAAAAATAATGAATGGTATGAATATAAAAATCATAAATGGAACGAAATTGATTCAGGTAGTACATTACGATTATTAATTTCTAAAAAAATGCACGATATTTATTGTAAAAAATCCCAAGAACTTATTGAAACGATGATTAAAAAAGAAAATAATGACGAAAATACAGAAAATTTAAAAACACGATCTTTAAAATTAGGAGATATATGTATATTACTAAAAACAACAAGTTGGAAAAACAATATTATGAAAGAAGCAAAAGAGTTATTTTATGATAAAAACTTTATGACTAAATTAGATGCCAATCCTTATTTAATGTGCTTTAACAATTATGTAATTGATTTTAAATCAAAGATTCATAGAAAAGGTAAACCAGACGATTATATTTCTAAATGCACAAATATAGATTATATTCCATATGCAAACTTAAGTGATAATGCTAATTATTCATTAATTCAAGAAATCAATAAATTTATTGATGAACTCTTTCCAGACAAAGAACTTCGGCGTTATATGTGGGAGCATTTAGCATCAATTTTGATTGGTAAAAATGATAATCAAACATTTAATATTTATACGGGAAGTGGTTGTAATGGAAAATCAAAGTTAGTTGAATTAATGAGTCGATGTTTGGGAGATTATAAAGCAACCGTTCCAATCACATTAATTACACAATCTCGCAATTCAATCGGTTCTACATCATCAGAAGTAGTTGCATTAATGGGCGTTCGTTATGCTGTAATGCAAGAACCAAGTAAAGGCGATGTTATTAATGAAGGCATTATGAAAGAAATTACAGGCGGAGACCCAATTCAAGCACGAGCATTATTTAAAGACAGTGTAACATTTACACCACAATTTAAATTGGTTGTATGTACTAATGTTTTATTTGACATCAACACAAATGATGATGGCACTTGGCGTCGCATTCGTATTTGTGATTTTATGTCAAAATTTACAGATGCTCCTTATGAAAATGAGGATAAATTTCCAAAAGCAAATTTCCCATATCAATATTTAATCGATCAAAAAATCGATGAAAAATTCACATTGTGGGCACCATTATTAATGTCTAAATTAGTAGATATTGCGTATAAAACAGAAGGTAAAGTTAATGATGCTAAAATAGTAACATCAGTTAGTGATAATTATCGCGAAGCACAAGACTATTTAACTGAGTTTGCAAAAGAAAAAATTACTCGAATGCGCGAAGGAATAATTAAGAAAACAGAATTGCTTGAAGAATTTAAGAATTGGTATACAATGAATTATGGACGTGCATCTTTACCAAATGGAAAAGAAATAACAGATTATATGGATAAGCAATATGGTAAAAATAAACGCGGAAAATGGAATAATGTTATTATTAACTATAATAACGAAAGTGATAATGAAGAACAATAAATACAATAAATACAATAAGAAAAATTAGAAGAATAATTAAAAACATTTTTATAACTATTTCATTTTTTCTATTAATGAATTATAAGTTTGTGTATCTTCTTTTAAATTATAAAATTCTAAAGTATAAATATATCCTTCATATATTAAATTCATTAAATAAGATAATATTATAGGTATTATCAAGTAAATAAATAATACTAATACTAATTTTTTATTATTATATTGCTTTTCACTTATAAATTTTGAAAATATTAACCATAATACAAATAAACTGTAATACACAATAATATAATAAAAATATATAGTTTTATACAAATCATAATTTGATACTAAATATGTATTTTTTCGATTATCTACATGTGATAATGTTTTGTAATTGTCTATTTTTTTTTGTATACCTTCTAAAATTGCTACTTTACCACTAATTATATCGGTCATAGAACCTCTATCCAATAATAATGTCTTATGATCTTCCACAAATGTTATATAATATTTATATAGCGTATTTAAATCATTAATTTCATCATTTAAAAATGTTCTCATTGACTGTGTAGCATTAGTTTTACAGTCCTGTGCAAAACGAGGACTATCTTTGAAAGCTTGATGTCTAGATTCTAATGATTGTCTTACAAATTTATATAATCCAATATCTTCAAAAGATTCAATACTAGGTTGCTGAATATTTACTCCTCGTGTTGGAGTCAAATATTTTGTTACCCAGTTATTAGGACCAACAGAGGAGTCTTCTGTAGGAGAATCGGGATTAGTTACACCAGTTATACCTGTTGCAATATGATTAATACCATCAAATAAATCCATATTTTCATCTATTATATCGGCTATACCATCTTCGGCTTTCTCAGCACCTGCTTTACATTCAGCAATAACTCTTATTGCTGCTGCATCACAATTACAATAATTAAGATCTTCAACCTTTGGAGCCATTGGTTCAATAGTAGTCGTATTACTTGTATTAATATTTTCCACATAAGAACTATAAGTCGTAACCCAATCATTTTGATCTGTTATCAACTTTGCATTCGGACCGAGTATTTGATCAACAGCAGTTAAAAATGTATTTTCTACACCAGCACTAACTTCTTCACAACATCCTTTTATAACTTCTGGCATAACCCGCTCACAATTACATTCCCAACTTGTTCTTTCTGATAGTGGTTGAGAAGCTTTATTTCCCATACTATATTATAACTTATATAAAACAATATATATATTATTGTTTTTAATTTAATTTTAACACTAAATTAAAATATTTTTTAATTTTAAAAAATGTTTTAAATTAATCTTTAGGCTATTAGACTTGCCATTACGGCCGGTGATGGAGGAACTAAATTTGCATTTAGTTCTGTACTATTTGAATAACTAAATGATGTTTGTATAAGACAGTCTTTTGCACAACCTTGTCCGAATGATTCAATAATAGTTGTATTTTTTGAATTATTAGAATTATTAGAATTATTAGAATTATTAAAATTCTCAAAATAATTACCAAAGTTTTCAGTCATTAGACATTTATTTTTAGCATAATCATATACCATAGAACCATCACAACAATCTTGACCCACACAAGTCAATGTTAATGAAGTCAATGGATTTTTCTTTCTAACAAGGGTTCCCTCTTTTTCTAATTGTGCTGCAGTTCTATCATATGGAATACGAATTTTGTCATAATTTATATTATCTCTCATATAAATATCAATAACTTTATAGAAAATATATGCACTTGTAAAAAACAATATTGTTACTAAACATATTAATGTTATATTATTTGGAAGCAAGCTATTTTTATTGGCAATTGCTAACGGAATAATAATAATACATGCAAAAATTATTACTAAAATTATGTTTAAATATTCTTTATTAACTTTATCATTGTAATTTATTATTTCAATATGTCTTAATTTATTTTGGTTGTTTTGATTAAGTTTATCATATACATGTTTAATAGTGGATTCTTGTCCGTGTTCGTTACTTATCATAAAATCACTTAATACATTTGTAAAAACATTGTCTTTTTTGATTAAAAATTCGCCAACAGCATTATTAATTTCTGTTTCAATTAAATCTGGTGCTGTGTATACTTTTGATTCATTTATTATATCAAGTAATAAATCATTAGTAACTTCTACATTTACCATTGTTATATTTATATACTTAGTATAACAAAATAAAAAATAGTATAAAATATTGATTATTATATGCGTAATTTTCTCAATAAAAATAAAAGCATTAAAATAAAAATTACTGCCAATAGTGAATAAACAGAAAAAATTATATTATTTGAATATGCACCCTTTTTAACACTGTTTAATCTCTCTTCATATAACATAGTATCCTTTTTTAATTTATTAATATGATTATTAGCATAACTTATTTCGGTAACTTTGCCTAAAGGGTCTACATATAACATAGTATTTTATATTTTTACAATATTATTTATAAATAGTATTAGTAATATAATTAAAATAAAGTAACTAAATAGCAATAATTCACTTATAATATTAGCATTATATAACATTAACAATACTAGTGTTAATATCATTATTATGAATAATATTAAATAAATGCTATTTATTGAGTTATTATTTATTAACAATGTGTTTTGCTTATTATTTAAGATATCTGACTTATTATTTATAGCAATAGAGTCGTTTATTAGATTAATAAACGATATATCTCTCTTTGGTGTTAATAAAATATTTCCACTTATTTCATTATGACTTAAAGAATGATTAAACAAATCAGTAAACAATATATTTTTACTATTTGAAAATACACGTTTATTGACCTCATTAATAATATTCAAAATAGTATTATAAGTCTGATTTTTTTGGTATTCTAAATAGTCATACAAATTTTTATTATTAATATTTGTTAAATCTAAGTTTGAGGCTTTGCTATGTAAATAATTTATATATGATAAATCATCAATAATATATTCAGTTTCTTCTAAATATCTGTCAATATATTGAAATGCACTTTTATTATCTTCAAAATAGTATTTATTTACAAATCCATAACCATTATATACTCCATAATCATTGGGAGGTAATATATTAGATTCACAATTTAAAGTTAAAGATATATCATAAGAACCAGAAATATCATTAAATAAAGAACATTTTTTAGTTGAACTACTTATATCTGTCAATAAAAATATTTCACAATTACCTTGGGTGCATAATAATTCACATTCGGAATTAGAAGCAACATTTCTAGGCGTTGAAAGTTTTGAAGTATTAATATTATAAAAGTTTGTTTTTCTATTTTTACATATATCTACATATTTTTCTGTGTCAAAATTCTCTTTTATAGTATTAACATTTGAAACAGACGAGTCATAATATAAAACATTTATTAAATATATGTTTAAAACAATAACAATAATAATTAAAAAAACATTTAAACTATTTTTAATATTACTATTACTAACATGTGCTTTAAAATAAGTAAATTTATTATTAAATTTACTTTTCATTTTATACTTAATATGTTAATATATTTTATTTAATTGGTTAAAATATATTAACAAAAAATATATTAATACACATTTTTAAAATAATCAATTATACACTTTTAATATTATACATTTTATAAAAAATATAGATTAATAGAATTCCTAAACAATATATCAAATAATTAGGAGCTCTATTATATACAATAAGTACAATTAATATTAATAATATTACTATAAATAAGAAATCAATTAATTTTGATACAAAACTATTAGCACTAGTACTAATAGCGGCGCTAGTTGCATCAGTATTGGCTGCGCCACTGTTGACTTGACCACCATTGACTTGACCACCATTGACTTGACCACTATTAACTGTACTATTTTGTTGACATAATTTTGAACTTGCACAGTCACATTTTTCATTTGGTTTACAATTGCATTCAATTTTACTACAATTTCCATTAATACATCCTAAATAGTCTATTGAGTCAACAATAGATAAGTAAGAAACACTGTTTTTACTAGTTTGAGTTTCTTGTAGCATTTTTTTATTGTTTATTAATGAACTATTTTGATAAATATCAAAAAATAATTCGTCTTCACTTATAGAAGTCAATTCTGTATTATTCATAATGAGTATTAATTAATATTATAAAATATTTTATTAATTAATATTTTATTAAATAATCCAATAACTAATGTCTAATAATCAATTATTAATAATCAATAATTAATCAATAAACATTGTTTATTACTACTTATTATCGGGTTTTACATTACTACTATTATTAATAGATTTTACATTACTACTATTATTATCGGATGTTACATTAGGATTAGTAATAGTACTAAATAATGAACCAAGGGTTATAACTTTCAAGTTTCTTGTTTTATAATATACAAAACAAGCAATTATTATTATTATTAATAATATACCATTTTCTACTATTTTAAACTGTGTTAAAAAAACATTATCATGTAATCTTCCATTATTGGCTCCTCCAGAACCCATTAAGTTAGATAGTTCTTGTTTTTTATCGGCAATTCGCGTGTTTAATGCCATTATAGTATTATTATCATCTCGTTTTAAAAAATTAATATTTGATAAATCAATACTAATATCATTTAAATGATTTATTAAGTTGGTATATTTCAATTTTAAATTTGCAAGTTGAATATCAAATAACTCCTCATTAGCTCTTGTGGGATTACATATAAAATTTTTAAATGTAATATAAAGAGGACCACTTGTTTCAATATTTGTTTCATTAATATACAATAACTCTTTATATGATTGTAATTGATTAAGTTTAGTAGGATTATTATAATAACTTGTAGGACGACTTTGAAGAGAAGACATTACTCGTAAATTACTCTCATTTAAAACTGGTTTTTTGTAATAAGCATATTGAGTTTTTGGAGCATATACTTGATCATCCAATGTATATTTAAAACATTTTTGACTTTGTGGAACACCTAAAGGAAATCTCCTAAATAAAATGTTATTACAAGTGTCAGTAACATTTATTCTAGGTGTTGTTCCAAATAAACTATTAAATAACTCAACCATAGTATCTGCACTTACAATTGACCCTAAATTTGAAGTTAGTTTTATTGGAACATAACAATTACTCATAAATTCATTACTAATGCTACTTAGTGTGCCAGAAGCAAAAGATATATCATTCATTAAAAAAAAATTAGCATTTTTTCGCAGGGCTTCTGCCTGACATTCAGCAACACTCAATACTGTTGACTTGTTAAATTTGGAATTTAAAGATACATCAAAGTTAGTAGCACTTGGTCGACCATAACATCCATCAAATTGATAAAAATTAGTATTAATATCTGTGCTCATTATTAACTACTATATATATATTATATTAAGTTATTTAAGTTAATTAATATATTTTGCAAATTCTATAAAAATCCGATTTAATAGAAGTTCGACTAGCTCTCTCAATTTTAACAATATTATTTGGACGTAGTCCAATAACAATTGCAACTGGACTAAAATATGATATGTCAGGAATTTGTGTATTATCTAAAATATTATATTTTTTTAGAAAAAGTTCTTTTTCATTTTCAGTTAATATTGTATGTTTTGGTACTAAAGTATGTTTTAATATATTAAATTGTAGTCTTTTAATATTTACTAATGAAATATAAATCTTGTCGGTAACCCATATATCTTTAATATTTTCTAGTAATGTATCATTAGGTTCATCTTTAATAATAATCATTAAATCATCTTTTTTTTCTAATATTGATTCTAAATGAAATAAATCTTCCACAATGTCATAAATATTTTGAGGTTTAATTAATTTTGTTACATAATACTTAACATAAATTTTTTGTTTTGTTAATGCATTTTCTAATAACATATCTAATTGATTATTTTCTGTTAAAATACCAACATCTGTAATACTAAAATTAGAATAATTTTCAATTGAAAATCCACGCTCTTCTAAAATTTCTAATAAATTTTTTCGCGAATTATAAATACTAATTATAGTACTATTTGACATGTTTTACTTTATAATATAGTATTAAACTTTATTATTATATCAATTATATTTTAAAATAATTTAAAAATAATTTAAAAATAATTTAAAAATCCAAATTTTATTGTCCCTCAAATTTTACTGTTTTACGTACTTTGCTATTTTCAACGTCACTAGTATTTGGATTTTCTAATTCTAAATTGGGTTGTAGCAATGTATCAGTTACTTCTTGTAATTCAGGTTCTTTAATTGGTATATTTTCAGGTTGACTTGTGTCCGTTGGAATACTAATAACATCATCTAACTCAAGAGGTGATGTATCTTGAGTATCAATATTAATAGCCGGTTTCATAGTTTCTTCATCTTCATAATCTTCATCTTCAAGTGCTTCGGCTGCTAAATATTTTTTGTATGATTCTTCAGCAGCGCGTACTGCTTTTATTGATTCTGGATCAATAGAAGATTCATCGTCTTCATCTTCATCTTCATCTTTATCTTCATCTTTATAGTCACCTTTTTCTTCTTGTGATTCTGGTTCTTTTAATTTTAATGGTTCTTGTGCTATACTTTCTGTGCTTTGTGTTTCTGGTGTTAATAGTGGTTTTTCATAACGTTTAACAAATTCACTTGTTTCTTTTGCAGTTAATTGTGTTAATTTTATGTTTTCTATTGTTTTAGAATAGTTCATGGATGTTAATTGGTCAATATTATCTTCTGTAATAATACGCATTTGAATATTCATTACTTGGAGTTCTTGCATCAATAATTTAAAACTATAAGGTACTCGTACAATACTAAATGATTTTCCATATTTACTAATTACTTGCAAATTCAATGAATTTTCCATAGTATCAGAAAATTTTAATGGACCATCGGCAAAAGGACTAATAAACACATTTTTTGACTCATTATAAATTGCAATTGTTCCACTATTATTACATATAGCAATATAATAATCATCTCCTCTGTTTAACATAGACTCTTTCAAAAAACTAGTTGCACCATGTGCAATTATACTATCGCGTTCCATTTCACCAATACGAAGACCACCATCATTTGCTCTACCTTGAACTGTTTGCCGTGTTAATGAAGTTCGCGGTCCTTGTGCACGATAATTTATTTTATCCTTAACCATGTGTTTAAGACGCATATAATAACATGGTCCAATAAAAAAGTCCATACTTATTTGTTCCCCTGTTTCACCATTATATAATAATTCATTTCCAGTAGAACTATAACCAATATTGCGCAATAATGATCCAAAAATTTCATGCTTTGGACCCTTATTTACAAATGCAGTACAATCTCCAAATCCACCATAGTGAGCACATGCTTTGCCCATTAATGTTTCAACTAATTGTCCTATTGTCATACGACTAGGTAATGCATGTGGGTTAATTATTAAGTCAGGTCTAATTCCTTCACTTGTAAACGGCATATTTTCTTCTGGAATAATTAGTCCAAGTGTTCCTTTTTGACCGCATCTACTGCAAAATTTGTCACCTTGGGCGGGTATTCGTTCTTCTCGTATTCTAATTTTTGCAATTCTAAATCCTTCTTCACCTTCTGTAATAAATGCTTTATCAACAAACCCCAATTGTCCTTTTTTTGGTGTAATCGATGCATCTATAAAAATATTTGGATTTGCCAGATTATTTGTAACTTTCCCTATTACCACTTTTTTATCATCTAATGGTGTATTTTCACCAATTAATCCATTGCTATCTAAATGCGAATATTCATAACCCGGTTTTTTTCCAACAACATTTAAAGTTTCAATATTTACAAATTTAGAATCAACATTAGTACCGGCCACTTTTGTGCTTTCTTCCCGGGCTTCATACATATTAAAATAGGTTGTATTAAACATACCGCGATTAATTGAACCTTCATTAAATAATATTGAATCTTCAACATTATAACCACCATAACAACCAATTGCCACAATAGCATTTACACCATAAGTATGTTCTTCATTATAAATATATTTCAAATAGCGACTTTTTACAAGGGGAATTTGTCCGTTATTTAAAACAACACCCATTTTATCAATGCGATTATGATAATTTGTATTATATAAACTAACACCTTGCTTACTTTGACCACAAGAAAATAAATCACGCGGCAATTGATTATTTTCAGGAAAAACAATTTGATTGCCCATAATTCCTAAAACCAAAGAAGGATGTATTTCAATATGACTAGTAAATTTATTAATATGTTCAACATCCATGGCTATTAATGATGTTTCTGTTTCGGCAGTATCTAGAAAGTCAATAATTCCACTTTTTTGCATTAAATCATTTAATGGATCGGGAACACTATCAGATTTATCATATAAATCTTTGAAGTTAAAGAATACTCGATTTAATTTTATAAAATCATTTAAATTAATTGTTAACTCTTTTTTATCTTTAGTTAACATTTTTAACGGATTAAAACCAATCAATAATTCACTAAAATTATAATCACGAGCCAACAATTTATCATAAATAAATTTTGATTGATAAGAAATAACATTATTTTTTAAATAAAAAACAGGTCTTGTTAATCTGCCTGAATCACTGTAAATATAAATGCTATCTTCTTTAATAGACCAACTTAAACTAGTATAAATAGGTAATAATCCAATTCTACGATAATCTTTCAATAATTCTATTACTTCAATTGGTTTTGTTATAATACCAACCCAGGCGCCATTTACAAAGACTTTCGTACATTGAGCAATATATTCAATAGTACATTCTGTTAACAATTCCATGAAAAATACTGTTCGCAATAATTCAATAATTGGTTTGCTCGAATATCCACTTGTTATAGTACAACCAATTGACATGTGTTTATGTAATCCAACATTGCCTCCATCAGGTGTATCGACCGGATCAATAATTCCCCATTGTGTTGAATGCAATAATCGCGGTCCTATTATTTTTGCACTCGAATCAAGCGGTAAGTTTAATTTACGCATATGAGATAAAAAAGAATTATATGATAAACGATTTAAATCTTGGACGACTTCCAACCGTTTTGTGTGCTCTTCTGCGCCCCAATTTCCTTTAAATGCTTTTCTAAAACCAGTTTCCAAAATACGTTCTTTAAAATACTCAAAATAATTATTTTCAATTAATCCAATAAAGTCATTTTGATAGAGTCCCTTTTTATAATAATATTCTTTGTCTATTTTTTGAAATATGTGTTTTTGCTGTAAACTATAATATTCTTTAAATAAATCATAAATAAGCGTTCCTGCAAGTTCTACTCTCTTAAATTTAAAACTATCCCGATCGGTTGAATTTTTATCGTTTTTATAAACTTGTAATAATTCTTTTACCATATAACCTAAAAAGAACGCTTTATTTATAAAATTATTGTCTCCAATATGTGGCAATAAATAATCCATCAAAATTTCTAAAACGTGCGCTAGAGTTTTTCCTTTTGTAAATGTGGCTAAATATTTTAATGCAACTTCTTGATTAAAAATATTACCAGCATCATGTATTGATGGAATAAAAAGTGCTATATAATTATCATATTTTTCTAAATCTAATAAACACATTTTAATAATCTCTTTGTCGCTCAAAACACCCAATGCGCGCATTAAAATAAACAATGGTACTGGTTTTCTGATATTAGGAACATTGACTAATATTTGGTTATTGCTATGTTTTGTATCAGCGCGTAAAATTCTAATACTTAATGTGCGTATTGGTTTAGAAGAATCTTCAGAAACTGATCTTATTTCTGCCGAATGACTATATAAATCATTAAAATCAGATTTAACATATAACATATTATCTGCAAACTTTTCTTGACTTATTAAGACTTTTTCTTTACCATCAATTATAAAATAACCACCATAATCATTTTTGCACTCACCCATATTAAATTTAACTAATGGATCAAGACTATTTAAAATACATAAATCAGAGTTTAACATAATAGGAAATTTTCCTAAATAAATTTTTTCTAATACACTAGCTGTTTCTTTAAGTTCTCCATTTTCTTGCACTATTTTATAAATTACTTCAACATCAATATGAATTGTTATAGCATACGTCATATTTCTTAGTCGGGCTTCATTTGGAAACATAAAATGTTCTCTGTGTTCATCATATATTATTGGTTTTCCGTAATATATGCGTTTTCCATCAACACCACCAATATATAATTCTGCCTTATAATTATATTCTTTTGTAGTATCATTTTGTTCTTTCATAATCAAAATTGGATTTTTTTCTTTAAAAATATTATGAATCTTATTATTGAAAAAATCATTATATGACTCTAAATGGTGTTTAACTAATATATTTGGATCATTTGCAAACATTTTATCTATAACTAACCATCCTAGTTCTTCGTGATTAAATGAGTTTATTAATGTATCATCTAATTTTTTAGATTTGCTAGCTATGCTTTTATTTAACACGGCTGTTTCTGGTTTTGTTTCTAGTTTTGTTTCTGGTTTTGTTTCTGGTTTTGTTTCTAGTTTTGTTTCTGGTTTTATTATTATTGGTATTATCTTTGTTGTCATTAATATTAGTAGTATTAATTAATATTAATATTTTATATGTTAATCAATAATTATAATAAATAATAATGTAGCTTATTATTATATTAATAATTTTAATACATTAACCCTATTTTACTATAAGAAACTATTATTAATCCCAATATAATAAATAATAAAATAAAAGGCATTAGCACTAAAAACCACGATATTTCTTTATATCCGGCTTTACATAAAGCATTTAATATAAACGTCCAAAATAAAATATAAATTGCTTTGAAAATAAACATCATATATGTATTTGGTAAATCACACTCATATGCACCTACGCAATATTTTGTTGTATTACCAAAATTTTGTACTGCAATTACAATAAATACAATTACTGATATTGCTAAATACACAAACGCGGGGCTACATAAATTCCTAAAATCTTTCACAAATTTGTCATAATATGCCATTTTTATTATATATTATATTATTATAATTTTTTAAGTATAATAATATATTTTTATATTAGGCTATTTTAATTATTGTTTTATTAAATGGGGTTGAATAATTACATCAGAGGAAGGTTGTAATGAATGTCCGAAAAAAGTATTATAAGCTCCACCAATTTTATCATATATATTATAACCTAGATTTTCAAAAGGTTGACTAAGACCATTAACACCTCCGCCCATCATAACTTTTTTTTTATTAGAACATCCTATTTGGGATCTATTTTTAAATGTACTATTTCGAACTTTTTTCATTTTTATATATTTTTTAATTGAATAATGTGGTTTTTGTTTTGATTTTTTATACTTTATTTTAAAAGTTTTGTTATTATATTTCATAGTTCTATATAAAATATAAAAATAATATAAAATAATATAAAATAATATTTAAAAATAAATTATTAAATTAGTGATTAAATAACAAAATTGATATTATTATAATAATATTTATATAAATAATAACTATATATATTAATTATGATTGCTGATTCATTAACAAAAGAAAAAGAACCAAATGAAGTACCCGAATCAGAAGAATCAAAAGAATCAAAAAAAGAACAGTTAAGCAAACAATTCATTGGCCTACTTGATACTTACTTATCAAGTTTTACAAGGTTAAGTGAAACAAATATTCCAGAACTAGAAATACGCTTTGGAACAAAAAAAATTAAAAATATTAATAAAGTAGATTTTTACAATATTATAAAAAGTTTACTAAATTATGATTTTAAATTAAATAATGATAATTATTATTTAAAAATTATGACTTCTAATATTCGGATTCGAACGCAAATAACAGGATTACCAAATATACAAAGTTATTGCAAATTAGATAATTTATCCGGAATAGTGGATGAACGTAATCTAAGTTTTATAGAAAAAGAATATTTTAAAAACGATAAAATGCAAATAATGCCTTTAGATTTTGATGATTATAATTTTCGTGTAAGTTACCAAATTGAAAAGACATTTTCAAGAGCTAATCCATTAATTGAAGAAATGTATGATAAATGGAATTCAACAAAGAAAATATTTAGATATATTAAACGTTATGAATATATACACCCCGAATATCCCTTTTTAATTCATTGTTCTATTGTAAAAACATCTAAAACAAATAATGGTCGATTTATAGAACAATTTAATATTAAAGATTCGGAAGTTTTTAAGTCATTAGAAAACTTTGAAGTAGAAATTGAGTTAAATAATACTATTATTAGCACAAATAAAAGTAAATACACAAAAGACTATTTATATACTAATTTACGAAAAGTTATTAAATATATATTAATTGGTCTTCAAGAAACTAATTATCCAATTACGTTCAGCGAACAAAACAGTGTAATTAAAAACTATTTAATGCTAATAAAAGGTTCTGAGTACAAACCTAATATGCCAGTAAATGTAAAAGACTTTATTGGACCTTCTTCTACTACTTTGCAAATGATAAATATTTTACCGGAATCAGAAATTAATGATACAAATAGTTCTATACCAAATATTAGACATAATTATACTGTTACAGATAAAGCAGATGGTTCTAGAAAATTATTATATATTTCATTAAGTGGAAAATTATATTTTATTGCTACAACTATGACTATACAATTTACTGGTTGTATTACTACAAAAAAGGAACTGTTTAATACAATTATTGATGGAGAACACATTTTACATGATAAAAAAGGCGCACTTGTAAATACATTTGCTTGTTTTGATATATATTATTTTGGTGGAAAAGATGTAACCGGATTTCCATTTATTAATCTAGAAAAAAAAGAAGACACTCAAGAATCTCCCAAACCTGAAACTACTAAAAAGGAATATCGTCTAATATTATTAAAAAGTATTATAACAGCATTAGATTTAAAAGCAGTTAATGATGTTAAAACACTACCACTTAAAATAAATGTAAAAAAATTTTATGGACCTCATATATTTAATGGTTGTGCTACAATTTTAAATAATATTAATTCGGGGTTATATGAATATAATACAGATGGTTTAATTTTTACACCAGCAAATACAGGTGTTAGTTCTAAAACTATTAATATTAAAGCGCCAAATTACAGAATTACTTGGAATGAATCTTTTAAATGGAAACCACCAAACTATAATACTATTGATTTTCTTGTAAGATTTAAAAAAAATGAATTTGGCGAAAATTACATTGGTTCAATGAATAATGAAGGCACAAATTTGGAACATTATAACCAAATAAGCAGTTATTATACTCTAATTTTGAATGTTGGTTTTGATGAAAAAAAGCACGGTTACATTAACCCATATAATGATATTTTAAATAATAACATTAAGCGCGATTTAAAAGAAAGTTACGCAAATAGTTATAAACCTACACGATTTTATCCAACAAATCCAAGTGATATTAATGCAGGAATATGTAATATATTAGGAAAATACGATCATTCAAATAATTTTAAAATTTATACTTTAGAAGGTGAGGAAATTGAAGATTCTACTATTATAGAATTTGCTTATAATAGTGCTAAACCAGAATTTTGGAGATGGGAACCATTACGCGTTCGTTTTGATAAAACATCAGAATTACGGTCAGGAGTGAAAAACTTTGGCAATGCATATCATACAGCAAACTCAAATTGGCAATCAATTCATAATCCAATAAGTGAAGCAATTTTAACAACTGGAAATGGTGTAACAATTAATAATGATGATGATGTATATTATAATAAAAATGTTACAACATCTGAAACTCGGTCACTTCGTGATTTTCATAACTTATATATAAAACAAATGTTAATAAATAATGTGTCAAGACCCGGATTTACATTAATAGATTATGCAGTTGGTAAGGGAGGCGATTTACCAAAATGGATAGGTGCAAACTTGAATTTTGTATTGGGTTTAGATATTAGTAAAGATAATATTGAAAATAGATTAGACGGAGTTTGTGCCCGTTATTTAAATTATGCACAGCGATTCAATGTAATACCAAAAGCATTATTTTTGCATGCAAACAGTTCAAAAAATATAAAAAATGGTTCAGCATTTTATGATGATAAATCTAAACAAATAATGCAAGCACTTTACGGTGAAGGCACAAAAAATGAGGTTTTATTGGGTAGAGGTGTATATGCTAATTATGGAATTGCTAAAAATGGTTTCAATATTAGTTCTATTCAATTTGCTATTCATTATATGTTTGAAAGCAAATCGCTATTGCAAGAATTTATTAATAATTTAAAAGATTTAACACTATTAGAAGGATATTTTATAGGAACTTGTTATGATGGAGAAAAAATATTTAATATGTTACATTCAAAAGAAAATGACGAAGCAATGAGTATATTTAAAAACACTAAAAAAATTTGGCAAATCACTAAAAAATATAGTGCTAAGGAGTTTAAAGATGACGAAACGAGTTTAGGATATGGGATTGACATTTTTCAAGAATCTATAAATAAGACATTTAGAGAATATTTGGTAAATTTCAAGTATTTTATTCATGTTATGGAAAAAAATGGATTTGTGTTATTAACAGAAACAGAATATAAACAATTAAATTTACCAAATAGTTATGGTTCATTTGAACTATTATATAATTTTATGACAACTGATTTAAAAAGAAATAATAATTTATTAAAAAAAATTGGTTCGGCAAATGCATTAAGCGATGAAGAAAAACAGATTTCATTTTTAAATAATTATTTTGTATTTAAGAAAGTTAGAAATGTTATTAATACAGATGATGCATTAGAAAATAGTGAGTTAAAAGAAAAAGAACAAATTGCTGCTATTAGTGATGAATTTGGGGAAATAGATAAAGAATTAGAATTAAAACAAGCAACAGCAATAAGTGCTAAGTCTAAAAAATTGGCTGAAAAATACTTACTTGAAAATCAAGATTTGGAAAATAGAATGGAAAAATCATTACCTGATATTATTATTGAAGAGACTAAAACCAAACCTCAAATTAAAATAACTATTGATGAAAAAATTAAATTGGCCGAAGAAAAAAAGAAAGCAAAAGAAGAGGAAAAATTAAAACTAGCACAAGAGAAAAAGGCGGCAAAAGAACTTGAAAAATCACAAAAAGCAGAAATTAAACAATCACAAAAAGCAGAAACAAAGAAAGTTTAAAGCAAAGTTAGCTGCCTAATCCCTTTAATTAAAATAACATATGGCTATGTTTATTACAAAAAAAGATAGCATCTCTCTATTTTCTATTTTCTATTTTCTATTTTTATATATTTTATAAACATATAAACATATAAAATTATAACATAGTAGTAGCAAACACACAATTAAATGACATATTTGAATTTACCAAATTTAAATAATAGTAATTTAGATTTTAATATTATATATAAGTCACAAGTTGCAAATAATAAAAATAACAACAATACTATTATATGTCCGTCATTATATAATTATTTAATAATATTAAAACAAGTTATTAACGTTTATCCTGAATATTGGGATATTATAAAAAAAATAACAAATCCATATGAATATATACACAGTTGTGTTCCCAATTACAAACTATCTTTATGTAAATATAAACCTTTGTCCCGTGCATTTTTTAAAATGATAGAAATTGTGGATACTTTTAGTTTTTTAACAGAAAAAACTAAAATTAAATCATTTCATTTAGCAGAAGGTCCAGGTGGTTTTATTGAAGCATTTAATTATGTAAGACACAATAAAGAAGATTTATATTATGGTATGACACTAATAAGCGATGATATGAATATTCCATCTTGGAAAAGAGCATCACAATTATTACATAATAATCCAAATATTATTATTGAATCTGGTGCTTCTAAAACAGGTGATTTGTTTTTAAAAGAAAACTTAATTTATTGCTATAAAAAATATAGTAATTCCATGGATTATATTACTGGAGATGGCGGATTTGATTTTTCCAATGATTTTAATAATCAAGAAGATATATCTTTTAAATTAATAGTATCACAAATATTTTTTGCACTAATAATGCAAAAAACAGGCGGAAATTTTATATTAAAAATGTTTGATATTTTTAAATATAAAACATTAGAAATTATATATTTATTATGTAATTTATATGAAAATGTATATATATTTAAACCAAATACAAGTAGGATTGCTAATTCTGAAAAATATATAATTTGTATAAACTATAAAAATAATAATAAAAAAATTATTACAAATATTATAGAAAATTTTGATTTAATTATTAATAATGTTGATACTATTTCAAGCTTATTTAATCAACAATTAAATAAACATTTTCTTACAAAAATTCAAGAAATTAATGCAATATATGGAGAACAACAGTTAGAAAATATAAGTAGTACATTAAATTTAATAAAAGAATTAAAAGTGTTAAATTTAAAGTATAACTTAATAAATAATGAATATTCTTCCTTATTTAAATATTTATATATATATAACAAATCTGTAACAAATTGTTTAATAACTGACAATGATGCAAAAGAAGCAAATACTAGCATTACAAAAAAAACTAACTTAATTGATAATAAGTGTGTCAATGAAAACATAAATGACTACTTTAGTAAATTAAATGCTATTCTTATTGCTAATATTCAAAAATCAATAAATTGGTGTAAAAAACATCAATTTGCAATAAATAAAGAATTTTGTTGCTATTGATCTATTTTAGAATATTAATACGTTTTCTACGTATTTTACTTGGGTCATTTATACATCCAGCACATACTGGTGTTGGATTATTTAGTAATTTTTTTAAACTGGCACATTCTAGGAGTGATTTATCGGTCGGACAATTATTTATTGTTACTTTTTTATTGCACGAAGAACCATCTACACAGTCGTATTTTAAACTGTGTGTCCTTGCACTTGAACTTACTGGTCCTTGTGTTTGGAATTTTTTGTTTGATGGAGTAAAATTAACACAGCGAGTAACATCATTACAAGTTGTTATAAATGTTCCATTAACAATATTTAAACTACTATATTGCGCTGGTAAATTTTGCTTAAAAGTTTTACATTTGTAATATATATATTCTCTATAAGAAGCACTATAATTATTTATTATAACAGGAGCATCTTTGTCTTTAACATCTTTTGCTCTTTTAACATTATCTCTTATAACAGTGCTTGCTCTTTTAATTACTAATGCAGCTGGACACGACCCAGTAGTACAATCATTATTTATATCATAAACATTAAAATGATTTATTATATTCATATTTGAATTAGCGTTAAGTAAATTACAATCATTTTCACTAATTAGTGAATTAATAATACCACCTGGTTTATCTAAAGCACCAATTACAGATAATTTACTAAATGTTGAAATACTAGAATTAACATTGCTATATTGTTTTCTATAGTGTTTAATTGGATTAGCGTGAAATTTATACTTTTTAACAGCACAATCTTCAGGCCATGGAGTATAGTTTTTAATATGAGTTTGAATTTTATTATTAATATTTTTAGGAACAATAGTTACTTTATTATTAGTTGTGTCCTTCCAAGATTGATAATACTTTGAAATTCGTAGTCTCATATTTAATACTTTAAAATATTAAAATATTAAAATATTAATATATTAAAATATTAATATATTGAAATATTAAAATATTAAAAATTATATAATGAAAAGTAATAGTTTAATTACTAACTTAAAGTATGTTGATTTATTGATTATTATTAAAAATATAATTATGCTACTATTTATAGGACTAATTTTTATTTCTATTATTTCATTATTTACTAAAACAAAGAATAATAAAATTATTGAAGGTTGGCCGGGAAGTTGGTTTGAAAGTAAAGAGGATAAGAGGCGAAGACTGCGTCGCGAACGTGAAGAAAGAGAGGAAATGATGAGAAGGATACTAGCAACCACTTGTATTAATCCTACAGCAGCTAATATGTTGGCATGTGGTCCTAACTATTATTTTCCAACTACGCATTTTGAAGCTGGTGCTGGAGCAGCTAATATGGATATTAAGCAAAGAATGGATTCTAGCCAAAAACAAGATACAGCAAAAACATCTGCATTAAATAAAGCAATAAGAACCTATTAAAATATTATTTATTTTTATTATTTATTTTTATTATTTATTTTTATTATTTACTGTATATTATTAAAATATATTATATTATTAAAATATATAATATATTAATTAAAATATGCCTCAACTATCTGGTAGTGCAAAAGATGATAAAGCTAGATGTGTTATAGATAGTATGGGAGGAACTACACATAATTATAGATATTGTATTGCATCACCACCATTAGCATCGGATTATATGGTGGGTGGTGGTCCGACCTCATTACAAAATGTTGGTAAAGTCTTTACTGAAATAAGCAAATATGTTGATTATTTAATAATTAGTCCAAATAAGGCTACTGCTGAGGAATGTAGAGATCTAGTTGACAATCAATATTTGCTAGGAAATAAATATGTTTTAAAAACAGGATTAAAATGCATACCAGTAGATAGTACTGGTAAAATACAGTGTGGTCCTAACAATTTACCTTTAGAAAAAACATTGCATAAATATATAAATAATGTGAGTGATGGAAGCAATTTTTTAACAGGCGGCAGAGAAAATAAAGCAGGTAATGGTTTAATTCAATCCACTGTAGGAAATCTTGGAACATTAGCCTCAAATATTGCTGGCGTTGCTACATCATTTGCAGAAGAAACCAAACCATATTGTATGGCAGCAGTAGTAAAGTGTCATATTGTTGCTGGTAATTCTTCATCACAAAATTATAGCGGTACAAGTCCTTTAGGCTTACATTTTTCACTAGATGATTTAAAGTCAATGAAAGATACTGATTTTGTTAATAATTTTAAACCTAATATACCAGATAAAAAAAATATTTTAGGTACTTGTATTAGTGGAAATGGTTTTAGAAATATTGAAGAATTACAAATAGATGCTATAAATAATAATATTATAAATCAAAATCTTGATAAACTTATATATACATCAAATATTGATAGTATTATTGATAATATTAATTTTAATGATAATACACTAGTTAAAGTGTATTATTTAGGAATATCATTATTAATGTTATTAATAATGTTTAAGATATTATATGGTAAGCAAAAAATTTAAGTATTTAAATATTTAAGTATTTAAGTAATTAAACACTAAATTAGTGTTATTATTATTATTAATTTCACCAGATAATATACTATCTTCATACATTTTACGCAATATACTATTTGGTGCCTGTGAACCTAGTTTTATTAACCCTTTTTCACGCAAATAATTTTTAATGCTTTGAATATCTTGCTGTTTCAACTGTTCTATTTCCTTTTTTATTCTTTTTTGTGTATCTCTATTTTTAATTAATACTCCAATTTGTCCCCTTTCTTTATTTTTTCCTAATTTGTATTTATATGTTTTTGTTGTAATACACAGTTTAGGAATAGGATTAACATCATTATATTTCATAACACTAACATTATTATTATTATTATTATTATTTAATTCATGCGTAGCATCTACATTTGGAGCATCTACATTTGGAGCATCTACATTTGGAGCATCTACATTTGGAGCACCAACATTTGGAGCACCAACATTTGGAGCACCAACATTTGGAGCACCTACATTTGTTGAATCACTATTGAATTCATAAGTAATACATTTTTCATTACCTGTTTTTGGGTTAGTTAATACGTTATCCATAGCATTTAACATTTTATTTTTATTATCAAAAATATTAATAAAATTTGATTCTTTTGATTCTTTTGATTCATGCGTTGCATGAATTATAGGATTTGGAATTACTTTTATTGTTTTAAGTGGTAAAGGTTGTTGTACTACTTGTTCTACTACTATAGATGGCGTCTCTACATTTGCATATTTATCATGAAAAGCAGCGTGATCATAGTATTTATTATTTTCAAGAACAATTCGCAATCTATCTTTATTATCTTTATTATGAGGATCATTATTTTTCTTTGTTTTTACTAAATCTCTAAATGTTGGTTTAGCACCATTTTTTAAACATCCATAACTTGGTTCTTTATTGGATTGATATATTAAATTGTCATTTGGTATATCAATATGAACGTCTAAGTTTGAAACCTTTAATGTTTTCTTCTTCTTCTTTTCTTTATTTTTTTTAGCTAAATCATGTAAAAAAGTGAGAGATTTATTAAATTCTCTCTCAAAATCACTATTTTCTAATGTATTAGAATCAAATAAGTTGGGGGCTTGTGATTCTAATACTTTTGTATCATTTAACTTTTCAACTTCTTTATTTTTTTGATAATCTTTTACTTTTTTTAATAACTCTTTTTTTAATTTATTAGATTTTAATGCTTGATTTGCATTTTGAACGGGTTTAACTTTTTTGTTCTTTAATGTTTGTCTTTTAGTTGGAAACTTAAAAGCTTCCGGATTTATTGTTAATATTTTTTGAGTAGACATAATAATAATAAACTAATATTTAAATATTGGTTTCTTAACATAAAATTAATAAATATTATTTTATAAATAATATACATTATTTTATAAAATTGATTATAAATTAAAGATAATTTAATTTATAATATTATGACTTCTAATTGCGACACAAATGAGTGCAATGATTCGGAAACTCCATGGATTTTTATTGAATCCTATTTTAAACAAAAACATTTAAAGCAATTAGTAAAGCATCAATTAGAATCCTATAATTATTTTGTAAATAATCAAATCCAAAATACTATTGAAATGTTTAATCCATTACTAATTAGTTCAGACCATGACTATATTAAAGAGTTTAATATGCACAGACTTGAAATTGAAATAAATTTTGAAAATTTGTGTATTTATCGTCCACAAATTTATGAAAATAATGGATCAACAAAAATTATGTTTCCACAAGAGGCTCGTTTGCGAAATTTCTCATATTCTTCAGCTATGACAATTGATTTAGATATTAAATATAGTGTGCGTAATGGTGAAAATTTTAAAAATGTTCTTAACTTTCAGAAGAAAATTAAAAACATACATATTGGTAAAATTCCAATTATGCTAAAATCTGATTTGTGTGTATTAAATCAATATAAACATTTAGATCATAATGAAACAGGAGAATGTTATATGGATCCAGGAGGATATTTTATTATTAATGGTTCTGAAAAAACATGCATCGGTCAAGAACGTGCGGCTGAAAACCAAATTTATTGTTATAATATTGAAAAAAATAATAATAAATGGTCTTGGATGGCTGAAATGAAATGCATTCCTGATTGGAAATGTATATCTCCAAAACAAATTAATATTTTTATGGCATCAAAAAATAATGGATTTGGATTCCCATTATATTTACAAATTCCTCGCATTAAAATTCCAATCCCATTATTTGTTATTTTTAGAGCATTAGGTATTATTAGTGATAAAGAAATTTGTGAACTAGTTGTATTAAATATTGACAATGCAGCTATGAAGAAAATGTTAGAAGCATTAAGAGGTTCTATTATTGACGCAAATAAATATATGACACAAGAATGTGCGATTAAATACATTGTCAATAATGTGATTTATACTCCTATGAATATGGATAAAGAAACTGGTTCAAAGAAAAAATATAATTTTGCCATGGATGTATTAAATAATGATATTTTTCCACATTGTAAAACTGAAAAACAAAAAATTTATATGCTTGGTTATATGACAAATATTTTAATACAAACTTCTTTTGGGTGGTTAGAAGAAGGTGACCGTGATTCTTATATTAATAAGCGTATTGATTTGACTGGTTCTTTATTAAATAATTTACTAAGAAACTATTTTAATAAACTTGTTAAAGATATGAAAAAACAAATTATTCGTGAAATTAATACTGGTTCTTGGAAATCAACTGACGATTATGAAAATATTATTACAAAAACTAATATATATAAAATTATCAAGTCTACTACCATTGAAAATGGAATTAAGCGAGCATTAGCAACTGGAGATTTTGGTATTAAACAAGTAAATAGTAATAAAGTAGGTGTGGCGCAAGTGTTAAATCGTCTTACATATATTTCTAGTTTAAGTCATTTACGTCGTATTAATACACCAATTGATAAAAGTGGAAAATTAGTTCCGCCCCGCCGTCTTCATAATTCAACATGGGGATTTTTATGTCCTGCAGAAACACCAGAAGGGCAATCAATTGGTATTGTAAAAAATTTAGCCTATTTGGCACATATTACAATTAATTCAAATAGTTCTGGTTTATATGAATATATATTGCCAATTATTGAATCAATCGATAATTATAGTGGAACATATAAAGAATTATATGATTATGTAAAAGTATTTATTAATGGTACTTGGGTAGGAATAACAAAAGAACCAAAACAAGTGGTTGCAAACTTAAAAGAGAAAAAATACAAAGGCATTATTAATATTTATATTTCTATTATCTTCAATAGTAAATTAAAAGAAATTCGGGTCTGCAACGATGCTGGGCGCATTTGCAGACCACTTTTAAAAATTAAAAATAATAAACCAATTTATGACTCTGCAATTGTTAAACGAGTACAATGTGGAGAACTTAGTTGGGATGATTTATTAATTAGTATTAAACTTGAAGACTCGGTTATTGAATATGTTGACTCATATGAACAAAATAATGCTTTAATAGCAATGAGAATAAGTGATCTAACTAGTGAAACAACTAATAATAGTAATGCTATTCATCATTATAGTCACTGTGAAATTCATCCAAGCACCATATTTGGAATTTTGGCGTCTTGTATTCCATTTCCTGATTCAAACCAATCGCCAAGAAATACATATCAATGTTTAGATGTTAATACCCCGGTTTTAATGAAAGATAATACTTATAAATTAATTAAAGATATTAATGTTTATGATTGCGTCCAAACATTTGATCCAAAAACGATGAAAACAAGTTATACTAAAGTAATCAATCAATATGTTAGAATAACAGAAAAACAAATGTATAATATTACAACATATTCAGGTAAATCATTTAATGCTACATTCGACCATAAATTTATGACATTTAATGGATGGAAAGAAGTACATGAAATGCGTGTATATGATGATTTGATTGGTATTAAACCAGATGTTAAAGAAATGTCATCTATTCATAATAGCAAAGAATTAATTTATGATAGCAAAAAATTTAAGTCTAGTTTACTTAGTCTAAGAGTTAATGAAAGTCTTTGTACTAAATATATTAACATTTTAACTAAACTTGGATTGATGCCTTTATATAATAATAATAACAAAGTTCCAATTTTAGCGAAAATTGTTGGTTATGCTTTAACAAATGGAAGATTAACATATGATGATTACAACAATACATTTACAATTATGTTGACTTTTAAAAGCATTTGTGATTTAGATATTTTTGAGTTAGATGTTGAAGAATTGGGATTTGCTAAATCCAAAAGTGCGAAAAACAATTATCAGCAAAATAGTGACAATGAAACTAATAAACCAATAAATGTATATTATAAAGGGGCTTTTGCATGCTTATTACAAGTTTTAGGATTAAACGACACATTAGTATATTATGATACTATTCCACAATGGATAAAAGATGGGTCTGATTTAGTAAAACGCGAATTTTTAGCAGGTCTTCAAGGAAGTTGTGGTGGAATAATAGCATATAAAAATGAAAAAGATTGTGTTAAATATTATTGTGAACCATTATTATTTAATAAAACTGGTTTGCTAAAACAAAATTTAAACAAAATACTTAGTTCTATTTCACAATTATTTACTTATTTTGGAATCAGTAATACTTTATTTTATAAAGTACAAGGCAATACAGAAGAACTAAATAATGATGTTTATTTAGAAGACTATGATAATTTTGGATTACAGATTACTAATGAAGAAACAAATTTAATCAAAACTAATAGCCTAATTGGTTATAAATATGATAATTATAAAAATACTAGAAGTGCATTAGTTATTGAATATTTAAACTATAAACAATCACTATATTATGATAAAAAAATTAGTATTGATTTATTTGTTGAAAAATGTAAAATTATTAATGACGCATTATTTATTCCATTAATGACAAAGACTAAAATAGACAATGTTCTTATTTCTGATATTACAACACAATCTGAAAATCATAGTTTCTTTATTAAAGGCGGATTTATGACACATAATAGTGCAATGGGGAAACAAGCAATTGGAGTATATGTAACTAATTATGATAATAGAATGGATAAAACGGCCTATGTGCTAACATATCCAATGCGTCCATTAGTTGAAACACGTGTAATGAATATTATTAAATTAAATAACATTCCGTCAGGACAACAAGTAATTGTTGCTATTGCTAGTCATAGTGGATATAATCAAGAAGATTCATTGTTATTTAATAAAGGTTCAATTGATAGGGGTCTATTTTTAGCTACAATTTATCATACAGAAAAAGATGAAGATAAAAAATTATTTGGGAATGAAGAAATTAGGTGTAAACCAGATAAAAGTAATACAAAAAATATGAAATTTGCTAATTATGATAAATTAGACTCAAAAGGAATTGTTAAAGAAAATACATTAATTGAAGATAGAGATATTATTATTGGAAAAGTATTACCAATTAAAGAAAACAAGAATGATTTTACAAAAACAATGAAACACAGTGATGAAAGTATTTCATTTAGAACCCATGAAGAAAGTTATGTTGATAAAAATTACATTGAAACAAATGGAGATGGCTATAATTTTTGCAAAGTTAGAATTCGTAATTATCGTAAACCAGTAATTGGTGACAAATTTTCAAGTCGTCACGGACAAAAGGGCACAATTGGTAATATTATTCCCGAAGAAGATATGCCGTTTACAGCTGATGGATTAAAACCAGATATTATTATTAATCCTCATGCTATTCCAAGTCGTATGACAATTGCACAATTAAAAGAAACACTATTAGGTAAAGTATTATTGCAATTAGGATTGTTTGGTGATGGTACAAGTTTTGGTGAATTTGAAATTTCTAGTATTATTAATAAATTAAATGATTTAGGATATGAATCAAAAGGAAATGAGCTAATGTATAATGCACTAACAGGTGAACAACTAACAATGAGTATATTTATTGGTCCAGCATTTTATCAGCGTCTTAAACATATGGTTAATGATAAACAACATAGTCGTTCTATTGGACCGATGGTAAATTTAACAAGACAACCTGCCGAAGGTCGGGCGCGGGATGGTGGATTAAGATTTGGAGAAATGGAACGTGATTGTATGATTTCACATGGTGCATCGCGATTTACAAAAGGTAGAATATTTGATGCATCAGATGCATATAGTACATTTGCGTGTGCGAAATGTGGTTCAATTGCTGCTTTTAATAATAAAGAACATATTCATTATTGTAATATGTGTTCAAATAGAAGCGATTTTAAATACATTGAAATTCCATATGCTTGCAAACTAATGTTTCAAGAATTACTTACTATGAATATTGCTCCGCGTATTTTATGTGAATAAATAAAACATTTAGTAACTATTTATTTAGTATTTAATATTTAGCAACTATTTATTTAGTATTTAATATTTAGCAACTATTTATTTAGTATTTAATATTTATTTATTCAGTATTTATTTATTTATTTATTTATTTATTTATTTAGTATTTATTTATTTAGTTATTTAGTATTTTTTTTATATTTTTATATAACATTATATTAATTATGGCTTTTAGTCCTTCTACATTGGGAGGATCTAATGGAAAAGCACCTATAATTTTTGGAGCAATGGACGGAGGCAATGAACGTGCTTTAGCGCGAAAATATTTATCAAAAGCATTTGGAAATATGAAAAATAGTGGTCTAAATAGTTCCCCACTTTTATATGAAAGAAACATTTTAGGACCATTTAGAACTGCATTTAATGCTGGTGATGTTATTACAAACAGTATTGTAGATACAAATAGTTTATATGGTACGGAGTCTAATCAAGTAGGAGGAAATAATTTATCAAGATTACAGAGACGTGGAGATGGAAAGTCGGGACAAAATGGAACAGCTATGTATTCAGGAAATACAAAATACGTTCATGCAGGATCCGATTATATTAGATTTAAAAAATTACAAGCGCTCAATAAAACATATAATGATAAGAGTTTTGGTGGTGCAGATAATTCTCAACATCAAATAGCTATATATAGAATTCGAAAATAAACTAAATTATTTATTTAGCCAATTTAATATTTTAAGTTTTATTTAAACACTAAACTTAAAATATTAAGTTATAATATAAAATAATGGACGAACTATCTACTTTAAATACTGAACCAACAGTAGAACCTGTAATAGACGTAACTCATGAACCTATTTCTGAACCAATTGTAGAACCTGTAATAGAAGTAACTCCTGAACCAATTGTAGAACCTGTAATAGAAGTAACTCCTGAACCAACACCTGAACCAACCGTAGAACCAATCGTAGAACCAACACCTGAACCAACAGTAGAACCAACACCTGAACCAATCGTAGAACCAACACCAGAACCAACACCAGAACCAACACCGGAACCTGTACCCGAACTAGTCCCTGAACCAGTCCCTGAACCAACACCTGAACCAATCGTAGAACCAATCGTAGAACCAACACCGGAACCTGTACCCGAACCTGTACCCGAACTAGTCCCTGAACCAGTCCCTGAACCAACACCTGAACCAATTGTAGAACCAATCGTAGAACCAATCGTAGAACAAGTTGTAGAACAAGTTGTAGAACCAACACCTGAACCGGTCGTAGAACCTGTTGTAGAACTTGTTGTAGAATCTGCGGTAGAACAAGTTGTAGAACAAGTTGTAGAACCACTAGTAGAACCAACATCAGAACAAGTTGTAGAACCAACATCAGAACAAGTTGTAGAACCAGTCCCAGAACCAGTCCCAGAACCAGTCCCTGAACCAGTCCCAGAACCAGTCCCAGACCTTGAATCTCAACCAGTTGTAGAACAAGTTGTAGAAGTAACACCTGAACCTGTCCCTGAACATGAACCTGAACAAGTTGTAGAACCAACGCCTGAACCTCTTCCTGAACCAGTTCCTGAAGAAGTTATAGAACCAACGCCTGAACCAGTCCCTGAAGAAGTTATAGAACCAACACCTGAACCAGTCTCTGAAGAAGTTATAGAACCAACGCCTGAACAAGTTATAGAACCAACGCCTGAACCAGTCCCTGAAGAAGTTATAGAACCAACACCTGAACCAACACCAGAACCAGTCCCAGAACCAGTCCCTGAAGAAGTTATAGAACCAACACCTGAACCAACACCAGAACCAACACCAGAACCAGTCCCTGAACCAGTCCCTGAACAAGTTATAGAACCAACACCTGAACCAACACCTGAACCAACACCAGAACCAACACTCGAACCAGTCCCAGAACCAGTCCCAGAACCAGTCCCAGAACCAGTCCCCGAACCAGTCCCCGAAGAAGTTATAGAACCAACACCCGAACCAGTCCCAGAACCAGTCCCTGAATCAGTCCCAGAACAAGTTATAGAACCAACACTCGAACCAGTCCCTGAAGAAGTTATAGAACCAATACCTGAACCAGTCCCTGAACAAGTTATAGAACCAACAGTAGAACCAGTCCCTGAACAAGTTATAGAACCAACACCCGAACCAGTCCCTGAACAAGTTATAGAACCAACACCCGAACCAGTCCCTGAACAAGTTATAGAACCAACACCTGAACCAGTCCCTGAACAAGTTATAGAACCAACACCTGAACCAGTCCCTGAAGAAGTTATAGAACCAACACCCGAACCAGTCCCTGAGCAAATAGTAGAACCAACACCCGAACCAGTCCCTGAACAAGTTATAGAACCAACACCCGAACCAGTCCCTGAAGAAGTTATAGAACCAACTCCTGAACAAGTTATAGAACCAACACCCGAACCAGTCCCTGAACAAGTTATAGAACCAACGCCTGAACCTGTTCATGAACCTGAACCTGAGCCAGTCCCTGAACCAATAGTACAACAAGCACCTGTTCCATCTGAAGTTGTCTTACAAGAACCTCTTGCGGAAGATAATAGCTCAGAATTAATAGTTGCAGAAGTTTTAAATAATACGATACAATCAGTTATAACATACAAAGAAGTAACTGAAAATATATTAACATATGAAAATTATATGGCATTACAACAAAAAACATCTAACAATGTAGAAAACTCTCAAAAAAAAGTTACAAAAAAAACACTTTACTTTGTTGATAAGATATCTAAAATGAGTATGAAATTATTTTAATGTTGAATTAAATCATTTTATTATTTTATAATTTTATATAAAATAATAACATTTATTTAATAGTTAATTTGAGGGGCTTTAGACACATATCTGTCTTTAAATTCACCCCTATCAACTGCTTTTTCTGTATATTGTTTTCCACCCCAATTGGGGTCCATTGGATTTACACTCGTTTTATCGCCACTGTTAAACATTTTATCAATAGGATTATCTAATCCTATATCTTGATTATGAACATCTATTCCATGATAACTATTTTTATTAAATTCTTGATTATTATCTTTTGTAGCATCTAAAATCTTATTTTCTTCAATATAATTTTCTGAATCTTTAGTCAAAGGATCTCTATAAATGGATGGTAATCCACCTTGATTTTCAAAAATAGAGGGTTTTACTTGAATTAGTTCATTATTTTGAGTATCAGTTGTATATTGTAAATATAATACAGGACAGTTTATATTTTGACTATTTTGCCATTCTATAAATTCACTATAGTCTTCTAAACTTTTAAATTGAATTGGATTTACACCAGGTACAATAGCTAACTTCGAATTATATAAATAATAAGACCCATCTTTTTCAATTAACATATTTGGGCATCTAGGTTTAGATGTAGAACTATTATTTTCCATAGTTTCATAATATTTATATGAATTTATATAATAATACAACCCCAATAGTGTAAAACAAACTATTATAAATAGTTTGCCGTTTTCATAATTTATTTTAAATGTCATATATTTATATATTTATATTAATAATATATATTTTATTGTTATTTATAACAATGTAAAAAATCAATATATTAATTCATAAAAAATCAATATATTAATTTATAAAAAATCAATATATTAATTTATAAAAATTATATATAATTATATATATAATATGTTAATAAAAGTATTGCAAAATAATGTTGTAAATAATGATGAATTAAATAAACTAATAAATAATAATACACTTTTTGTTGGTGCTTTTAGTCAATCGTGTCATCATTGTGTAAGTATGAAACCAGAATGGATAAAATTCAAAAAAATGGCACAATCTACTTATTCAAATTTACAAGGTGTTATTTTAGAAATAGATTCATCATTATTATCATTAATAACAAATCCATTACTAACTAATAGTGTGAATGGTTTTCCAAGTTTATTTATTATAAAAAATAAACAAGTTAGTCATTATAATAATGAGAGAACTGCGTTTGAATTTATGAAGTTTTTTAAATCAAATATAGCAAAATCACAAAACAAAAATAAAAATAAAAATAAAAAATACAATAAATATAAATCATACAAAAATAAAACCAAGTTATACAAAAACAAATATTATCCTAAATCTTTTAATAAAACTTTAAAAAAGTAGTAGTTTTATGCAATTATGTTCTTAAATTTGGATTTACACAAACTGCCATAGTTGGAAATATGTCTCCAGATAAACAATTATTTTTGGAGGATACCTTAGCACAATATCTTGCATTATTAATTTTACCAATATAGCAATATCCATTTTGTTGCATATCACTTCGAATAGGTGCAGGTTCTGTTTGTTCTTTTTTAACTATTAATTTTTTAATATCATCAGGTACATTTTGAACTCTATTTTCTATTTTTCTCTCTTCTTTCAACATTGTCATATCATCATCTTCTGTTTCTTCTGTTTCTTCTGTTTCTTCTGTTTCTTTAATATTACTATCTATAATTTGTTTTTCTAGTTTTACATCTATTGTTTTATCTTTTTTAATATTTGATTGTAAATAATCAATTGCCGATGTAGTTCCTTCTGTAACAAATGTAACACTATTAGTAAATAAATCGGTAATAAACTTTAAAAAAGTTTGCAAAAATGTTGAAGATTCAGACACTATTGCCTGTGTTCCTTGAGAAGTATGTTTTAATGTTGTTTTTGCTGTTTCGCCGCTGAAATAAGCAATTGTATAAGTAAAAGGAGAAACTAGTGTGGTAATAATATCTGTTCCTTGTGCCAAATATTGAAATATATTAAACCCAAAAAAGGCCAATAATAAAATAATTGCAAACCAAAATAATATTTTTTTAAATAAACCATAATATGATCCGCTATTTTCATAATTATTATTATTATTTGGTAATCCTTGACTAATTATTTTAGAACCAATATTTTTAATTGGAGTATTTACAAATTGATCGAAAGTAGTATTAATATTTGAACCAAAACTTTTAATTGGTGGATTAATATTATTTTCTAGTTTGTTACTAATATTTTGACCCACATTTTTAATAGGACTATTTACAATTTTTCCAAATTTATTACTTATGTTTGAACCAATATTTGAACCAATATTTGAACCAATATTTCTAATTGGTGTCTTTACAATTTGTTGTAATCTATTATTTATAGTTGAACTGTTAGTATTCATTATATATAATATTATACATAAAATAATATTATACATAAAATAATATTGTAATAATATTCTATTAAATTATATACATTTATATATATGATAAATAAAAGTAGTATAATTACTAAATCTTATAAATATAATAAATCCAATAAAACTTATAAATATAATAAATC
>Ga0164294_10000626_pt1 | contig 33584 bp, 40 predicted proteins | sample GEODES005metaG_FD_111479 | JGI IMG/M metagenome (GOLD analysis project Ga0164294, IMG submission 111479) | Oligotrophic lake water microbial communities from Sparkling Lake, Wisconsin, USA - GEODES005 metaG | ecosystem: Environmental > Aquatic > Freshwater > Lake | place: USA: Sparkling Lake... | reverse complement strand
TACTATGTCTTATTATATTAAATGGTATATCTCCTCCTCATACAAAATATGCTGGAAAAATTACAATTCCCACTTCATTCTTTATAAATCCACAGGGTGAATTTGCTAGAGGTGCTGGAAGAATTGAATATAGATTGTTAGGATTTACTGCCCATTATGGAGGCTGGTCTGGCGGTCATTATGTATATTATAAAAAAATTAACAATAATCCGGCTAAGAATTGGGTTTGTATTAGTGATCGTGATATATCAGCTCCAATGGATGAAGCAGTTGCACTTCGTATGAATGATCATCCACAATCACAATGCAAGGATTTCTTATATATCAAAGAGAATAAATATGCGGATTATTTTAAAACACCAATTGTAACAAAAGGGTTTGTGAATTCAACTGGTAGCTTATGTTATGCAAATTCTATGAATCAATTATTACTCTCTATGCCAGAGTTTGTAGACTATATTAGCAAATGGACACCTTAGACCAATCGCGCATGCCCCCAACTATAGGTCTTTGCGATCTTTGCAGCGGACATGGGAAGCCGATACAATCTGAAATCAAAAAGAGACCCTCGAAAGCGTTCATCTTGATCATCATATTGACCGACTCCCACATCCTCCCAATTGCTTTTTCCAATGTAATTAAGAGTCGTGTAAGAGTTCAATGGCATATGCCCATCTTCATGTACCAACACCATCTTGTTATCAATATACACTTGCCATGTTGGTCGAAAGGAAGATGCATCGGTAGTTGTTACAACTACATGGCACCATTGTTTGAGTGGTATGGCATTGATCGCTCGTATGCGCATTTTGCGTTGCTGAGTATCCCAAATTTCAAAGATCAGATTTGCACTAGGGACTCCTGCTTCTTCTGCTGCGTCCTCCAGGGGATAGGTGGATTCCACCGGTTCAGGACCCTTACATTCATATATATCGACATTTGCATCAGAGGTCGCTAAATATAACTTGGGTGATACTTCCATTGCAGCTTTAGCATTACATACCTTGGCAAACTCATCCGGTTGTGGTTTCATTACCCCGCGTAACTTGGTAGCTCGATTTCCCTTTCCTTCAATCGCCAACCGTACATTGTCCTTTCCTGCTCCGTTTCCAAAATCAAAGATCGGTGCATTTTGCGTAAATTCATCAAAATAGACCCAGACACTGATTGCCCGTAGATCTCGTAAGCGAACCTTTGAATCAAATTCCAATTTGTCATTCTCTCCAATCCGTATGAACTGCTCCGCAGGAGGTTTTATTTCCGTTGCTGGTGGTAGTTTATTGATTTCTAATCCGTCCACATGCGGAGCAGGATCTCGTGCCTTAGGCGTTTCATTTATTCCCCGCTGCGGCAACTCACCGCCTGTCCCGCTTCGCGGAACAGGCGTTTCATTTATTCCCCGCTGCGGCAACTCACCGCCTGTCCCGCTTCGCGGAACAGGCGTTTCGTCCATCTCTATATCTCCTGCCAATGCTAACTTACTATTTTCAGCATAATCCACCATATCATCTAGAAAGCGATACCACACCATAACTCCTTCAAAAAATAATAAAAGTTCAGCAATATCGGCTGGAGGGTTTGAATCGGTAAGTTCAAACTCATTCTTGAACTCAATTAAACCCGAAGGAATGCAACGAGCTTCCCACGCATCTAAGGGTGCTTCTTTCACTTTTAAGATACGACAATAATCATCACGTTTATCTCCATTTACATCCCGATAATAGTCATCACGACTAAATCGAATTCCTGAGCGTGCTGACTTTGATGAATACGAAAAGGTATCGAGCCCTTCTTGACCGGCAAGAGCACAGACCACACGTCGACTGTCAGGATCATCGGGACGTTCTACCACGCGACAGAAATCTGCTTTGTATCCCAAGCCTTGAATATCAGCATACACTTCACTATATCGTTTATTTCGGACATATCCATCTTGTTCTTCCAACTGTCCAGGAACCACATCCGATCGTTTTGGGAAAAATTTTCCAAAATAAGCAGGTACATTATCTTCGTACCCTTCATACAGTAAATGTCCATAGAACCATTCCCATAATACAATGATTAATAATACGATGAGAACAGTATAAATCATCCATTCCATGGCGCTCCCTAGTGTCGCGTGTGATTTTCTAGAAGAAACTCCTCCGTAGAAACAGGATGAAGACCTTGATAGATCTTACCACACTTGATTCCTTATATTATTTCTTGAAGCATTCGATACGAAGTCTTCAAGCAATTCATGCGCGCGGAGAGTCTCATGGAGCAATTCAACCTTGTACCCTTTCCATTGATCTTCCCTATGAATGCTTGGAAGACTCTGTGGATACAATCTATAGTGCACCTGAGGTTGCTCTTGGTCTTGCAGTAGTGGAAAAATATAAGCCAGAAGAAGCAGTTCAAATATGGAAACAAGAATCGATTGCCATACGTTGGATAGAACACTGGATTCCCTCTGTAGCAGAAGAGTATACATCACGAGCCTTACAAAAACTAATTGGAACTCCTATACCCGAACAACAAAGTGATATTTGGTCGTTAGGAATCTCCTATCTATGTATGCTTGATACACTTTATAAAAAAGAAATATTTTTTCATGAAAAAGAACAATTCTTTGAAGCTATTTCGGCGATGCTACGATTGCGAGGACGCACTCTTCCTAGTGTCGAACCCGCTTTGCCCGTCGAGATCGTCGAACCCGCTTTGCCCGCCGAGACCGCAGCCCGCCATTCTGGGAGGCTGAACGGGAGTCTCGCCGCAGGCGAGACTCCCGCCGTAGCCCACCATTCTGGGAGGCTGATGCTAACTGAACCGATCCGTCGCGGGGAACGCAATAAAACCCGCAGGAATCCTCATAATTAAGATCACTCCCCTTCCAACGAAAATCACGTGACGCTAATTCTGGGTTGAAGATCGGTCTGCCAATCGCATCTTCCCGTTTTGCCGGGTTCGATCCTCCCTTATCCGAATAAAGAGGAAGAGTCTCCATTGTACGTTTTGCATTATTGGCAAGAACTTCGGGAGGATTTTGCAAGTAAAAATGGAAATCTTCCCCCCTATCCACTGTCATAAACATTTTACTCATCTTAGGAGGACACTTCCCATAGAAACTACTTTTGGTAACAGAAGGATTATCCGCATGAATCAATTGATCCAAGGCTTTGCAATTACGACGGTCCTTGGCATCCAACTCATTGCGCTGTCCATGAACGCTACCGGGTTGATGAAAGCGAGCTCTGCATTTATCACTATCATTATTATCTTCTCGACACTTATCTGCTAATGCTTTATCCATATAATTCATTGCAAAACTGTAACAATTGTGCGATTTTTGAATCGCAGGATCCTTATTCCATTTTTGGGGAGTGTAAAGAGGTTCGTCTCCTGATAAGGGTGGAAGCGGACAGTCTTGATGCTCCTTACAAAATACAGAATTCCTGAGTGCACGTTTATTACAAGGTTCCGTCCCCTGTTTGTAACATTGACAACGGGGGATCGGTTTTTTTATGGTTTTTGCCATCCCTATATTATATGTATAAAATTGATAATATTCATTGTATGGCTATAAAATAGATATACAATTTTAGAATGGATGAAGTACTCTTTCAAATCCGTCCCTTTTGTTACAGTTCTTCCATAGACTTAACGCCTGAATTAGAAGCCTCCAATGGGTTTTATATCCATTCTAAGTATTTTGGTTCCATATTAGGAGAAGGAGCTGCTGGAGAACTGCGTCTCTATGAATTGAAAACCCCTCTTGGAACTCTTGTGGGAACACCCATCGGACCTCATTCCGATGGGGAGACGATTCTCTATATACCTGACTGGATGTGGAATCAATTGCACACAGAAGATGGATTTTGCATGCTGGAACGATGCTATCCCTCCATGGCATCCTTGATTGCCCTTGAACCGCATACATCAGATCTCCTCAAATGTAAGGATCCTCGATCTGCCTTAAGCAATGCCTTAGAACGCTATAGTTGCATTCAAAAAGGAAAGAGTTATCCTCTCCAGTTAGAAGATCTACCAGATCTACTGTGGATCACTATCCCCGTCACAGTTCCCGAAACAATGGAATCCCTTTGCATTCGAGGTGTAGAATTAGCCATTGATATGCTTCCTGCACGAGATGCTCCCTTGCCACTTCCTCCTACAATAAGTAGTAACTCTGCAGCGGCATCTGCTCCTGTTGAACCAACGGTAGTAGCAACACCAAAAACAGTTGGACGATTTCAAAAAAATTACTTTATAGGCAAAGGAAATGTTCTTGGTGGAAAGTAGGGATGCAAACTCGCAAACAACATAAACATCATAGAACCTTGACATATAAGAAATTACATATTCCCTATACAGTCATCCCAAAGGGAACACTCCTCTTTCGTGGTGTAAAAGATGTAAAGAGTGATTTTGCAGGAATTCCTCAGTCTGACGGAACCTATAAACTTACTCCCTATCACAATGTCTTTTTTTACCCCTATCCCTTTGTGGCAGATCTTGATCCAGCTCATTATAATGATCTATCTCACTACAATCAATCTGTAGAAGTATATGAAACAGTCCGTGATATCCCGATTGTGAGTTTAATTGCACCATCCCGATTTACACGTGCTCATCGCATGCAAAATAAATTTCTTACCAATTGTGATAAGGTAATATCAGGAGGACGATCCTATGACGCCTGTTTTACACCCTCTTTTCTACGGGCAAATCCTCATATTATGGGAGCCGAACAAATTAGTGGAACGGATGGACGTACATTCCATGCTGCCGTTTCCAAGCTTCCAACAAAGGAAACAAAATACTTTCATTGGTCCAAAAATGCACGAGGTGGGAATAGTATTAAAGAATATAGTCTCTATCCCTTGAAAAAACGGTATGATACAATTGTAAAAGATGTTGAGGAGTGGAAAAAAGATCATAATGACGAGTTTAACTATCGTCACATTACATCACTATCCCGTGCCAATGAGAACAAAGAGATTCATGAGTTTATGGAATCTAAAGCACGATTTAATGCTTCGATAAAACTTTGGTCTCTTAAAAAATGATTGTACATAAAGAATGAAGAATGATTCTTTCAAAGAATCATGAGTCTCGAATTATTGGTCGGACCGATGTTTGCGGGGAAATCCTCTGCCTTACAATCCATTGTAAAACGTCACCAATCCTTAGGATGGAATATGCTGGTATTGAATCATAGATCCGATATTCGCTATGGAACATCATCCTCTGTTATAAATCATGATAAGCAAGTTGTTCCTGCCATTAGTGTACACGAATTAATTCCTATGTTAAAAGAACGCGAATTTCTCTATGCTCAATTAATTGTGATTGATGAAGCGCAATTCTTTGATGATCTGTTAGAGTTTGTTATAACAGCACTCGATGTCTATGAAAAGCATATTGTTGTGGTGGGATTAGATGGAAATGCAGAACGCAAACCCTTTGGACAGATTGGACTATTATTGCCACTTTGTGACAAAATTACCAAACTGACTGCCTTTTGTGCCTATTGCAAAGATGCAACTCCTGCGATCTTTACCTATGCAAAAGGAGAAGATGCGGCAAGTGCTGCTATGTCTGGAACTCCTTGTGTGGGGACAGGGGATATCTATGTTCCATTGTGTCGTAAACATTATCGAATGACCTTAAAACCACATCTTGCTGCAACAAAAAGAAGTGAAACATTGTCCATTTCATATGTCTCTTAAAGCCTCTTACATCTCAATACGTAATTAAAGATGATCTCTCATTGTCTTGTGGATGTACCACGTATGACCACATTAACCAATGGATCCTATGTGGAACATGCGTGTAGTTCTGATACACCGACCATTTATAAATTAACAACCGTTGCATTTGCAGGTCGAACAGATGCATGTGAAGATGTGGTCATTGCAGACAGTCCCACCTATGGACGAATGCTTTTTTTAGAAGGAGAGCTTCAATCAGCAGAAACAGATCAAGTCATTTATCATGAAATGCTGGTTCAACCAGTCATGGCAGCAACAGCAGCCATACCTGATCGAAAGGTCTTGGTGGTAGGAGGAGGAGAAGGAGCCACCGTGCAAGAAGTCCTTCGCTGGCAAGATGTACAACAGGTTGTATGGATTGATATTGATGAAGGATTAGTCAATCTTTGCCGGCGTCATCTAGACTGGGTGGAAAATGATCTCTATAATGATCCCAAAGTGACATTTTTAGCAGAAGATATACGCACGGCTCTTCCCCGCTTTGGACAGTTTGATGTTATCATACTCGATTTGCCAGATCCAGATCCATCTGAAACGGATGGATTGTACAGTCGTTCCTTCTGGGATCTAATGTATGCACACCTAGCACCAGGAGGAGCACTGGTGACCCATACCGGTCCCGTCGCACCAGGAGCAGATGAAGAGAAATATCGAAGCGGTCTCCATTTTGTAAAATCTATGCAACTAGCGCTAGGAACACCCTATCACATTTTAATCCCCTCGTTTCAAAGTGAATGGGGCTTTTGGATGTCGGTCCCTCCTACATACGGTCCGTTCCCTTCTACATGCAGTGTGATTGATGAAGAAGTATTAAGAACTGCCTGTACTTGGTCACGCTACTGGTCTTCATCTGCGGTGGGAACCATTCGTCCTCTATAAAAAATGATATATTTCACATTATATATATAATTTGTATATACAATGTGGAAACTTCTAACATATATGTTATTTGCTGTATGTAACGGAGAAGAATGCTATTCAGATCATATGGATGCAGAAGATCGTGACTATATGGGATTTCAATATATATTGGATCAATATGGTCATTATAGGATCTGTACAAAACGATTTGATCAGTTCTTCTTTATTTCAGGAATGAATCTCTTAGCGCATCGAGAAGCAGATGTCTTTCATTCTTATACTTATAATTATGGGGATCCATATGGAATCTATCTTGGATATAACCAATGGACTCCTAAATTGTATCCCCCCTTACAATCAGGTTGTATTATTATTGATGTGTATGATTCCTTTGCACATTTAAAACAAGAAGAGAATATTCTTGTGACCATTCCGCGCTATGAAGATACACTCTTACGATTTGCAGTTCGAAACTCTACCTTTTGTGTCACGCATTCCAATGTCATTCCTCAGCCTCTTACATTCAAAAAAGAATGTAGTCCTACTCCTAGCAAAGTATGGGATCTACCCGCGCTCAGCCGGTTCCTTCCATTCCATCTTTAAGGCTTTAAACAAGTCTTTTTCAGTTGCAATTCCGTGCACAGGAACTCCTGCTTTTGTAGTCAGACTATGTTCATTTAAGGTCAGATTTAAAGAGATGGCTTGTTTTCGCATCTCAATATTAAACTTATCAGATCCTGTAAAATAGGTTAATGCAAAGGGGTATTCAGTATAGGGCGTAAGAAGAAGATCTAATCGACGCGCATGGTGATAATGAGGTAATTTAACAATTGCCATGACTTTCTTGGCTCCATGTGCCAAAATTCCTACAATATATTTCTTAATTCGTAAATCATGGATCAAATCCATTAAAATGGTAGGATCCTCTCCTTCTAGAAGCATATCAATATCTCCACTTGTAGCAGCTCCACGACGGTAGGATCCCACCAGATCGGCACGACGCACGACCTTTCCCTTTTGAAAAGGAGCAAGTGCCGTATGCAGAAGCTCTGCATGCTGATCCATTTCTGCACGGGGTATACGAAGGAGGATCGATTCATAATGCATTAAACCAAGCGTTTGCCCTGTTGTTAAGAGACCTGGATTGGTTTTGATCGCCGTTCGTAATTGTGCAATGGTGGTAATTCCATGAGCGCGAAGCTCTTTTACCTTCATCGGACCAATCCCATAACAATGTAATAATTCTTCAGAAGCGGCGACTGTTTCTTTGGCAGCTTCCGCTGCCTTCAAGGATCCTGTGGCAAAGATTTCTTCCAGTTTGGCATGAATCTTGTCTCCAATTCCTTTGACCCCTCTTACATCGTCCATTGACTTTATTGATGGAAGTGCAGAAAGGTGATCGATCGCCGTTTTATAGGCTTTTGCTTTGAAGGGTTCTTTCTCCGCAAGTTCCTTCTTGCGAAGGGTATCCAATGCTTCTAAAATGGTTGCTTTATAATCCATCTTTATTAAGATTGTAGATTATAAAAAAGGAGTTTTTCAATTTTATACATGATCACTGCGTTGCAGATGTGCGAAGAAAACTGGGGAAACATACAAGAAATAGACGAACTCCAAGTCTAGGACGGTATTCAAAGTCTTCATCATCATACTCATCCTCCTCCTCCTCCTCATCATCGTCATCATAATCATAATTTGGGAAAAGATTGTCCCAATCATCGTAATCAATCTCTTCCTGCTCCGTTTCCTTTTCCAACAAAGGAAACTGAAAGCGAAGACGAGTCCAGCGTTGATGATGTTTCTTTCTATTTCGATCCGATCGTAGTTTTCGATCCTTCTTCCCTTTTCTTCGAGGTGTTGGATCCTCAATATCAAGATTCTCCTCGGATGGAAGCATCCATCTTACTTGTGTACTCGACGGTCGTTCCAGTTGTTTGACAGGTGTATTCTCTTCCAACAAATAGTTATGGGTGAGTTCTGAAATGGAGAGACCTCCTTTTAGTTTTTCTGCATACGATTTAGACTGAGAAATATAATACGCCTCTCCATCTTTAAATATCCATCGCTGTTTATAGTCTGTGTAAGACATGAAGGAACCCTTCTGTATATCTTACTATAAATGTTTAAATATATCAATTTTTATATTATAAAAATTGATATATATGTAAATATATATAATTATATGTATTTTCAAAATGATTGTTGTACAATATACATGCCTATCATTAATAGCCATTTTAGTGGCAGGATTTGTGATTACTTATGGAAAAGAACTAATTCATAATCCCGCTCCTTCTTGGGATCATATGTTTGATAAATATATTCTATCCTTATGGACCCTTTCCACATCCTTTGGACATTTAATCTCCGTGATTGCCATTATTGGAATTTTATTTGCCTTTTATAAAGGAATTGTAACAATGTATGCAGATGGTACAACCACTATAAAGAAGATTGAAGAAGCATTAACTCCTCGATTACCAGAAATGAAAATTATCTATGAATCGGAAGCATCCAAACACGCTCCTCCTCCGATTGTAGAACCAATTCAGTTACGCCCTGTTGTACAAGAGACAGTTCCACGCCTTTCCGTAGAAGATATTAAACAAATAATTCGTGAACAATTAAATGACGCTCAACGAGATGATGTCAGTGTTGAATTTATAGAACCGGTTCGTCCTCGAACCCGTGCACGTGCACGATCAAGATATTAATAGGGTGGATACTTTCCATACATTTCTCGATAATGTAATCGAAGGGGGTGTGCACACCAACGTCGATATTGACATCGCTCCTTCCATCGTTTTTGTAATTGAACTAACTTGGGTGTAAGATCTTTCATCGGAGAAGGATACATGCGAACAATTTGAAACTTGTTCAAATCATGAATGTTTAATGCAGATAATCCTTGTGCATACACAACATAGTGATCAATACACTGTTTATACAAGAAATAGGTTGGAGTTATAGACCTAATATTTTGTATCATCGTGTTTGTATCCCTTTGATTTAATAATATAGATTCGATTTCCTTTTTTTACTGATAATTTAATTTTAAATCGCATTGGAATATCCTCTGTTTTTTCATATATAATGAGTGATCTTCCTCCATAGGCTTCTGCAAATTTAACAGTTCGATCAATTTCCTTCATACATTTATATAAATTATCAACTAAATTATATACATTTGCATGACGATCATCCATGGATCCATGCGAAACAGCCCCATCTAATCGGGCATTTTTACATCGCTCTACCCGTTGGATCGCTTGCTGAACCTTTTTTTCTCGAATAAGAGATGATATATCTCTTGCTAAATCGGAGAATTTCTCTCCACATATATCTTTGTCATGGTAGCTCATCCTATACTTATAGATAGAAAAAGATTTCCAAAGGAAATCTTTTTCTATCTATAATTGGGATCTCGCTTCATCCTATACTTATAGATAGAGAAAAATTGATTAAAATTTATTATAATAAACTGTAATCAATAAATATGACCTCCTATCTAGATCTATTATTTACAAAAAAAGATTCAATATGGAATGAATATATTAAACTTGGATCTATTATAGATATATTGCAAACATATAATCATCCAGACGTACCATTATTAATTCCACGATTAATATATTTAAAAGATTCTAAATTGCAACAATGGTATTTTCTATATCATAAAATAGATATTCTTACATCACGTCCTTATCACTATATGAAATATATGTTTCTAACGCATGAAATTAATGATATATGGTCTTAATCCGTATATTTAAGGGATCGAAGTCGTTGATAACGAGGAACATAATAGAAACTACCGGATCCACTACCGGATCCACTACCGGATCCACTGCTGGAACCACTGCTGGAACCACTGCTGGAACCACTGCTGGAACCACTGCTGGAACCACTGCTGGAACCACTGCTGGAACCCGTGGAAGATCCTCCTGTAGAGGTGGAGCTCGGAGATGAGGAAGTGGGAGGAGGAGCAATCATTAGGGATGTATTTATATAGGTCACTGGGTGTGCAATCACGCTGGCAAAAAGACCAAGAAGAAGAAGGATGCGCATACTGTTCTAATCGGGTGTATAAAATTGATATAATGATTTTTTCTTCCTAATATAATAAACATGGCGAAACGATGTAAGTGTGGATGTGAGGATATTCTAGTAGAAGGACTCTGTGTGGACTGTTTCTGGGAAGAAGAAGCCTATAGAAAGAAAGGACACCGAGTAGATCCGTACTGGATCTTTCCACGTCGCTATTCAGCCTTGATTCAAATTGAAAATAAAACTCCTGAAGAAGCATGGAAACAAACTATGCAAGGATGGATTCAATACCATATCGGAATTCATCTTGGAATGAGCCATCATGATGCATTACACTTTCAAACATCCGCATAATTGAATCCGATTACAGCATTTCTTACGATTCATATCGATTTCAATCTGAAACTTAGTATCAATGTTTAAATATTCATTACGTATTTCAATAATTTTTTTTACAAGAGCACGTTGTTGTTCTTTCAAGGTATTGATTCGAACTGTTTGAGCCGTTGTTTGCGGCTGAATTTCCTCTGCTTCCGTCAACATGTTCATTAAATCTTTGAACTGATCTACCATCACCATTTCTTTTGTCTGTACCTCTTTCACCGTTGAAAAGACGTTTGTTCCACACAAGATGGGATAGGAATAACGAATATGTTCTGGCAAAATAAATGGATTCGTCTCTTTGATCTCGCAGATTTCTTTTTCTGTATTTTTAATTAAAGATTCCATTTCTTCACGAGTCGAACTCATAAAAATATTTTTTCCCGATGAAAACACTAAACTGTATTCCAATTTATCAAACTTATAGGCTGTAGTACGATGTGCCTCCGCTCGTGCATCCAACTTTAAATAATTAACTAAGGCTAATAAAAAAGCAATAAAGGCATTCAAGCCACTTACCAATACGGTTCCATACGCTTCCTCTTTGAGCGTTAAATTGAGAACACTTCCCAAAACCGTAAAAAAGATCGAAGGAAGCATTAAATAGTGTAATTTTTGTTCACAATGCGTTTTTGCTTCTGCATATAGCAGTTTTTGCCCTTTCAAATAAATACCAATAATACTACAGATCATACTATTATTTGAATTAGAGGAACTATAGGCAGTATTTAACATTTCATCCACTTCTTTATAGGTCATAATTTCACCGGATGCTACAGGAATAGCACTATAGGAGGCTGATTGAACCTCTCCGGTTGCATCAATTGGACTAATTCGTGCGTTCAGATCGGTGGGACCGGTGGGACCCGTTGCACTCATATCTAGTCTATAAGTAGAAATGCAATCTACCATACGCAGTGCAATGTCCTTTGTTCCCCTGGATCAAGGAGCTAACTTGGCTCCGAGGGAGCGATTAATTCCTTCTGCAGCAGCAGCAGCAGCAACAACATCCATTCTTGGAAAAGGACACCGTGCGGAACAACCATCTGAAAAACTTGCAGCGCTTGCAAAGAAACGAGGGATTTGATAGAATGCACTGTTGGTCGCTCCTCACATTATTGATTCATAGTGTATGTGGAATACAGTATCAATCGTACAATGGAGTGATCGATTCAAGTATATGCGTAGATCCGTATGATATAAATAGTATAAATACCATGCCTCCCGTTAGTACCATCGATTTTACGGCTCCTGTACCCACCAGCCCTGGAAATATTGGCATTCGCCACATTGCATTTGCCTGGTACGATTATACCTATGATCAACCGGTTGTCACCTTGAATGGTGTGAGTATGAGCACCTATGCAAATTGTTGCACTGCCACAGGATGTGATGCCCCGTTATATTATACTCCTTGGTATGAAGCGGAATGCAGTATGACCTGGTGTGGAACTCAGAATCAATGGCAATTTATTGATTTTACAGGAACCACCATGCATAGTGTTGGTGTAGCACCAGGATCACCTCTTACCGTTAGTTTTACAAATCCATTAAAGATCCTTCAAAACAATAGTTTACCTGTTTTTGCTGTGAGTTATGATATGGTTCTTGCACCAAGTTCCTCTCCAACAGGCAGCCGCAGTCCCACCGTCTCCACAAGTGCCTTTATAACACCTTCTGTGTCTATAACACCCTCTCCTACATTGTCTCATACACCATCCTCCTCCTTGACTCCCTCTGACACGCGTTCCTCGTCTTTTACTGCCTCTATAACATCCTCCACCTCAGTCACATCCTCTGGAACTGTTTCTATGTCATTAACACCCTCTGAGACACCTTCATCATCTCGTACCACGTCTGAAACACCCTCCTCCTCGCTGACACGATCGATCAGTCGTAGTCCCTCCTCTTCACGTTCCCTTACGCCTAGTTCAACAGCAAGTCCCAGCGGTATCTGCTATTCTGTCTCAACCATTTATGGAAGAATAATTAGTTTATCAGATGGATGGATTATTGTACATACCGGCATTAATGTGACACAAGCCTATGGAGGCGGGTATATTTCTATGGGAAGTTTTGCGGGATGTAGTCTAGTAGGATCCAACTGTCGCTGTTCCTATACACAAGGGTCCACCGTTGCAGGGTGTTCAGGAAGACGCAATTCCTATATTACCTATTCCTATGGTGCTACAAACAGTATTACCTATACAAATGAAAGCCCCACCTGTTCCTATAATTTTGCGGGCACCTTTGGTATTCCCTCTTCTACTCCTACCATATCACCTTCCTCCAGTCGATCGTCCTCAGAAAGTCGTTCTGTAAGCAAAAGTATGAGTGAAAGCGCATCCATATCTCTAACGGTAAGTCCCTCTAGCAGTATCACATCTTCTAGTAGTGTGACACCGTCTGTAAGTGTAACATCCTCTATAAGTGTTACTCCGTCTAGCAGTGCAACTCCATCTAGCAGTATGACACCCTCTACAAGTGCAACTCCTTCTGTGAGTATTACACCTTCTACAAGTGTTACATCCTCTAGCAGTATGACACCCTCTACAAGTGCAACTCCGTCTAGCAGTGTATCACCCTCTAGCAGTGTGACTCCTTCCGTCTCTGTCACATCCTCTCTTACTCCTTCCATGTCTCTTACATTGTCCATGTCTCATACAGTTTCTGGCTCTGAATCGTTTTCCCCCAGTATTTATCCCAGTTGGAATGAAACTGCTACCAGCACTCCCCTATACTACATTACCTACTATGCATCTTCCTCCCCTACGGATCGTGGAACGGTCACTCCTAGTCCCTTATACATGATTATTCCGTATCCTTCCAATGGATCGTCTTCTGCCTCCAACACTCCTTTATTTATGATGATTCGGTATCCTTCTATGACTCCTATTGTGAATTATACCTATTATAGTTTACCTGATTCTTCTGGAACTATTTTAGCAGGAGTTGGGGTTGCCTTGTTAGGACTTACAGTTGTAGGGGTTGCTGTGTTTCAATTTATGAAACCAAAGCCTCCGCCACAACTTCGCAGACAGCAAATTTCAAACGAAGAGAAAACACACATTGTTATCTCTACTTCTGATTTTGAAGAAGTTGCACACTTATTAAATATGCATCAAAAAGACTTTTCAGTCCAATCCTAATCCCTTGGATCGATGCTTTTTACAATATTTATAGGGTTCTTTTGGTGCAGCAGACTTTACAACTGCTGTCCATTCTGGATGCGTGGCATATTTATGATTTGTTATTTCTGATTCGGTTCGATTATTGCACGGTCGTCCCGTCGAATAAACATGGATACATTTATAGGCAAACATTCCATTCGCTAAGACTTTTTTATTGGCACGCCATGCGGCAGAGGCTGCATCAAAATCAATGGGTTCCATCTTATGAAGATCTATTCTTGCGTGTTTTATGTGCTATAGATCGTTTTTTGACGGTTCGTCGTGTCACAGGAGCTGTCCCATCGCAACTCTTTCGTCTTGTTTTTGCAAGCTCCTCCTTTGTTTTTGTATCAATAATATGTCGTCTACGATTAAATTTCACTTGTCCTAATTCCCATAAAAGAGGATCTTCTGCTTTAGGATGTGTTCGAAACTCTTCATACGGACCCTTATAATAACTCCAGGTAGGAATTGTTTTATATTTCTTTGTATGTCGATCATAGAATTTGGCAGTATGAACTGTTTTTAAATCTTCTACTGCTGAGTCTTTGTATTGCTGAATCATAGCATGTTTTTCCTCTTCTGACATAGAATCCCATTTTGGATTCACAGTAATAGATTTTAATAAGGTGTAAAGATATGCAATATCTTCTCTTGTAAGAATCATTTCGGTAGGAAGTGTTTGTAACATTCGTAACACTGCCACCATACGGGCATAATCCTGTCGTGCCTTATAAAATCGTATATCTTCTAAGACTCCTCGATTCACTAATGCATTCACAGAAAGTAAACATAACACACTTATATTTGGTAATTGGTAAATAGTATTTTTTATCTGAAATCGTTGAATCGCTTCTGTTTGAGATCCATGTAGACAGGCAATTCGCTGTTTATTTGCAATATGAGATAATACCGATTTTGTATCAATTAATGGATACCATGGATTGGATTGAATGTCCAATTGTTCTACAGCAGGTTCTTTTTCTTCTTTTGTAAATAATAAATCTAAGATATGATCTGTTGAACAATACGTTTCAGTCGGTGTTATAATTTGTAAACACATACTAATTTGAAAAGCTAGACTTATGGGTGGTTCACTTGCAGATTTATAAAATAAAACGGATGTTACTAAGAATCGATCTTGTACATATTCGTAATCATAGTCAAACGATCCTTTTCGTTCTATTGCAGGAGAGGGTTTTATAAATTGCACAGTATGCGGAACTCCATTAACGGTGTGTTTATGCACTTTATTGAATACAGAGCGATATGTTTTGAATAATCCTTCACAAAAATCAATCATAGTTGAAAATATATGTGAGATTGGTAGTGACTTTATATCCGTCGAATATACATTAATGTCATAATCATGGCTTTTGGGTGCGATATCTTCTAACATAGGAAGTGTCGGTAGTTGATGTTGAAGATAGCGTGCTAATCCACGATAGGCTGCTCCTCCTGATAAAAAATAGGTGTATACCGTTTCATCTTTTATTGATTTTTTTGTGGAATATGTTTTTGCATTTGTACACTCAACTAAATAAGGTACAATGGTTTCATCGGATGTGATTCGTTGTAATAAATCAGATACATCTTCATCTAATGATTCTGTAATCGGTGTAAATATATCTTTCCAAACATAGACCTCACGACTAAATCCAAGAGGAAGAATCTCTGTATCAGATGCGTTATTGCTCACCAGTTTATCGGATGTATGAAGAAGAGGTGGGGATTCGTGTTCAAATGGAAGGGGTTGATTTATAGCACATCGTGTCGTTTTCTTGGGTTCTACCACTTTTTCAATTCGAACAGGCAGTTCACAAAGATCCGTTGGAACATTCGACATCATGGTCAACCGTTCCAAGACCTTATTCTTCCAGGCATTCCATTCCACAGGATCTTTGTTGGTTGGTCGTGTTTTCAACAAGTTTCGAAATCCTCGTTTATACGCATCATCCAACGGATTTTTATTTGTTTTCTTCAAGGAGTCTAAAAACGCATTAATTGCAGCTAAACTAGGAAAATACTTTTTGCTATTGATATGGCAGTGTGTATCCTTGTAACGTTCATAATACTCTTTCCCTGACATTGTTGTCGGGAGAACCTGCTCCATCCTTATTATAGGATGTGATTAAAAAACAAAGAGTTAATCCTCTTTATGATTCACAGTCAATACATTTGAAGATTGATCTGCATCCGCATCCTCTTCTCCATACAGTTCCACTTCCAATGCATCCACGCGCTCTCGCAATGTAAGAATATGATCTTCTAGATCTGATTGAATTATTTCTACATGAGATGTAAATACAATATATTGAATAATAATAAGTCCAATGGCAATCAGTATAAAGATTACATTTATAATAAGGGAATAGTTTGGTTCAGACTCCATTTGAATGGCTGGCATTTTCTAATTGTATTATAAAATACTAGCATATATCAATTTTAATAGGAGCACCAACAAGAGGCTTTGACCGGTCTGTGATCCCACTCTTCCTTCATCAATGCTTTGAATCGTAAAAACTCCATATCGGAATCTGGTTCATACTGTTTTCGATTTCCATCCACATCAATGTAATCAAAATAATCATAATGTGATGTATCCTCTTTTTCATACATATAACACTGAATGGTAATGCAGGTATCCTTATGGGTATTGGTTAATTGATGGGTTTGATTCAAGGTGGGACTGATCCAGGTAATCTCATCCTGTTTAAAATCAGCAGTTGCAAAAGGTTCCAACACATCCTTCGATAGAAAGGGAAAGAGTTTCACATGGATCTGACCATGTAAGACGCGTATAATGGCAGAGGCTCCTGCATGGTTATGAACAGGAGAAAAATGGTTCGGTGGCCAAATCTCCATCACATAGGGTATTCCAGGAGATTCTCCGTTATTCTCTCCTAACGTAATGCGTAAATATGTCTCTAACGGATTTGGTTTGCCAAACTCCCCTGCTTTCTTTTGTAACGTTTTATAACACCATAGACCAGGAGTTGCAATGCTATACTCAATCGCCTTTGAAAAATCAGGAAAGTCTTTCGTGTTTAATGCAAAACTCTTCCATCCAATACAATCGTACAAGGTTTCTGCCACCGGTGAAAGATGAGATTTGGGAAGAACCTTATTTGTTGCAATATCATGCATCGTCAGTTCATGACTTCGTTTCACTTTGAGAGGTACATTTCGTGTGATGGGATCTCGTAATAACCGCAAGGGAGTTAATGATTCACTTGCTTTAATGGTGACGAGTTCTTCCAAAAATGCTTTATCCTTTAAATTATATTGATATAACTGAGTTTCAATACGGGCTTCGCCAATTCCACCTCGCAACATTTCATTCTGTGCATCCAAACTAAACCAATAGGTCGCTCCTGAGGCAGAACTGATTCCTTTTTTATTGTGTGGATCGCTCAAATGGGTATTCTCGGGAAGTTGATAAATAGCAATGCCAACATTTGTAAATAAAACCTGGAGTCCTTTCGTTTGATCTTTATTATAAAGATAAAACGAGCAGGAGGATGGTGCATCAAAGAGGAAGACTCCCTGCCCTGCAATCAACAAGGGAATAGTCGAATGTTTACAGCAGATAGAGCGTGGGATATTCATGGTTCTATTATTAAAATTGATTGATTTCTTTACACCAACGCATCCATCAAACATGCTTCCATCAAAAAGTACCTGTACACTTACCTTTGGCGATAGTGCTGAAAACCATGTTGGTATGGAAAAATTAGGGGATCGTGTTGCGGCGGGGGAAGGATTTACCTTTGCTGATCTGGAATTAATTCAATCTTCATTGAAAGATGTAACAACCGAATTACACTCCTTACATACTGTGAGTAGTTTACCAGAATCTGTTCCACCTGCCTATATATTAATTATTCGAAACGGAGTGGATCACCTTCTTGGAAAAGGAAGTGCATTAAAATTATTTGAAGAACAAACTGGTTTAGAAATGGATAAAAAAGCCTTTATGTATGGACGCGTGGTGAATAAAAAAGCCCGTTGGAATTTGTGCTTTGATGATGTAGGACATGCACCAGATTATGAACATGGAAAAGGACGTGTTGTTGCATACGACGACGTCCCTTCTTTGAAAGCATTGGTCTCTCTTCTTCCCACTGTGTTTGGAAAGAAGGCAGAACACTTAAAAACTGAAGCAAATTATTATTACGATGTTACAAAATGCGGCATTGGGTGGCACGGTGATACTGAACGTCGCAAAGTGATTGCAGTTCGTCTTGGTGCAGCTATGCCGCTCTGTTATCAGTGGTATCATCGTCATGCACCTGTTGGACCACGCATTGATCTTTCAGTCGGTCATGGTGATATTTACATCATGAGTGAAAAAGCGGTTGGATGTGATTGGAAATCCTCTTCCATCTATACGCTTCGCCATGCCGCAGGATGTGAAAGTTTTACAAAGATTACATAGGTGAACTATAGCCCTTGTTTCGCAATGCATGCTCGTTTATATGCCATATACGCTGCTGCAGTTGTAAACTTCGGTTTAAATGCAGCAGTTGTACCCACTGTATACGCTGTTGTAATATTGCAATAAATAGCATTCGCGTTTTTCGCATCGATACGTTGCCCTTCGGATATAGCGACGGGAGGGATGATGCAGCGGGGAGTTGTCATTCTAATAATAGCAAGAAATAATCCCTTCGGGATTATTTCTTGCTATTATTAGAATCTTAGTTTATTCTTTGAGTCGCAAAGCGACTCAAAGAATAAACGCCATTCTAAAGTTAGAAAAGATTCTTTATTTCAACACCTCCAACACTCTGAAATAAAGCAGTTGTTTGTTGGTAGGAAAAAAACAGACAGACATCGGTTCCCCATCTTCCTCAATCTCACTCATACGATCGGTGGATTCTTGTTTTACCCGTTTATAAATTTCAATCTTGTAATAATGTTCTTCCAAGGTCTTGTAATGAATGCGTGTAAAGGTCGACATGTGTTCTTCTTTGTATGGCGTCGTTTCACGGATTTTTACATATAATTCCATTGTTTGGGGAAGCCATTCAGAGCGTCGGTACGGACGTTCCCACTCAGGTAAGGCATCATCTTCAGGGTACGGAGGTGCATGATCTTCAATATAATAATATCCATCAAAGGAAATTACCCCTTCTGTTCCATCGCAGGTGTATTGCGTCGATGTTTCATTTACCACATAGGGAGTTCGTTGATCAGGATCTTGTGATCGAAAATGAAGTTCCGTGGTGATACTCATTCTATAAAGTTGAAAAAGGACTATGAGTTTAAATCGAAGTTTAATGATTCCTATTAAATATATTTGAATTATTCGGAATAATAATATGTTTTACGGATGATCGTCGGTTATTCAGTATATTCTTTCGAGTGTTGCGCTTGGACGATTTCTTTTTATTTTCTGAAGGAGGTAGTTTTTTAACCGCAACTCCCTGAATTTGACATTCTAAATAATCCCACATAGAGGTAAATGTTGACATATTAAATTCTGCTTGATAAATGTGAGTTACATCCGATCCAAACTCAGCAACAGCTTTTTTCCGTATATCTTTCTTTGCATTATCGATACAATCATCTACTTTTTTACGAATAAGTCCATCAGATCCCCCAAAAAATGACATGAAACTATCTCCCAATTGACGAAGAAAACTAATACGTTCTCGATCATATCCAATAACGGTACCCAATTCTTCATATTTTTCATTTTCTGGAATGGACGTTAATCGGGCAGTAAGAATCGGGATTGGCATATTCTATTATAGAGCGAACATTTATGTAAAAAAGACTGAAATTTAAATATCCTTTAGCCACATATTCACATACCGATTTGTATCGAATGTATGAATCTCAGAAATAGGTACATATCGAATATCAATAATATGTTCTGCATGATTGGGAGGGGCTAAGACTGTATGTACAGCAGTTCCATGAAAGAAACAATGCAAATCTTTTCCAAAGGTATATATAATTGTATCAATCGTATAATCTAGATCATAGGATAAACGCGTTTCTTCTTGCACTTCTCGGATCATGGTGTGTAGAAAGGATAAATCATGTGGTTCCACTCGTCCCTTGGGAAACGACCATTTATTGGATCGATCATCCTTCACCAGTAAGACTGCGGTATACGTCGGATTCCAAAGGATTAATCCTGCACCGGTATGAAGACTCATATCCGTAAAAGGATACTCTGCAGCATTATGAGGTATCATTGTATATATATTTGTATAAAAATAGATATAGAATGGATCAATTTTTTAAGTCACCACACACCTATTGATACCTGATTTTATAAATTGATATATTTAATAAAATTGAACAATTCTGCCTATGCAAATCCATATGTAACATTACAATGGAACTAATTCGATCAACCCTTCCTACACTTTCCTTGAAAGAGTGGGATGAATTGGAATTGGAGATTCAAACCTTGAAAAAATATCTACCAGAGTACAATACGTATTTGGAGAAGAAACGATTATTGAAGATGAATGCTGATGGTGAACGAAGATTGATTGCCGATGCTGCCAAAGATCCTATGAACCAGATGGCACGCCTCTTACATGCTGGTCATGTCCATTTTGTAGGAGCGGATGATGAACCACTCACATACAAACAATTTGTAGAGGAGAAGGAACGTCAATTACGTCTTATAGCATTGCGTCCTGAACGATACATCAAAGCAATTGAACATATTCGAAGTGAGATTGCAAAACAGCGTGAATCTGCAGTAAAAGAAGATGTAAATGCCGAATCTTTTGTAAGAACCGTGATTCCTGAAAAAATAACGGTGAAAGTACTGGTTGAACTGGTCAAAGAAAAAGGATTGAAAGGATATTCTGGAAAGAAAGCGGAGGAACTCCGTGCAATGATTGCAACAGAGGATGATCGTCAAATTCAAGTGTATAAAAATAATGCCATGTACAAACGTCGTAGTGCGGATGAAACCGAACAACAATTGGAATTGATGATTCACTATCATTCAATGTCTGCAGAAGATCTTACAAAGGAAGAAGAGCGTATTCGAATTGCAAAAGCTGCAGAACAAACACGAATTAATGAATTGAAACTCTTTGTTGCTACAATGAAACGGGAAAAGAAACCTGTTTCTGAAATAAATGAGTTGATTGAGTCTGGAAATAAAAAAACACTTCTCTTTGAAAAGGAATACAAACCGATTGAATATTTTGTGCGGGATGCACGAAAATATCAAGCGGATGGATCCTTTCCTGCTCTTGCATCAGCGTGTTCCACTGTAGGAGGGGTGTTTCTGTTTTAATATTTTTAAAATTGATATAAACTCTTAGACGTTATAATACCTCTAACAAGATGGAAGTCACTCTATCCGCAGCAGATCGCGGTCGGTCGCTAGAAGAACTCATTCATAAAGCGTCTTTATTAATTCCAGGATTGACACGATCGTTGCGAGAATTAGAGATTCGAACTCATTTTGCAGATCCATCTTTAAATGGAGTGGATCACTGGATTCAGGTGGGCACATCTCACATTTTGATTCAAGATAAATGGAAAGAATCGATGAGTCAACCAGAGGTTGCACAGTTTCTAACTTGTGCGGATCGTATTCGTGCACGCCTTCCCCCTGAAGAACCTATTTACTTGATCTGGGCGTCCAAATATGAACCCACCTCCAACTCAGGTAAAATACTCGATGAACATTTAGCAGTGAAAGTTTGCTGCAGCATCAATATTGAATCGTTGGCACGATGCGTTCTTCTTCAAATCTGTGAATCGTTAGAGGTGGATTGTGTAGAATCTCTTCGCGCCATACCAAGTTCCAAGAAAGCAGTTGCGATGGGAGCCTCACGGCGTGAACCAATTGCTGCCGCGGCACCAGTTATCACCTACGATGACAGTGAAGAAGGAAAAGCTGAACTTATGGATATGAAACGAATGATTGAAACCATCCACAACACGATGCGACGGGTCTATACTGCAATTTCCTATGATGGAAATGCAGATTTACACTCCTTGTGGAATGCTACTGCCCCTAAAACTGTGGAAGAATGGATAAATGGTAAACATAGCAAAGTTGATTATACTGCCTTTCTGAAATCTGTGAAAGCTATTTGTTGCCCAACCTCTAAAAAATTATTGCAATCTCGTTCGCTCTTTCTTTATGTAAAATTACGAAAGTTGAGTGTGGAACTTTCCACCCTTTGTGGACCGTATGAATCCAAGCGAAAATCTCTTCTTAGTAAAAAATCAATCTGGGGAAAAACTCTTGCAACGTTCAAAGCCGTGGCAGAACCAATTACGGAAGCTGAATTTAAGAGTTCAGCTGCGCATTGCGAGGATTATTGGGAAAATCGTATGAATCGTGTAACAGGGAAGATTGAAAAAGTTCCGGCGAATCATATTGAACATGCGTTTTGGACGCAGCAATGTGTGGTTTAGACGTGTATAAAATTGATATCTTTTTCAACCTCTAACATAGATATAATAACAAAATGAGTCTTTTACCATCACTTGAGTTTATTGCTATGCATGCTGCAAACCAACCTGCTGCAAAAGCCGCGCGTGCTCAAGCAGCTGCAGCTTTTGCACTAAATGATCAGCGACATAAGGCAATTGCAGATGCTCAGAAACAAGTACATAATGCAGAATTATATCATGCAAAATTAGAATCCGAATCGAAATGTTTAATTGGATTAGTTGAATTTACAGGTCTCCCAACTGAATCTATACAAGCAGTCATTTTATATCTTGATCCGCGACAAGGAACATTATGCTCCGCTGATACAAAATTACTTGCACTTCAAACAATTAATAAATATGGCTCTATGAACAGTATTCGTTATGAAGATGCTCTTATTGTTTTAGAAACGCAAATTAAAAAACTTCAACAACAATATTCTATATCTCGACCTGAAATAACATCAATCATTGAAGCAAAAAAGAAAGAAGCTGGTATTCTTGCTGGATCAATCTTTGATAAAAAAGCTGCTGCTGAAAAAGCGGAAAAAGATGCAAAAGATGCGGAACTCCGTGCAAAAACACAGCGTGAAGCAGAAGAAAAATGCAAAATAGAAGCAGAAGCAAATAAGTTACGAGTATTAGAAGGATTAAAAGCAAAAAATAAGAAACATAATTTTACAGAATGTGGAGCCGCATATGCTATATGGTCATTTAACCCATCGCCATTTGATGCAGTTATTTCACTTGGAATTTTAATTCCTTCATTTACTCCAATTACACACTATGCTAGTCCTATGTGTTTCATAATTCCTGAAACATGGAATACAGATTTTGAAAAAGGTCTCATTCCATTTCTTCCTTCTTGCCCCTTTTGTAAAAAACAAACAATTGCAAACGGTACACCAAATGGAAATATAACATATGTTAGCTGCCATGATCATTATAAATGGGATCCTGTTACAAATAAGCATTATAAATACATTATAAATCCACCACGCCCTGCGACTGGTGGACCCTATCTCACATATTATCCTGAAGGAAGATATGTCGTATGGGATCCAGCGGATCCAGATGGAACTCTTGCAAAAAAAGCTGCAACTGAAAAAGAGATTGCTGAAATTGAAAAAGCAATCACAGAACTACAAAGTAAGCTTTTAACGCTAAAATCACTTTAATTTATTAGTTATATCTATGTTAGATATACTAAATATTCAATTTTTATTACAAAAATTGATAATATTTACCACCTCCAACATAGATATAAATACAATGTCATCTAATTCATCCTCTTCCTCGAGTGTAGAATCCTACCCACCCACTCTTGAAGATTTACGCAAATCCTTTCTAGTACTTCATCCTGAGTATGAGTTTGGAATCCTTGTTTACAAAACAGAGGGGGGTATGGAATTCAGATATCAGGTTCCAAAAGAACCAGTTGGAGGAACATCCATGTGTGATGATCCATGTTCTGATATATGTCATGCACAAGGTCGTCGATTTCAAGAATGGATTAATTATATTTATAACCAAACAAAATTAATGGCTACAGAAGCAAATGTAACTATTGCTCTTCCAAAAGAATCAGAATTGCTTCCACAACGATGGACAGGAGATATATTCCAACCTCCTCCAATTCAAAGACTTATTAGAGTCGAAGATGCATATTTCCAATTATGCCACAATCCAGAAGTTACTCCTGCCAAACGATTAGCACGAGAAGAAGCTCATAAAGCAAAAATACGTATGGAACGTAAGCGAAAGGAAGAACTCGCTAAAGCAAGTATTAAAGCAAGAAAACGACGTGAAATTGAAATTGCTGCAGAAAAGAAACGCCATGAAGAAGAACTTACAGCAGCAATAGAGTGGGCAATAAAAACTGTATGGAAATTTCGTATAGATGTATATACAAAAAAAGAAGAGATAGAACGGCTGATAAATGCATATCGTAGTGCAATGATACGTTCTAAAAAAATATCATCCCTTGCAGCAAAAGCTTCTTTAACAGAACAAGAAGCTGAAGCAGTCCTTGCTCATTTAGATCCATCTAGTAAGTTTAAAAAAGATACGCTTCTTGCTTTGAAGATTTTCAACAAGTTTTCTACCGAACATAAGATTCGCGTAGAAGATGCAATCACTGTCTTTCGTGAATATATCTCGTAAAAAAGATTATACTATTTTTTAGATTTTTTTGTATATGGTATAATTTACAAGGTTTTTCCAGACCCCCCAGGCATGTATATGGAGTGGCGTACAATGTAAAAATTACTCTGTTCCGCGAAGAAAGATTAGCCTATTCCAAATTAATTGTATACGCCATGAAAAATAATGTAAAAATTACTCTGTTCCAAACAAGTATGGGATTTGCCTATATCAATTCTTTTTTAGCATGTCTTGCCCGTCGACATCGCATTGTATTCATGTAAGTTTTTAGAACTGGAATTGCCGTTTCTTTTGTTGCATACTTTGTTTTAAGATCTTTTACAAAACTATCAAACTCTTCACGAGTCAACACATCTTTATTTAATTCAAGAAATGAATCTGGTGTATTTGCCATAATATTTTTGTAGAGAGATGCAGCTGTCCATTTTACAGTTGTTGATTTATCATCTTCCAGAATCGTAAGGGTAGTAGATATAGATTTTGGTAGTTCATCACCTCCTACATGTGTAAGAGTTGAAGATAAGGATTCTACTGATTCATTATCTAAAATTGTAAGAATTGATACAGTACGACCTGATCGTCTATATCGTAGTTTATAAAGAAATATTTTTAAAATTGGCAAAATCTCTTCTTCTGTTTTATATCGTTCTTGCAATAGTTTTACAAATGAATCAAATTCTTCCTTAGAAAGAATATCTTTATTAAATTCAAGAAATGAATCAGTTATATTTGAAAGTATTCCGTGATATAATTTTTTACTATTCCATTTTTCATATTCAATTTCATGGTCCTTACCTTCAGATGGTTTTAAAGGATTATCAAACATTGGGATTGCTATATATTCAGACATATCTGTAATATGTTTATTTATCTTATCACATTTTGCAAATATATCTTCCAGTAAGAAATCGCATTTCATATTATTGCAGCCACCACAACATGGTTTACAATTTTCCAGTGTATAGGACCGAATTGAATTATCTACACGATCAATTCCAACTCCTTTTCCAGAAGTATATCCGCATAAATAACATGGACTACGTGTCATAGTTTTAAATTCATCTAATGTAATATTAAATTCACGTTTTTGTTTTTCAATTTCGTTTTTATATCCAGTGTAAGAAATACTTACAGATCTTTCATAATAAGTTTTCCAAGTTTCATAAAATTCTTTGGGCGGTGTTGTCTTGGTGGCAATATATTTTGCTTTTTGGATAAAGAACACTGGATGATAAAATGCTTTCATTCGATTGCACATTTCGCAACAAGGAACACAATTTCCAACTATATAACCAATCGTATTATTTATACGATCTATACCATTAGCTTCACCTTCTTTTGCATAGTTACAATACTGACACGGCTTTTGAATGAGTTCCACAAATTGTTCAATCGTTAATTCAAATATTAAATCGCGTTTATGGGCTTTTGTATAATATTGTCTGAAATATGTTTCATAATGTTTTAAACTTTCGGCTTTGTAAGCTCGTTCGCGATCAGCGCGTTTTTCATCCTGTTTTCGCATTGTATCACGGCAATGAGTGCATCGTTTGCTCTCCTCTCCATGATTTGTAAGAAAGGCTTCGAAATCTTTTCCACATTTAACGCAGATACGCTTTGTGGTTGTACCAGTCGATTTAATACTTACTGATAATTTACTTCGTTCTTCTAATCGTTTGGTATCTTTTTCACGATTCTTTTTCAAACAATCTTCACAAGATTTAAATCCTTCTTTACAAAGGGTAAAACATCCGCGTTCAATATCGCAATATGTAATTCCCTTTTCTTTTTCTTCATCATAATATTTATCACGTTGATGTTTTTTACAGTATTTATTTTCTATAGGAGTTTTATCACAACGACTTCCTTTTTTCTTTCCTGTTCGAATTACCCCAAGGCATGTTTCTTCTTCCATAATGATTTATATACATAGTTTCAATAAATTAGTCTATCAATTTTAACCTTACAGAAACAATTTCTAATTGTTTTTATAAGTATTTTGCATTATTAGTTCAGTAAAAAAAGAATAATAATATACAAAACTCCGGATGTATCCAGAATATCGTATTTGCAGATATTAATTTGAGTATGCTAACCCTCCCATTCCCGACATGATCCTTAGCACGTTGTAGTTCACGGCATACACGCGGACCTGTGCACTGGTGGTGGCACTGACCGTGTTGTTGGTGAGGGTGATGAAGAGGGTGGCATTGTCAATACGGGAAAAGTTGCAGGTGCCGCTGGGCTGGTGCTCCTCAGGCTTGAGGGCAAAGGAATACACATTGATACCCACGGCAGGGATGTTGGTGTGGTGCTGGTAAGGCTGCACCAAGTTGAAGTAGCGACCCTCACGCTCGTAGAATCGATCGTGACCGTTGAGCTGGATCTTGGCAGTCACGATAGGGTTGTAACCAGCCATGCCTTCCACACGGGTGACGCTGTACCCAGACTCGAGGACGGCACGGTCCCACCAGTCAGAGTAGTTGAACGGCTGCTGACCCTTGAAAGGCTGGATGACGGCATCATCGCAGCTGACAAAGGAATCACGCTGGACCACCCACACGAGCTCCTTGCAAGGGTGGTTGAAGTTCAGCTTGATCTTGTTGGAGGAGCTGGTGACAGACTCCGCACCGGTGAACTGCAGCTGCTCGATCAGGTACTCGTGAGAGACCGTGGCGAAGCGTCGGCGCTCATCCGTGTCGAGGTAGATGTAGTCGACGTACAGAGAGGCAGAGACCAGACCAGAGGCGGCAACACGGTCACGGATCTGGTGGGTGGAGGCAGTGGCACCATCAGCATAGTCGAAGCACAGGTTGTTGAGTGCCTCGAATTCCAGGTTGATCTTCACCTCGTGGTACTGGAGGGCAATCAGGGGAAGAGCAAGACCAGGGTTGCGGCAGAACCAGAACTGCAGAGGAATGTACAGGGTGTACTCAGGGGCGCAAGAGGTAACCTCGTTGAGCGCGTTGGGCTCACCATAGCCGCAATCAGCATCGCAGTTCTCACCGCCCTGGACGATCAGGTTCACCAGCTGGGGAACGTTGCCAACCATGTCGGCATACCCAGCCTGCTTACCAGGCTCCTGGGTCAGCTCGTTCCAGATCTGGAGCCAATCACCATAGTGCTTGTCGATCTCCTGACCGCCAATCTCGAGGTTGACGTTGTTGATCAGGTTGTGACCGACCCAGTTGAGCCAGCGGAACTGGGCACCAGAACCGTCAGCGGCAGTGAGGAGAACCTGAGGCAGGGTGGCCTGGAGGTAGATGCGGTGGATCAGATCTCCGTTACGAGAGATAGTGCACTGCACCTTGCGACCGAAGTTGGCAGCACCGTTGAAGGTCTGCTCAATGGCTTCCATCGCGAAGTTGGTGTGGCGACGATAGACGACCTTGAAGACAAGGATCTACCCTCCCTTTCGGGATATTTAGTGGAGTCTGGAAACCATTCCAGAACAATATTTGAAAAATATTGCCGTCGCACTCCGAGGGGTTGGACTATAACTTAAGCCCTGTACTCTTCTACAGAACCCACTACCATTTAGTCTCTGAACTGCACGATGGCTGTATTTAAGTATTCTATTGCTTTTTCGTATTTCTCTTCATCCGATAATTTTTTGGATGTGAAATACTTTTTCTTTAATGTTGGATGATTAACTATACCATAACCTGTAGCTGCATATTCTCCGCATTTTGCTACCTTATTATATCTAACCATATGAAGTGGTAAATCGCAACCTCTAATTCGTCGAAGATCGCTCATTTTCTTTTTACAGGTTTCACTATATATATGAACTGAACCACCACTTAGGATATTATATCCATTTGGTTCAATTGAATCATATAGTTTAATGAATTCTGTTTCGTAATAATCTAGCAATTCGTCATTTATTTCAATCAAGATTTCCGATTTCATAGCATCTTTTCCATATTTTATGATTGCATTTCTTAGCCCAGTGCAACCACTTTTAGGAGTCATATGCTCTTTTAATCGTTTCTTAAATGAATTTTTTGTTTGCCCAATATACGATTTCCCACTTGGTGAATATATACGATATATTACACCCATCCTACACTAATTTTAGAATACCAATTATACAACTGAATCGCTTGGCTGCGGATTGCCCATTTTTAGAGTGCTCATCAACTCCTCAATTTTCTACATTATTACTCTACCTGAGTTAAGTTCTCAGCCGCAACAATCTTTCGATCATTGTTTAGTAGTAGAAGCTTTAGGGTGTTCCCGCAATTTGATAATGTCGCCGATCTTCTTTTCCACCAAGAATACCGACTAGCAACTGTGGCTGTCTCTCATCAGACAAACTGGAACCACGAACGGACTTGCCGGGATACTTATTCCATTTGTATCCCCCGATTGCTTTTCCACCCCCTTCAATATGTCGAGGTGATCTGTGGGTTACCCGTAAGATAGATGTCCTGTGCGCCATAGGCAACGAGCTGCATTAAACCACCGGAACCCATGTTTGTTTATACCTGGTGGAAAGAAAAAAAATTTTCCGAAACGTCAAAACTCCGGGGGGGTGGTAGAATATCCTCTGAACCTTTCTTCCTACACCCCCTAAACAAATCACACGGCTAAATAGAGTATCAGAGTCATGCTCTCTCTCGACCAACTTCTAGCTGGATCTGCTCCCACGAAACAAACTACAACACCCTCCGCCTCTGAATCATGCAAAACTCTGGAAGCCTATCATCAATCGGAACTAGAGAAAATCCGATTTCAAAAAGAGAATCTTCCTACCATGCAGAATCAATTAAGTACACTGCGTGGAACCCTTGTAGAAGAGGATAAACGATCTCCTTATTTGTTTAATCTTGATCTTCCCTCCATGAAACGACGTCAAGAAACAGAACAAGAAGTGGAAACTCTTCAAACAAAGATCAAAAAGATTGAATCAGGAGAAGAAGAAGCGGATTATTTTTTACGAGTCGGGGATATCTTATTTTCCTATGCAGATGCACGAGAGCGAATTGCCAAAGGAGAAAAAACAAAAGATCCTGTTAAAAAAGCACGTATTCCCATAAATAGTGTATTTGCCTATTTTGAAAAAGATGCACCTATAAGTACTATTTCTACACCTGTTATAACAAGTACATTACGTGTATCTGCAGCAAATGTTGTAACAGATATAGGGTTCCATCGTGATAAAGCATTAGAACAATATTTAACAGCATTAGACCCTTCCAACATTCAGCATGAATCTCTTGTTGCATCAACCTTAGAAGAACGGTATGGTGATTGCCCAGTATGTGAGACAGAAATGATGTTTTATCAGAATGAAGCCATTCTTAGTTGCCCCAGTTGCGGACATCAAGATTATATCTTAGTCGATAGTGAAAAACCCTCCTACAAAGATCCTCCTCGTGAAATGGCATATTGTGCTTATAAAAAGGTAAATCACTTGAATGAATGGTTAGCCCAGTTTCAAGCGAAAGAAACCACTGAAATATCCAATGCTGTACTTGATCAAATCCGTGCCGAACTAAAGAAAGAACGTATTACCGATATGAGTCGGTTGAAAGCCTCCAAACTGAAAGAAGTGATCCGTAAATTGAAATTAGTTCGATGTTATGATCATGTAGCCCATGTGTTAAACCGGTTGAATGGTATTTCCGCTCCTGCCCTTAGTCGTGAAGTGGAAGATAAATTGCGCTTCATGTTCAAAGAAATTCAATTCTCCTTTGTAAAACACTGCCCTCCTGGTCGTTCCAATTTCTTATCCTATTCCTTCGTACTGTACAAGTTTTGCCAGTTGTTAGAGTTAGATGAATATTTACCCTGTTTTCCACTCCTAAAAAGCCGTGAAAAACTGTATCTACAAGATAAGATCTGGTCAAAGATCTGTGCTGATATGAATTGGGAATACATTTCCACGATATAAGAAACTATATAATAAATATATCATAGATTTTAAAAAGTTTTTAAAAATATATCATATATATTTTTTAAAAAAAGCACTATTTAAAGATTCAGTACATTATTATTTTATAACCATGGATGAACGTTACAAAGCTGGAAAGATCTATAAACTTGTATGCACGGATGGACACTATTATATTGGTAGTACAATTAATACATTAAATTTTAGATTTAATAATCATAAACGAGCAGCTAAACTGGAAGATGCAACTCAACCTTCTTATCTATATATAAATACAATTGGATGGGAAAATGTTAAGATTGAACTTGTTGAGCACTATTCATGCAATTCAAAAAAAGAACTACTCAAGAAAGAAGATGATTATATTCAAAAAGCAAAGAAAGATCCACTATGTTTAAATTATAAACGTGCGCATATACCAATAGAAGAACATGCAGAATATATTAAAACATACTTAGTAAAAAACAAAGAAAAAATTGTTACATACAAAAAGAAGTATCGTAAAGAGAATGCAGAAGCTATTGCGGAATACAACAAATTATACGTGGAAGAACATGCTGAAGCAGTCAAAGAGGCTCGAAAAACTCATTATGAAGAGAATAAAGAAGCTACATTAGCTTCTAACCGTCTCTATGTTGAAACTCACAAAGAAGCTGTAAATGAATATAAGAAAAAATGGGCAAAAGAAAACTATGCAAAACTAGCTCCTGCTAAAAAAGCAGCACATGATGCAAAAACAGCTGCACGTGTTCTTCGTGATAAAACAAGTCTTACTTGTGAATGTGGTGGAACTTATATTCCTCCTCACAAAGAACGACATTTTAAAAGTAAAAAACATCTTGCTGCGACATTTTAAACATCTAAACACCCCTTACCAGGATAGAACCAATCATGGCAACCGTCCTTGCTTTTGATCTTGGGATTAAAAATCTTGCCTATGCTCTTGTTCATCAAGATCTAAGTGGAAATATCATTCGAGCCTGGAACAACATTGATTTAATGGCAGGAGGTGAATCTTCCGAAACATCCCGTCGGTGCAAAGGGTGTAACGGTATTGCTGCTTGGAAAAGCAGTGAAGGATTGTGGTGTCGTGGATGTGCCACCGGTGTTCGTCGTAAAAAAACGGCTGTGTGTCGCCCTGCTCACACCATCTTAGTCGGTGCTGAAAGTGGTACCTTACCCAAACTCCCTGCCTTACGCAAACTTTGTACCGGTTTAGAGAATCATAAAAAAGCAGCGCGTGATACCGTATTAGCTTGGTTAGGTGATCGCTTTATTCTGCCGTGGAAAGCTCCCAAAGCGCGCAATCCATCGATGACCGAAATTCGACGCGCCATCTCCTTATGGCTCAGTTCCATGCTTCCAACCTTTGCATCTGCCACTCTGATTCGTCTTGAGAATCAACCGGTACTAAAAGGTCCTACCATGAAATCGATTCAAATGATTCTGTTTACACTGTTGGGAGAACGCTTGGAACGGGAACATGCGTGGACCGGTCAGATTCAATTTGTTCATGCTGGTCGTAAGACGGCAAAACTGGAAGTGGAAGCGGTTCCTGACATGATTGAAGAAGCGGAAGAACGTACCTTGACCATTGAAGAAGAGGTCACACCGGTAGTGATTGATGAAGGGGCTGCCTACCGTGCCCGCAAGAAGGCAACCGAAGAAGAAGTGGAAAAAATGCTGACAGGTGCTGGGTATGAAACGTGGAAGACGTTTTATGACGGGCAACGAAAGAAAAACGATCTAGCAGATGCACTGCTCATGGCATGTGCACCGGTGATTCGGTTAGTGTCGAGCTAGATGGTTCCGCATGCAGATTTGGATAGAAACTGCTCTTGTTTTTTTAAAAATTATAACATCATGCTTACGGAGTCACAATTTCTTTACCAAGAGTTTTATCCGCACCTCTTTCACAAAGCATGTTTGCAATTCCATGACGTTTCTTATACTGTGCATACCAATAAGGAGTATTAGTATGCATGGTATGAACATTTATATCTGCTCCTTTATCGCAAAGAAGTCTTGCGATATCCGCATATCCTTCCCAACAAGCCACATGAAGAGGAGTCCATCCATGTTTATCAGGTTGATCAATCAAGTCTCGAATATCACTAAATGATTCTATGTGAGACATGGATTGTTCTTCACAGGCTCGATATAGAAGGGATCGACCATATTTATCAGTCATAGCAGCCATCTTAAATGACACAAGATTCTCTTTGACACATGCATGAAACAGTTTAGGAAAGCGTTCAATCTCATGATCCTCGACGACACCCTCTTTACAAAGAAAGCAAGCGATCTTAAATCGTATCTCAAAGGATGTATCTGTATAATATCGGTCTACTGCAGAAAGAAAGGATTCATCCCTGTAACATATCTTACATCCCTTTGGGCAGACGTTACACACCTGTGTGAGATATATCTTACATACTTGCGTAAAGGCTGCTGGAGGAAATCTTGCGCTGCATTTTCGCAGATATATCATGCGGGGTAAATCGAGTGTATGCAATGCGTACATGAATCGCGTACGCTTCTTTCCTGGAAATTCATACCGCGCAATTCCTTGCGTTGCCTGTTCATCCATTCGAAGAAACTTATATACATTCACAAATAGATCGGCTTCGGGTTCAAATCCAGCTGCTCCTACCAGAAAGATAACAAGAGATAGTATACCTATGTCCATATTGTCACACAATCTACTACAAAATAATATAAATGATTCAATTTTATTCTGAAAGAGCTATGCTCTTTTAGAATAAAATTCTTTCCAATTTTATTCTAAAAAAGCAACGCTCTTTTAGAATAAAATTCTTTCCAATTTTATTCTAAAAAAGCAACGCTCTTTTAGAATAAAATTCTTTCCAATTTTATTCT
>Ga0164294_10000625_pt1 | contig 33599 bp, 29 predicted proteins | sample GEODES005metaG_FD_111479 | JGI IMG/M metagenome (GOLD analysis project Ga0164294, IMG submission 111479) | Oligotrophic lake water microbial communities from Sparkling Lake, Wisconsin, USA - GEODES005 metaG | ecosystem: Environmental > Aquatic > Freshwater > Lake | place: USA: Sparkling Lake... | reverse complement strand
CGACGAGACCTGGGAGGCCTGGGGCTCGGCCACCGTCTCCAGCCTGCACAGCCTGGAGGGCGCCGCCGTGACGCTCACCCCGAGCACCCTGCCGGTGTGGTGCCCGGAGATCTCGCACTGAGGCGCGTCTGCGAAGCAGGCGCCGCCTACTCCTCGGACTTCTCTTCGCTCTTGTCTTCGGCGGCCTGGGCGGCCATGCCGGCCTCGGTCTTGTCGACGGCCTTGTTGGCCTTGAGCCAGGCCTCGGGACTGTGGTCGATGCTGGTGTTGGGCCGGTAGTAGGGCACCGGGTAGCCGCCGCGCTTGAGCCAGAGGGGCGGCGTGGCGGGGATCTCCACCGCCTTGCCCTCGGCCTGAAGCGCGGTGAGGCGGGTCATCTGCTCCTGAACATAGGTGACGTTGTCGCGGTCGCGCACCTGCTGCATCGGGAGCATCGGCCCGTCTTTGATCGCCGCGGCGAGGTTGGGGTCGGACAGGGCGCCCTGGTACCACTGGTACATCGCCGAGTAGGCGTGGTAGCTGTAGTCGATACGAATCTTGGATTCGTTCATGGCGTAGCGGATGCCGCCATCGACCTGCTCGGGGCGACTGAAGGGGTAGGAGTTCCAGGGGTCGGCCTGCATCAACAGACCAAAGCGAACGGTCTGCCGGCTGTGCTCCTCAAAGTAGGGCACCTGGTCGGGGCGAGCCTGCAGGGCGAGTTGGTAGGCGGCCGAGGTGCCCTCGCCATAGCAGAAGGCCTGCATCGCGGGCAGCTCTCCGGCGAACTTGTAGTAGCCGCCCACATAGTCGGGGTAGGGCGCCCGCTCGGCGTCCCACTGGTAGCTCTCGATCATCCAGCGGGCGAGGGTGAGGCCGAAGTCGGCCACCTTCTCGTCTTTGGTGCGGCGGTAGTAGGCGTTGGCGGCCATCACCGTCCAGGGGCCGAACTGCACCAGATCGAGGCGGTCCTGGTTGTCGTAGATATAGGCCGGCCAGGGCATGTCACCCTTCACGCGGGCGGAGCGCTCGGCGTAGAAGGTTTGGAAGTATTCCCAGAACTTGGGCAGCGTGGCGATGTAGCTGTCGTCGTTAAAGTAGTCGGCCAGCATGATCAAGGCCAGGGCGGCCTCGCCGGGCACGATGTCATTCTTCATGTTGTAGTAGGGGTGCTCTTTGGGCACATGGTACCCGCGGAAGGTGCCCGACTCGGCCTGCATGAACAGAATGAAGCGGCCGTACTGGCGCAGCAGCTCATCGTACTGCTTGTCCTGGGTGGCCTTGGCCAGTTCGACGAGGCCGAGGAGCTGCACCACGGTGGTGCCGAGCTTGATGTTGCCCTCGTGCTCGTAGTAGGCCATCAGCTGGCCGTCGGGGGCCGGAGCGGTCTTCACGAACTTCTGGGTGAAGTCGAAGGTCTTGCGGGCGCCGACGAGGAAGTCGGTGCGCCGCTGATCGAGGGTCCAGGCCTGGACGAGGTTCCAGGTGGCCAGGGTGTGGCGCACGATGTTGTATTCGTTGGAGTAGCGGTTCTCGTGGGGCCAGTATTTGTAGATGACCTGGCCCTCGGGGCCCATGTTCTGCAGATACCAGTCGCCGCCGGCGATGATGCCGGCCCGCACCGAGGCCAGGGTGACGCCGCTCATCGGGATCTGCGGCACGCCGCGGTAGAGCAGCAGCATCGGGCCATCGGTCATCTGCATGTAGTGGACGTCGCGGAAGATCTCCAGACGGGCCTTGGCGTCGCGCCAGGGCCGGCGCTCGCTCATGTTGCCGACCTTGGCGGCCTCCCGCAGGAAGGAGTCGGCCGAGATCAGCGCCCGGGTGTAGGAGGCCGAGCCGGGCAGGGCGCCGCGCTCCTTGCCATCGGCCGACAGGAGGTAGGCCCCGTCGATGCCAGGCTCCATCAGGGCGTTCAAGAAGCCTTCGTCGCGCGGCTCGACGGTGGCCCGCTCGGTGACGCGGCGCAGCTCGAGGGTCAACTGGGGCAGGTGGGCGGCGAGGTGGGGAAAGCCCAGCAGCTCGACGTCGCGGCGGTGGATGCGCTCGAGATCGGTGATCAGCTCTTCGAGGGCGCCCTGAAGGCTGCGGTTGCTGGCGAAGGCGGTGACCAGCTCTTTGCCCTGGCCGCGCAGGGTGGCCGAGAAGGTCCAGTCCTTGGTCTCGCTGGGCAGGTCGGGGAAGCCGTCGATGCGGGCGCCCTGGATGCGCGCCCGGATGTACTTGAAGCAGAGCTCGGCCACCTGCGGCGGAAAGGAGACCGCCTTTTCGAGCACCTGGTACAACTGTTCACCGTTGGCCCCCACGCGGAAGAGGGCGAAGCGGCTCATCTGGTCGTGGTGATACAGACGGGTGCGCAGGTTGCGGCCGCGGCTGACGCTGGCGGAGGCCCGCCCCTGCACCAGCACCACCTTGGCCCCCTTGGCGAGGAGGGCGTCGGCCAGGGCGTTCTCGTCGGTGCCGTCGAGGAGGGGCGTGAGGGCGGCGTCACCGAGGAGGTCGACCTCGGCGGTGCCGGCGGGCAGGCCGCTGACCTTGCCCGGGCTGTCGCTGGCGACGGCGCCGCCGATGCGCTTGACCTGCTCCACGGCGTCGAAGGAGAGGGCGGCGCCGCCGGTGGACTTGAGCGCGCTGGCGAGCCGCTCGGCGTCGGTGGCGCCCGGCCGCACGATGCCCTCGAGGCTGGCGTTTCCGCTGATCGGGCTGCGGCCATCGGGCGAGCAGGCGGCCGGGGCGAGGCCCAGGACCAATCCGAGGATCAACGGCAGCAGCAGGCGGGGCGGACGGGGCATCGAGCTCTCCAAAGGGCCGCCCCCGTAACCAGCTTGCTGCGCGCTGCCCTGCGCTCTTTCGCGCTAGTAGGTGAGGAAGCGCGGGTCGAGCATCACGACGGTCAAGACCGAGCCCCAGGCGGCGTCGAGGCTGGAGGTGAGCCCAAAGACCGCCGACCAGTGGGCCTCCAGCTCATCAAGCTCTTCGTCGGTGGCGGCGACGGCCAGCAGCCCCCAGTGGGCCCGACCGAGCAGCGCCCGGAACTGCGCGTCTCCCGGCCGCAGGTCTTCGCTGAGGGCGGGCAGCAGGCGGCCATCGCCGGCCAGGGCCTGCACGGCGAGGTGGGGGCCGGCGACCTCGGCCACCCGGGTTTGGGTCAGCGTCCAGGTGAGGCCGGGAAAACGCTGGGGCTCGGTGAGCAGCTCGCCGTCGACGGCCCCGCCGAGCACCCGGTAGCCTAACAGGTCGTTGTCGAGCATGTCCCAGCCGCCGGTGATCCAGGTGAAGCCGCCCAGGTCTGCCAGCAGGCTGCGCAGGTGGCTGGCGAGCAGCAGGCGGGCGGTGGTGGCGCCCTCGATCTCTGCGGGGCTGGCCTCGGCGGTGAGCGCGCCGGCCTGGTAGGCCGCCGAGCGGATGATGGCGCGAACGACGGCCTTGCCGCGCAGCTCGTCGCGCAGGAAGTCAGCGCGCGCGCCGGTCAGCAGGTCGAAGTCCTCCACGGTGGTCTGGCGGCGCAGCAGGCCCTCGGAGAGGGTCTCCACCGCGCAGGCGGCGAAGCGGGGGTCGAGGGCGATGGCGCGCCCGAGGTCCTCCAGCCCATCCACCGGGGTGCCAAACCAGGCCGGCTCAACCTGCAGCGTGGCCGGACCGAGGTTCTCGCGCTCGACGTGGTAGCGCTCCATCTCCAGGTGGTTCTGGTCGGCCAGGGCAATGAAGCCAAAGAGGGTCGCCGCCACCGGCTCCATCGCGGCGTGACAGGCGATGCAGGTGGGGTTGGTGCGGATGGCCTCGTCGGCGGCGCCGGCGGTGAGCGAGACGTTGCCCGAGACCGAGACCGGCCGCTCCAGGAAGTCGTCGCAGGCGAGCAGCTTGATGAGGGTGGCGGTGCGGCCGCGGTTGTAGTTGAAGGTGGGGCTGATGTAGCGAATCCACATCCCGTTGGTGGAGAGGACCCCGGCGGCGGGCCGACCGTCTGTATAGCGCGCCGGGCGCCAGCCTTCTCCGCCCGCCTCGATCTCCTCGACCAGCCACATCTCCAGGGCCAGATCATTGGACATCGTCCAGTCGGCGGTCACGATCTCGGTGTAGGGCAGGTCCGCCGCCAGCACCCGCGCGATCAGCCGCAGCGGCTCTTCTCCCACGGTGCGCAGAAAGTCGTACTCCTGATTGACCTCCAAGCGGTGATCTGTGAAGAACACGCGGTAGGCGTCGATCGAGGTGAGCCAGCGCTCCTGGTAGAGGCGCACCATCTGCGTCTCAAAGCGGGGATCGGCCAGCCACTGTTCGCGCAAGGTCTCGAGGGCGGCCGGATCGGCGGCGACGGCGTCGAGCTCTTCGAGGGTGGGCAACACGCCACGCAGATCGAGGCTGAGCCGCCGCGCGAGTCGGGGAGGGTCGAGGGGCAGGAGGGCCGAGGCGGCAGGGGTCTCGGCCGGAGGCGCCGGCTCCGGCGCGGGTGTGGCGGGCCCCTCGCCGCAGGAGAGCAGCGGCAGGCAGAGCAGCAGGGCGGGGAGCATCCGGCGCATGGTCAGTACACCATCAGCTTGGGGGCGATGGCCTCCAGCTCCGACAGGTCCACGCACAAAGCGCCCGACTGTTCGACGTTCTCCCAGGAGAGCGCGCCGCAGCCCGAGCCGTCGGGCACGAGCTCCAGTCGGTACCAGGTGGCGTCGGACTGCCGCAGCGACACCGTCCCGCTCACTGGCTGGGTGAGGCCGTCTTCGATGTCGATCAACACCGACTCCAGCTCGATCGCCACGCCGTCGACCTCCACATAGCCATCGACCGCGTAGCGGGTGAGCGCCGCGCCCAATTCGCCCCTGACCTCCAGAAAGCCGGAGAACCCGCGCCCGAGCCAGGTGGGGGACTTCTCGTCGGAGAAATAGCCGCTGAGCGAAGATTGAAAGAACAGGCCTTCTTCGGTGTCGCCCATGACCAGCATGAACACACCGGCCCCCTGCATGCTCGTGCCATCGGGCCGGTAGATGGCGTAGTCGGCGGGCTGGGACATCAGGCGAAATGTGCCCGTCCAGGTGCCGTCGCTGGCAACGTCACGTTCATCCTCCAGCAGCAGCCCGGCGGCGCCCTGAAAGAAGTGCCCGTCGTCGGTAGTGCAGCCCTCGAGGTTCTGAAAGCCGTCGGAGAAGGCGCTCTCACCTGGACAGTCCTCGTCGGCCGCGGTCATCAACGCGAAGAAGTTCACCACGATGTCCTGGGGGCGCGGGAATCCGAGCGAGAAGACCGATTCGATCTGCGCCGCGACCTCCTCGGGGCTGAGCTGCGGCGCGTGGGGATCGTCCACCACGAGGTGAGACCAGTCTTCATAGGCCCCGCTGTCGCCGGGCGGCGCACCCACCGCCCCCTCGTCGACTTTGGTGGGCGTCTTGGGGGACGAACAGCCCAGCAGCAGGGCCAGGAGCGGGCTCATCCATCCTCCAACAGGCAGGTCAGGGGCTCCATCTCGGCGCCCAGGATCGGGCCGGGGTCGACGCCGGCGAGGTGCAGCAGGGTGGCGCCGATGTGCGAGGGATCGATCAGCACCCCGCTTGTGCCGCTCTCATCGAGCTCACCGGTGTCGGGCACCACAGGGATGCCGCCCATGTCGGCGTTGTAGGCGCCCACCACCTGATCACCGCGAATGCCGCCGCCCATCAGCATCAGCGAGGTGGTGGTCCAGTGGTCCTTGCCGCCCGAGCCATTGAGCACCGGAAAGCGGTTCATCTCGGAGAAGACGACCACCGTGACCTCGTCGAGGAGCCGGTCGCTGGTGAGGCCGGGGCGCCGCTCCAACTCTTGCATCAGGAAGGTCAGGTTGGAGAACAGGCCTTGGTAGCTCGGCGACTGGCGGGTGAGCTCGGTGTGGTGATCCCAGCGCAGATCCTCAAAGCCGCGGTCGGAGACCAGGACGCAGCGGGAGATGCCGCTGGCGAGCAGCTCGAGGCCAGCCTGGATCTGGTCGATGGCGATCGAGGCCGAGACATCGAGGACATCCGATACAGAGGGGAGCTGCGCCCAGTCGCCGCGCATGCGATCATAGCCCTCATACAGACGGGACTGGGCGCCCACGCCCGCCTCGCCGCGCGCACGCGCCAGCCGCGCCGCCACCAGCGCCGCCTGCTCCTGCCGCACCGCCTCGGCCGGCAGCGCGTGCCCTTCGCGGCTGCCCGCAAAGAGCGTGCCGTCGAGGAGGGCGGAGAGCTGCCCGCTCTGGCCGATGCGCACCACCGAAGAGGCGGCGCTGCCCGCGTAGGAGGGCCCGCGAATGACAAGGTGCCCGAGCGGCAGGTGCTCGGGGCTGGCGGCGGCCAACAAGGAGGGAAAGTCGTCGGGCTGGGAGCCCCCGGTGAAGAGCAGGCGCTTGCAGCGCTCGTGGGAGATGGAGCGCACCTCCATTCCATGAACAATCGCCGTGTGCTGGCCATAGCGCAGGAAGAAGTCGTCGACCGCCGGGCGCGAGGCCCCGCTCACCCAGGAAAGGCCCCCCGCTGTGGCCAAAACGCCATCGGCAGGCATGTCGACCGCGGCGTTGTCGAAGACCGGCGCCAGGCAGTAGGTGGTGTCCCAGCCGCCATCGACGAAGACAAAGAGGAAGCGCCGCTGGCCGGGGTCTACCGCGGCCCTTGCGGCGCGGGGGAGACCGACACCGGCCAGCATGCCGCCGGTGAGCAGGGCCAGGGTCTGGCGTCGATTGGGAGCGGTGCGCATCCGAGAACTCGGTGGGCCAGCGCAGGGGAGCGCCGCCCAGTAGATAGGTACCCCGTCGCCTGCGCCGTTGCCATCACGCCCATCTTGGCCGTTGCAGGCCGCTTCGATTAGGCCCTCGCACTCCTGGAGAGGTCCTACGTGCGCATCGCCGGGCTCCTGATGCTCCTCGCCTGCGACAAGACCGCGGCCCAACCCGAAGCGCCCGATGACACCGGCGCCGACGTCTCTGCGGCGTGTTCCGCCGAGGAGCGCGCCCTGCCGGTGACCTGGCGGCTCACCGCCCAGCCTTTCTTGCTCACCTACTGCAGCGCCTGCCACGCCGCCGACTCGCCCAACCGCTTCGGCGCCCCCGCGGGGGTCAGCTTCGACACCGAGGCCGAGGCGATCGCCTGGGGGCCGCGTATCCGGGCGCGCACGGTGGAGTTGGGCGACATGCCGGTCGGCGGCGGCGTCATCGAAGAAGACCTGATCGCCATCGAGGCCTGGCTCGACTGCGGCGACACCCGCTGACTCAGCGCAGCACGGCCACCATCAGCACCGAGCCGCGCTCGTCATAGGACTGGGTAAACAGCCACAGGGCGCCCAGGCGGGTGGCGGTGAGCAGGCCCACCTCGTAGGCCCCTTCCCAGGTGCAGGGGAAGGTTGGCAAGGTGTAGAGCGCCTCATCGAAGAGGGGCGCGCCGCACTGCCAGGTGAACCGCTGCCGGGCTGGCTCGAAGGTGGCCAGGGTCTGGCAGCGGGCGCTGCGCACGGCCCCGCTGGCCTGGATCAGGCGCAGCTCGTGGTCGTCCTTCACCTCCCACTCCGCCCAGTCGTGGGGGATGGCGTTGGTGCGGGCGCGCACGTCGAGCATCCGGCCCTCCCACTCCAGCAGCAGGCGGGAGAGGGCCGGGTCTTCGAGGGGGTGACCGGGGCCGTCGGGCACCGGCAAGGCGTCGAGATCGGCCTTGTCGGAGTCTTCGTCGAAGGTGGGGATGATCTGCACGGCGCCAGCGGCGTCGCGGAGGTAGGCGATGGCGCCGCGATCCCAGACCGGGCCGGTGGCCATGTTGTTGTGGAGGGCCAGCAGGGACCGCTCCAGGCGGCCGCGGTAGTCGCCGGTGGGGTCGGCCAGGGGCGGGCCGCCGCCCTGGCGCAGGGTGACCGACTCGCAGGGCTCGGTGCGGATGCGCATGCCCTGCCGGGCGAAGCGAACGACGAAGCGCCGCACCCCGTAGGGACCGGCCCACTGATCGAGGGCGCGGTCGACGCCGGCGGCGCGCAGGTAGCGCCCCTGGTCACGGGTGACCTTCTCCGGGGTCGAGGTTTGCGCCTGACGGGCGAACCAGCTCATGGGGTCCTCCTGGAACGGGACGTGACGAAGTCGCGGAGCGCCTTGGGCACGAGGATGCGCGGCGGCGGGCCGGCGGTGATTCGGTAGACCTGCTCGGCGCGCGAGGGAGGCACCCCGGGCAGCGGCTCCCAGGAGCCGGGCTCCGGGCGCGCCGGACAGGCGCGGCTCTCGCCTATCCACTGACTGGGCATTGGGTCCACCGCGCTGGGGCTCCATCGAAGGAGGAGCACGCCGTCGCGCTCGGCGAGGGTCTCCGCTCCGTCCATCCGCATCACGTCCTCGATCACGCAGGTGTTGTCGGCCCGCACGATCAGGTGCTGGGCGACGCCGAGGCCGCGGCGGGGCTCTTTGTCGCCGAGACTGTCGTCGAAGGTCCAGGCGCGCAAGCGGTTGGAGGCGACGATGGCCTGCGCCCGGCTGAGGATCAGCCCCTGATCGGCGGGGACGAGCTCGGCCAGCGCCCAGGCCGGGTGGGTCCAGGCCGGCTCCAGCGACCAGAGCGAGAGACGGAGGCTCTGCTGATCGGCGAAGCGGACGAACTGCACCAGGGCGAAGGCGAGGCCTCCGGCCAGGGCGCTGGCGGTCCACAGGCGGCCCAGCGGCAGGCCTTCGAGGCGACGCAGGAGGCGGCCCGCCCCCTCGATCGCCGAGACCAGCAGAAAGCCTGCTACGGGGGCGACGTGGTGGGCGTGGCCCAGCCAGCTTCGGTCGATGCCCTGCCCCATCGGCACGGTGAGGTGCAGGCCCAAGCCGGCCAGACCGACGAGGAGGGGCCCTGGAGACAGCAGACCCAGCGCACCAAAGGGCACAAAGAGCACGGCATAGAAGGTGGGCAGGGCGCTCCAGCCGTCGAGGTTGAGGTGGCCTTGACTGTGGAAGAGGTGGCTGCGGTTGCCCTCGATCAGGCTGGCCTCATCGGTGGTCACCAGCACCGCGTGCCAGGCCTCGGCATAGGCCACCACCAGCGCGCCGATCACGAGGTTGCGCAGCCAGGCCCCCCACCGCAGGCGGCGCCACCAGGGCTCCGAGGGCCGGCCTTCGCGCCAGGGTGGACAGACCAGGGCCACCGCGTAGACCATCGGCGGCGTCTCCTCGCGCGGCAGGCAGAGGACTGCAGCGCCGACGACGGCCCAAAGCGCGCTGCCGCTGCGCATACAGGCCGCGGCGCAGAGCACGGCAGGCAGCGCAAAGACGAGGTCCTGGTAGTCCTGGAGCGCCAGGGCCATCACCGCCGGGGCCAGCAGGTAGAGGGCCGCCCCCAGCAGCAGCCCCTCGACGCGCCCCCAGGCCTGTCGACCGAGCACCGCCGCCGGAATGGCGCCGGCCAGCACGCCCGCGAGCTGGATGCGGCTGAGGCCCAGCGCGCTCGGCTCCAGGGGGTAGAGGGCGGCGGTGAGGTAGAGCACCAGCGCCTTGTGGCCGCCCCAGTCCCAGGCGTCGCGGTAGCCCACATGGATGGTCTGGGCCCAACGCCCCGTGGCCGCGTAGGTGGCGACGATCTGCTCGAAGACGGCCATCGCCGCGCTCTCCACGGGGGAGAGGGCCGCGAGGCGGGCGCGGCTGGTGCTGTCGGCGGTGCCCCACCAGCCGAGCACGAGCGTGAGGCCCCCGGCGAGGAGGCCCAGGGCGCGCCCGAATCGCAGCCTAGCGGCCATGCGCCTGGGCGCCGGCGGGCCAGTGCGGCGGCAGAGGGCAGGCTGGAAGGGCCCAGCCCTCGGCGTGGATGCTGTGGTGGTGCAGGAAGAAGGGCGACCCCTCGGGCCGCGGCAGCGCGCAGTCGCCGCCGCCATAGAGGCGGTCTCCGGCCAGGGCGATCCCCACCGCCGCGGCGTGGGCGCGGATCTGGTGCATCACGCCGGTGCTCATCGTCGCCTGCCACAGGCAGAGCCCCCCCTCCACCGCGGCGAGGCGGCGGAAGCGCGTCTGGGCACCCAGCCAGGCGCCCCGCTTTGGTGTGCTCTGGCCGCGCTGCACGATGACCTTGCGCTTGTCGTGCGGGTCGTGGGCGATGGGCCGCTCGCAGACATGGCTGGCCCAGGGCACCGCCCGCGCAGACAGAAACAGATACCGCTTTCGCAGCTCACCCCGGCTGAAGCGACCCCGCAGCTCGGCGAGGGCGGTGGCATCATCGGCCACCACCAGCAACCCGGACGTCGCGTTGTCGAGGCGGTGGGCGATGCCGCCGTCGAATCCCTCGGGCCAGGCGAGGCTCCCGCGCTGTGGCTCGGCGGCGAAGAGCCGCGCGAGCACACAATCGCCGCCGGGGTCTCCATGGGGCGGGAAGACCGGCAGGCCCGCGGGCTTCTCCCAGGCAGACAGCCCCCCCTGCGCTCCCAGTCCTCGCACGCTCACAGGCGCTCCGACAGTGTGCGCAGGGGGGCCGAGGGATCAGCCCCCGGAGGCCTGGAACACGGCGATGACCGCGTAGCCGGGCAGACCGGCGAGCGGCGAGCTGTTGAAGGTGTAGCCGTCGGCGGCCGGCTGGTAGGTGGTCAGCGTGGCGCCGGGGACTGCCCAGAGGGCGGCCGCATCGGCGTTGGTGGAGGTGTTCACCTCGCTGCCGGTGGTGAAGATGCCATCGGAGGGGTCGCGGTCGGCGTAGTAGGCCACGCAGGCGCCGCAGGTGATGGTGGCGCCGCTGATCGGCATCCCCGTCGAGTCCCAGATGAAGCCCGTCGCCACGCCATAGGTGTCGAGGTCGGCCATCGCCGAACCCGCGAGCGTAAAGCTGGCCTCCATGAACTCCTTGGTGGGGGTGTCGACCGACAGGGCGGTGCGGCCGGAGACCACGCCGCCATCGGCGACATCGGCGTAGGCCGAGGAGGGCACGCCGGTGGCCGACGGGAAGACCGTGCCTTCGCCGCCGCAGTCGTGCACGGCCAGGAGCATGCCCAGGCTGGGGGCGTAGACGCCCGGGATCGAGAAGGCGCCGCCCTCTCCGATGGTGGCCGAAGCCATCACCTCGGGCGCGCCGCCCGAAAGCACGTTGGTGGGATCGAGGGCGTCGATGCAGAGGCCCGCCGCCACCGGCTCGAAGCTGGCGAAGTTGACGGCGTTGCCCTCCACCGTGAAGGTGGCTGGGTCGGCGTCAGCGTCGGCGTCGCTGTCGGCGTCGCTGTCCGCGTCGGCGTCGGCATCCGCGTCGCTGTCGGCGTCGCTGTCAGCGTCGGCATCGCTCTCGGAGCTGGTGTCATCGGCCTTGTCACCCTTGCAGGCGACCAGCGCGCTCATCACAACGAGCGGGAAAAGAAAGTGGCTCATGGGTCTCCTCCTGGGGGCGCGGCCCCCGATGGTCTCAAACGGGGGGGCCTACTCGGCGGCGGTGGCCGTGAGGTTGACGATCAGGGCGACCGCCGGCAGGTTCAGGGTGAAGAAGGTGTTGACGGTGTAGCCCTCAAGGGTGCCGGTGAAGGACTTACCCGCGCCGCCCGGGGCGATGAAGTAGCCGCCCCCATCCACAGAGGTCACGTCGCCCGGCACGTCGTCGGTGCCGAACTGCCCGTCCTCGGGCGAGGCGTCGCCGTAGTAGGCCGTGCAGCCATCGCCACAGTCCACGGTGGCGCCGCCGAGAATCTCGCCCTCGGTGCTGCGGACGATACCAATCACCATGCCGGTGGTGTCGAGGTCGAACTCCGCGCCGAGCTTGAGGAGGCTCGCCTCCATCGCGTCTTTGCCGCCGGAGTCGAGGTAGCGCACCACCTCACCCGACAGGGTGTCGCCCGTCACCAGGTCGGCGAAGCGGCTCGACGGGATGCCGGAGACGGTCGGGAAGACCGGGCCGACTTCTTCGCAGTTGCGGGCCCGCATCAGGATGGTCAGCTCGGGCACCACCACGCCGGTGAGGGTGAAGGTTCCTTCTTCGGTGGAATTGGCGGTGGCGAGCACCAGCGGCGAGCCACCCTCGGTCATCGGCGCGGGATCCAGCGCATCGACGCACAGGATGTTGCCGACCTCACCGGTCAGGTAGTGCTGCACAGTGCCTTCGATGGTGATGGTCACGGGGTCGGCGTCGGCGTCGGCGTCGGCGTCGGCGTCCGCATCGGCGTCTGCATCCGCATCGGCGTCGGCGTCCGCGTCGGCGTCTGCATCCGCGTCGGTGTCCGCATCCGCGTCGGCGTCGGCGTCGGACTCATCGGAGCCGCCGTTGTTTTCCTTGTCACCGCAGGCCAGGGCCAGCGCAGCGATAGCCATCCACGGGTAGAGCGCGCGCACCATTGTTGTCTCCTCCATCTCTTCGGATGCGAATCGTTCGCGAGGGTGTCCGGCGCAGCCAGGCCAAGAACCACCCGGCCTGCCGCCGCCGCGTCTCAGTTGGTTGCTTTGAAGTTGACAAAGACTGCGTAGCCCGGGAGGCTGCCGTAGGTCTTTTTGGGCCACTCGTGTGTGCCGCCGTCACTCACCTCGTACAGACCCACCGGAGCCTTGGGGATGATGAAGAAGGCGGTGGCGTCGGTGGCGGCGTTGAGGGTGCCGCCGGTGGTGAAGGTGCCGTCTGAGGCGTCGCCATCGCCATAGACCGCGGTGTAGAGCGAAGCGCCCGCGTAGATGGTGGCACCCGCCACGCCGACCCCCTGGGAGTCTTGCAGGTAGCCGGCGAGGAAGCCGTCCACACCGAGGTCACCGCCGTAGTCGGCGTCGGCGGTCCAGGTGTCGCGAAGGGTGGGAGACACCACCAACGCGGTCTGCCCGGTGAGGGCCCCGCCATCCCCGAGCCCTTGCAGCAGCTCGGGGCTGATGCCCGTGGCCGAGATCATCGACGCGTCGGTGGTTGAACCTGGACAGTCATCAATCACCAGGAAGGCGCCAATGGCCGGGGCCTCGGTGATGCCGGAGACCACAAAGCTGCCGTCGTCACACAGGGTGGAGGAGGCGAGGACCGTGGGTTCACCGCCGGTGATCGCCGGGGTGGGGTCGATGGCGGTGATGCACATCGGCTGCGCCACCGCATCCCAGGTGATGTTGGTGGCGAAGTCTACCGCCACGCCTTCGATGCGAAAGCCGGTGCCGTAGGTGGACTCATCGCCGCACTCCACCTGCTCCACCGGCGCGGTGTCCTCGACCACGCCGCCTTCGTACTCGATGTTTCGGCCCCAACAGCCCGCCGCGATCAGCGGCGCCGCCCCAAGCAGGACACGTGTGGCCAGGTGAGAGAGCGAGGAGCGGTGGGCACTCATGGAGGGACCTCGTCTGGGAGCGCCGAGTGTAACGCCTCGGCGGGACGATCGGGGGGCGATCTCGACGCGGAAACCGCGGCAGCGCGCGCCGTTACTCATCGCCTGCGTTACCTTTGCCCGCAACATCGGAGCCCTCCATGCCTGCTGGCCGCATCGCCCCCTCTCTGCTGCTCGCCGCCGCCCTGGCGCCCCTTCCCGCCCTGGCCGGCTCCATCTCGGCGCCTGGCTACCTGGGCGGGCCCGACTCTGGCGCCGCCACTCCCAACCCCGCGGCCGCGCACTACAATCCCGCGGCCCTCGGGGGCACGGCCCGCTTCGAGTACATGGTCGACACGCAATTCGCCTTCATTCGGGTCGATCACACCGCCACCCGCAACGGCGGCATCGATCCCAACACGGGTGAGGCCTATGACGTGGCGCAGGCCCGGGTGCAGGTCCCGGTCGCCATCCTTGGCGCCTCCTACCAGGTGATCCCCAATAAGCTCACCTTCGGCCTCGCCGTCACCGACGCCTTCGTGGGCGGCGGCGACTACCGCTCGGGCGAGCCCGATCAAGAAGAGCCCTACGTCACGCCCGGCCGGTATTCGGGCGTCATGACCAAGGTCGTCACGCTGCATGTCGTCCCGGCGATGGCGGTGACCCCCGCCAAGGGCGTACACCTCGGCGGCGGCGTGAAGATCATCATGGACAGCATCGAGGCCATCCAGGCGGCCGACCCCCTGGGCACCGAGGGTGTTGACCCCGGAAACCCCGATGAGCCCTACGCCGCCGACAGCTACCTCCTCGGCGAGGCCTCGGGCACCCACCTCGGCTGGAACGCCGGCCTCTACGTCGACCGCTGGAAGAAGGCGCGCTTTGGCCTCTCCTACCATGACAACGGCGACTTCTCGGCCGAGGGCGAGGGCGCGGTCCACGCGCCCGAGGTCATCGGCGGCGGCGACCCCGACGCCAACATCTCCTTCGACTTTCCCCTGCCCCAGGTGCTCTTCTTCTGGCTCAACTCCGACCTCACCAACAAGCTCACCGTGGGCGGGGGTGTGGAGTACCAGATGTGGAATTCCTGCTGCGGCGGCGAAGACGGCGACATCGTCATCGGGCTCACCAGCAAAGACGGCGACGCGATCGGCGAGGACTCCGAAGAAGACGGCGTCACGCTGATCATCGACGAGACCCAATACTCCCCGCGCCGCCTGTGGAACTCGGCGAACTACGGGCTCAACGCCGGCTACGAGGTCAATGACAAGCTCTGGCTGGGCGGCCGCACCGGCTACAACCAGAGCGCCGTGCCCGACTACGCGGTCAGCCCCACCAACCTCGACTTCGCCAACGTCGGCTTCATGGTGGCAGGCCGCTACAAGGTGGCCAAGAAGGTGGTGGTGGGCCTCTCCTACGCCAAGTTCTTCACCTTCGAGCGCGACATCACCGACTCGGCTTGGAACCTGCAAGACGGAAACACGCGCTTCAGTCCTGAGTACCCGTTTAAGGCCAGCACCAACGGCAACTACAAGAGCAAGGTCGACGTCGTGGGCGCGCGGATCGCCTCCGCCTTCTAAGCGAGGCCCAGGGCGGGCAGGAGCAGCAGCTCCGTCGCCCGCGCCCCCAGGGCGGCGGCCACCGGGATGGTCAGGTTGTCGTCGATGCGCCGCACGAAGAGCTCCACCAGGGCCGCGGGCAGCACTGCGCCCAGGGCCAGGATCGCGGCGACGGGCAGGCTGGCGACGCTGCCGCTGAGGAGCAGGGCGGCGATGCCCGCCACCAGCCCGGCCACGACAAAGGCGGCGCTGCCTTCGACCGAGCGCCCATTGACGATGCGGTGGCGGCCGAAGCGCCGGCCCACGAGGCCCGCCGCCGGGTCGGAGAAGCCGAGGATCGCCGCGCCCAGGTAGGCCGCCGGCCCCACGCCCCCGCTGATCACCATCGCTGCGGCGAGGCCCAGCGAGTACCAGCTCGACGAGGTGATGCGGTGCATCTCGTGGGGGTGGGCGATCAGTCGAAAGCGCGTGTTCATGAACTCGCGCAGGCGGGGGCTGACCCAGCGCCCCAGGTCGAGGCTCCACTGAAAGAGGACGAGCCCCACCACGGCGTACTCGGCGTAGCCCGAGGCGCAGACCAGCAAGGAGGCGACGCCTGAGCCCATGTGGGTGAGCGAGCGCGCGAGGTTGTGCGGGCGCACGCTGGGCACGTCGAGGTTGAAGGCGTGCAGGGCGCCGGCCAGCTCTTCGTAGGCCGGCACGAGGCGGGCGCGGAGTTCGGCCCAGGCGGCCCGGGCCCGCTCGGCCGGCAGGTCGAGGGGAGGCAGGGGCGAGGCGGTGGTGGCCGAGAGGTCAACGAGGCGCTGGCGCAGGGCCGCGAGCTCGGCGTTGACGGCCTCGGCGCGGGCCCGCTCCACCAGCGCTTCGAGCTGGGCCTGCAGGGCGGTGAGGCGGGCCACCAGCTCGCGCGGCGCGGCGCGGCCCCACTGGGAGCGCTCCATCGAGCGGAGGAGCTGGTACAGCTCCTGGGCCAGATCGCGGCTGTCGCGGGCGAGGACCGGGCTCAACGCAGCGGGATCAGCAGACAGGGCGGTCATGAGGGGCCTCCTTGACGACAGACGCCGCCGTGACGTACCCCCGATGGGGCGCGCTCACCCCTGCGCGCGCCAGGATTCACGACAAATCCATGTCTGCTTTTGTCATCCCCCGCTTTTTTCACGACCCCACCATCACCTTCCTCAACCACGGCAGCTTTGGCTCCACGCCACAGCCCTTGTTGGAGGCCCAGAACGCGCTGCGCGCCCAGATGGAGGCCGAGCCCGTTCGCTTCATGATGCGCGAGCTGCCGGCCTTGTTGAACGAGGCCCGGCAGGCGGCGGCCACCTTCCTGGGGGGCGATCCGGCTGAGCTGGCCTTCGTCACCAACGCCACCACCGGCGTCAACGCCGTGCTGGCCAGCTTCCCCGATCTGGGGCCGGGCGACGAGCTCCTCACCACCTCCCACGTCTATGGGGCCGTCTGGCAGACCCTGCGCCACAAGGCTCGGCAGACCGGCTGCAGCCTCGTGATGGCGCCGATCCCCCTGCCGATCGCCGATCCCGGCCGCATCATCGACGCGGTGGTGGGGGCGATGGGGCCGCGCACCCGCCTGCTGGTGCTCGACCAGATCACCAGCCCCACGGCGATGGTCTGGCCGGTTGAGCCGATCCTCGAAGCGGCCCGCGCCCACGGCATCCCCGTGCTCCTCGACGGGGCGCACGCCCCCGGCCACATCCCGGTCGACCTCGGCGCCCTGCGGCCCGACTTCTGGGTGGGCAACCTGCACAAGTGGCTCTGCGCCCCCAAGGGCTGCGCGGTGCTGCACGTCGATCGCCGCCACCAGGGCTGGCTGCACAGCCCGTCGATCTCCCACCTCTACGAGGGCGGCCTGCACGCGGAGTTCGACTGGCCGGGCACCTTCGATCCCACCGCCTGGCTCTGCGCCCCGGCGGCGATCGCCCTGCACGAGGCCATGGGCGGCGCTCACCTGCGGGCGGCTCACTTCGCCCTGGCCCGCCAAGGGGCGGAGATCGTCGCGGGTGCCGTCGGCACCGCGCTCCCCATCGGGCACGACAGTCTTGTGGGGGCGATGGCACTGATCTCGCTGCCCGCCGACCCGGCCCTGGCCCCGCGCATCAAGGACGCCCTGCTCGACCAGCACCACATCGAGGTGCCGATCATCGCCTGGGATGGCCACCTCTTCGTGCGCATCTCGGCCTTCTCGGCCTACAACCGGGTGGAGCACTACCAGCACCTCGCCGCCGCCCTGCCCCAGGTCCTGGCCGCCCTGTGAGCGCCCTGCGGGCCGAGCTGCTGCGTTTTGGGCGCGAAGACGGCGGGGTCGACCTCTACGATCCGCTGCTGGAGCGCCTCATCCACCTTGCCCCCGGCGAAGAGCCGGTCGATCCGCTGCTCTTCGAGGGCCCCCTGGCCGAGCGCCTGCGCGCCCAGATCCACGCCCGCTTCGCCCGACCCTGGCCCGCCCTTCCGGCCGTGGAGGGGGGCCCCATCGAGGCCCTGGACGCGGTGCCCCACCTGCACCCCCAGATCGCCGACCCCTGGCGGAGGCCCGAGCCCTGGCGCCGCCTGATCGAAGAGGGGCGCGCCGGCGGCCCGCTGCTGCGGCTGCCGGGGCTCCTCGGCGATGAGGCTGTGCGCGCGCTGATCGACGACCTGGAGCGCCTCGAGTGGCAGCGCCTCGACACCGCCGCGGTGCGGGCCCGCCGCGCTCCCCTGCCCTGCCCGGCCTGGATCGACGCCCCCTTCCGGGCGCTCTGTGGGGCGGCATTGGGGCGGGCGCTGCCGGCGCGCTTCCTCAGCCAGGGCTGGCGGATGGAGCCCGGCGATGGCCTCGCCATCCACCCCGACGGCGCCCGCTACGCCGCCACGCTGGTGTTGGGCCTCTCCCCGGGGTGGACCGCCGCGATGGGCGGCGCCCTCGCCTTCGGTGAACCCTCGCTCGACGGCCTGCGCGCGCCCCTCCGCTGGCTGCCACAGGCCGGCGACGCGCTGCTCTTCGCCCCCCACGCCACCAGCTTTCACGCCGTCGAGCCGGTGCGAGCCGGCCGGCGGCAGACCCTGACGGGCTGGTGGATGGACTAAGGCTCTTCGGTGATCCGCACGGGCAGCGCCATGGCGAGGGGCACCCCCTCGGCCTCAAAGCGGTACCACATCCCCTTGAGCAGCTCGCTCTCGAGATCATCGTGCAGCCGGTAGTCCTCCACCCACATCTTGATGGTGTAGCGGAGGAAGTGGGTCTCGATGCGCGTGAGCCAGATCTTGGGCGGCGGATCGGAGAGGCAGCCGGGGATGCCCTCCACCACCTCGGTCACCCAGCGGGCCAGCTCGGCGGGGGGCACCGAGAGCGGGCAGGGCAGCTCGACGAGCCGGGAGGTGCGCCGCTCAGGCTGCGAAAAGTTGACGATGTCGGCAGTGAGCAGCGCGAAATTGGGCACCACCAGCACATCACCGCTCAGGGTCGACAGGCGGGTGGCCCGCCAGCCCACATGCTCCACCCGGCCGTCGCGCTGGTTGACCAGGATCCACTCCCCCTCGCGAAAGGGCCGATCGATCGCCAGCACCAGCCCGGCGAAGAAGTTGCTGAGCGGCTGCTGGAGCGCAAAGCCGAGCACCAGCGACACCACCGAGGTGGTGGCCAAAAGCGGCGTGATGTCCATGCCCGAGACATGGCCCAGCACCACCAGCACCACCCCCAGGTAGACCACCCCGATGGCCACCTGGCGCAGCAGGGCCGGCACGCGCAGCCCAAGGCGCTCGGCCATCACAAAGTCGACCACCAGCGCGTCGACGCTCTCGACGATGAGGAAGGTGGCCAGCAGCCACTCGATGAGGGTGAGCGCCGGATCAGCCCAGGAAAGGTTGGCCAGGGTGACGGCGATGTGCAGGCTGCACGAGGCCACCAGCACCCGCGCCGGCAGGCGCACCCGCAGCAGCAGGTGGTCGTCGGACTGGGTCGCGGTGCGCCGCGCCACCGCCCGGATCACCCGAAAGAGCCCTCGCAAGAGCAGCTCGCCGATCAGCCCAACGCCCACGGCCACCAGGAGGGCGACCAACCAGATCCAGGGCGGCTCTGCCGCCATCAGCCGCGTCCAGGCGGCCACCAGTTCACGCCAGCTCAACACGACGCGCTCCAGAGTCGGCCCCCATCACCCGCCCGCCCGGGGCCGGGCAAGGCCAGCGCCGCTTAGAGGCCGTAGAACTTCACCACCGTGCGGCAGTCCGGCGTCGCCCAGGTGAGGTCGGCGTCGTAGATGTGGTGGGCGATCTCGTTGCCGACGCGACGCACGCCGTAGAGCTGCAGCCCGTCGGCCATCGCCTTGCCCCAGGGCGACTCCAGCGTGAGCCCGTCGAAGTGGGTGGGCGCAAAGCCGCCGCGGCAGGCCCGATCTTCGAGGCAAGAGGCCACCGCGCTGCACAGCGAGGTGACCTCGCCCAATTCGGACTCGGAGTAGCCGTAGGCGACGGTGGTGCCGTACATCATGCCGCCCTTGCCCCCCGCCGGCGAGGCGATGGAGCTCGAGCACCCCGAGGCAAAGACAGCCATCCCCCCGAGCAGGGCAACAACAAAGCGCATGGTGGACCTCCTTCGAAGGGTCGCGTTCCCACCGGGGTTCACGGATTCGGAGTGGCTTCGCACAACCCCCAGAGGCGGGGGAAAGCACGGGGAGGAGCGAGGGGCATGGGCGCGGGGGCAGTGCCCGGTCTGGGCGAGGCACGCGCGACGACTTTTTACCAGCAGTGACCTTTGATGACCAGCCCCCTAAGGGCTCCGTTCCTCAAATTGCCACTTCTGAATCGTTTTTGCGAACAGTACACCGGCCTCAGCGCCCGGTGTGGCCCGGTCGCCAGCGGCGCACATCGGGCGGCTGGCTCGGCTCCAGCGGGGTCTCCACCGGCACTGTAATCAGAAAGCCGCGGCGATCGTCGATCTGCCCCGAGAAGCTCACCACGGTGGGCCAGGACCAGGTGGTGCGCCCCTTCAGCTCCACCGCCACGCCCGCGGCCAGGGGGCCCAGCTCCTGCACTTCTTCGGCGCCCACCCGCACCTCCACCGATCGCCACGCCTCGCTCGGAACAAAACGGAGGACAAAGGCACCGTCTGGGGTGAGCGAAAGAGACGTGTCAAGCGGGAGATCGCCCGCCAGGGCCGCGCCCAGCAGAAGGAGGATCATGGGGTTGGGGCCTCCACAGGCTGGTGCCAGGCTTGCAAGATGCGGATGTAGTCGATCAACGGCGGCACCGCGGCCGGGGCCGGCGCGGCCGAGACCCGCTCCAAGGCCCGCCCGATCGCCAGACGCAGGGTCGGATCGAGCCCAAGGTCGGGGAAGGCGGCCGGGGCCAGAAAGCCGCGGCGCACGATGTCCTGGACCCAAGCCCCCACCGTCCAGGCGTCGACATGTTCGCCCTCCATCACCGCAAGGAGCACGGCGCGGAGCCCCTCTTCATCGAGGCGCCCCCCCTGGTGCAGCACCAGGGCCGCCTGAAACCAGGAGTAGACCGGCACCACCCGCCCGCCGAGGGGGGCAAAGGTGGCAGGTGAGCGGCCCCGCTCGACGCGAATGAAGATGCGCTCGACCGGATCGGCGGTGGCCACGCGCGCCAGCGCCGACAGGGTGGCCTCGACATGCGGCGGGTAGGCCCCCGCGGCCTCCAGGATGCGGGCGACGTCGGCCGGACGCAGGCGGCCGGCGAGGGCGTCGGCGTAGACCGAGTAGACGATGGCGTCGACCTCGGCGTCGTCGCCGAAGCAGGTCTCGCCGACCCCGCGCCCCAGGCCCACCCGCCCCTCCAGCAGCGCCGGCAGCTTGTAGCCCATCTGGCCGCGGATCGCGCGCAGCTCGCCCTTCTTGAGGTGGCGCAGGCTGTCTTTGAGCACCAGGGACTCGTAGCGCACGCCGTCGAGCTTGAGCTTTTGTTCGAGGACGGCCCGCATCTGCACCGGCGAACCGCTGACGATCGCCACCCGCGCCGCCGGGTCGGCGCAGAGGCCGCGCATCAGGGCCGTGGCGCCCGGGGTCGCCTTCTTGGTGCTGGCCGACTCGGTCGCCGTGCGCACGAGGCCCCGCAAGGAGTCGAAGTCCGTCTCCAAGTAGGTCTTGTCGAGGTCCCAGCGGTACACGTGCACCGCCCTGTCGTATCATGCGGCCATGCCTGAGCCGACCGCGAAGAAGACCGCCGAGCCCTCCACGCGTGCGCCCGAGGGCGGGGCCCCAAGCTGGAACGGGAGCGTCCACAGCTTCGACATCCACGCCGCCGCGCCCAGCCACGTCTCGCACACCATGCCCGGCTGGGGCGAAGGGGCCACCGAAGAGGGCCTGACCCCCGCACCCCCCGATCAGGAGTCGCTCTTCGAGGAGATCACCCTCAGCACCCCCGATCGCAAGGTCAAGCTGCCCCACGCCCGCAAGACCCGCAGCCTCGTGGTGCCGCCGCACAGCGGGCGCTACCGCGACGGCGAGGTGCTCGGAAAAGGCGGTGCTGGCGAGGTCCGCCGCAGCCTCGACCGCGTGCTGGGCCGGGTGGTGGCGATCAAGTCGCTGCGCCCCGAGCTGGCCGCCGACGCCGGCATGGTGGTGCGCTTTATGCAAGAGGCCCAGGTGGTCGCCCAGCTCGAGCACCCGGCCATCGTCCCCGTGCATGACCTCGGCCGCCTGCCCGATGGCCGCTGGTTCATCACCATGAAGGAGATCCAGGGCCGCACCCTGCGCGAGCTGATCGCCGCCCTGCACTCCTCGCGCAAGTTCGCCGACTTCGTGCCCACCGCCGACGGTTGGACCCTGCGCCGCCTCATCGAGGTCTTCCGCACCGTCTGCGAGGCGGTGGGCTTCGCCCACTCCAAAGACGTGCTGCACCGCGATCTGAAGCCCGACAACGTGATGGTCGGCGACTACGGCCAGGTCTATGTGCTCGACTGGGGCCTCTCACGGCTGCTCAGCAGCGCCGAGGCCGAGGCCGCCCCGCCCAACGCCGCGCAGAACCCCCAGAGCCGCGGCAACCAGACCCGCTACGGCGTGGTGGTGGGCACGCCGGCCTACATGCCCCCCGAGCAGGCCCGCGGCGAGCGCGACCGCATGGGCCCCTGGTCCGACGTCTGGTCGCTCGGCGCCCTGCTGTACGCCATCCTCTACGGCCGGCCGCCCTACCGCGGCCCCGCCGAGCAGATCCTGGAGCAGGTGCAGGCCGGCCCCCCGTCGGGGGTCGACGGCCTCAAGCTGCCCGAGCCGCTGGTGGAGATCTGGCGCAAGTGCATGACCATGAACCCGGCCGACCGCTACCCGCTGGCCACCGAGGTCGCCCGCGAGATCGAGGACTGGCTGGAGGGCAGCAAGGCCCGCGAAAAGGCACTCGTGCTGGTTGAAGAGGCCCGGGCCCTGGTCGCCACCCACGTCGACCTGGAGCGCAAGGCCACCAAGGCCCGCGAGCGCGCCCGCGCCAGCATCCAGAGCCTGCGCAGCGGCGACCCCCTGGCCACCAAAGAGGCCGCCTGGGCCCTCGAAGACGAAGCCAACGCCACCATCGAAGAGCAAGACCGCCTCTTCCTCGACATCTCCACCAAGGCCCGCCTCGCGATGGCCCAGGTGCCCCAACTCCCCGAGGCCCGCAGCCTGCTGGCCGACCTCTACCGGCGCCGGGCCGAGGCCGCCGAAGCCCTCGGCGACGCCAAGGCCGCCCGCGAGTACTGCAACCTGCTCGCCCACTACGACGACGGCCGCCACGCCGACTTCCTCGTCACCGACGCCGAGCTCTTCCTCGACAGCGAGCCCCGCGGCGCCCGCGTGCGCATCTTCCGCTGGGAGAACAAGGCCCGCCGCCTCGCCCTGCGCAAGGCCAGCGGCACGCTCACCACCCCCGTAAACGGCCTGCGCCTGCCGATCGGCAGCTATGTCGTCGAGCTGCAGGCCGACGAGCAGAGCCCGCGCGTGCGCTACCCGGTGCGCATCGCCCGCGGCCAGCCCTGGCGGCCCACGGCGCCGGGCGGCAAAGAAGTGCACAAGATCCTGCTGCCGCCGGTGATCCGCACCTTCGCGATGGAGCGCATCGTGCCCGCCGGCTGGTTCGTCTCCGGCGGCGACGCCGAGGCGGTCGGCGGCCTGCCCCGCCAGCGCCTGTGGGTCGACGACTTCGCCCTCGCCCAACGCCCGGTGAGCCACCGCGAGTACCTCACCTTCTTAAACGACCTCACCGCCTACAATCGCCTCGCCGAGGCCCAGCGCCGCGCCCCCTCCTTGCCACCGCGCCAGGGCGCCCCCGCCGAGATCTACTACCTCTTCGACGCGATCTCCCAGCGCTGGAGCCTGCCCGAGCGCTGGGCCGAGCTTCGCCTGCACGCCGACGCGCCGGTGATCGCCGTCTCCTGGTACGACGCCAACGCCTTCTGCCGCTGGCTGCAGGAGCGCACGGGCCAGCCCTGGCGCCTCCCCGGCGAGTTGGAGTGGGAGAAGGCTGCCCGTGGCGTCGACGGCCGGGCCTACCCCTGGGGCGATCAGGCCGATCCCGCCTTCTTCTGCATGCAGGACTCGGCGCTCGACTTCTCGGGGCCGCCGCCCACCGCCGACTTCGAGATCGACAAGAGCCCCTACAACGTGCTCGGCCTCGCCGGCGGGGTCGCCGAGTGGTGCGCCGACACCTTTCGGCCCACCGGCCCCGATCGCAAGGGCTCCCAGGTGATCGCCCCGGAAGCCCCCGACGCCAGCGCCATGGAGCCCCGAGAACACGCACCCCGCCGCGCTTCCCGCGGAGGTGGCTGGAACCTGCCCGCCCGCATCGGCCGCGCCGCGTCCCGGGCCAGCTTTCCGCCCGACCGCCGCGCCGACAACCTCGGCTTCCGCCTCTGCCGCACCATCGCCACCCTCAGCAGCGTCGAAGAGGGCGCCGGGGAGCCTACGGAGCCCCGGTGATGCCGCTGGTGGCCTGGGGGGTGGGCAGGTCGGCCGGCGGCAAGGTCGGCGAGACCGGCACCGGGCCCGCCGTGCTGGCCGGCTCCACGAAGCGGTAGATCGTGCTGCCCGACTCGGCCATCAGCAGGTGCTCGGCCGCCACGCGCCGCAGGGCGTTGGGATCGCGGCGCAGGCTGCGGATCCGGGCCTTCAACTCTTCGTTCTCGCGCTCCCGCTCGCTCACCCGCTTCTCGGTGGCGATCAGGCGCTGCTTGACCGTGTGCCGCTTGAGCAGGCCCTCATCGCCGGCCAGGGCAAACCAAAGCGCGCTCACCACAAGCCCGATGGGGAGCATGTTCCAGAGCGCGCGACGGGCGAAGAGCTTGTCCAGGCGAGATCCGCAAGCCGAGGTGTTGGGGCAGCCCCAAGGTAGCCGGTAGCCCTTGACGCGGCAAGAGCATACCCCTTGCACCACCAGAGGGTCCCCCCGCCGCGTCTGGGGGACCACCGCGAACATCGACTCAAGCGTAGGGCTGGTAGGACTTCTCCTCGATGATCGTCGAGCCCAGCCGCAGGTTGATCGCCCGCTTGAGCGCCGCCCGGCGATCGTTGGTGAAGTAGACCGACCGCGCCGCCGCGATGAAGTCAGCGCCGAAGTCGCCCTGGCGCTCGAGATCGCGCAGGCGATCCTCGACCTCCCAGAGGGCCTCGTTCACCGCGAGCAAGGGGCCCCACTCCTCCAAGGCCTCCACGGCCGGCAAGCCCGCCGCCGCCCAGGCCGCCTCGAGGGCCGCCGCCTCGGCCCGCACGTTGACCCGCGCCGCCTCGGCCGCGATGCGCGCGGCCTTGATGCGCAGGATGGTGAGGCGATCGACCACATCGCCGAGGGAGGCCTCAACCTTCACGGCCTTCTCCGGCGAAGCTCTGGGCCATCAGGCGGGTGACCGCCTCGAAGACGCCGGCCCAGTCGTGGGGGCGCGGCTGCCGGAAGAGGCGCACCGTGCGGTACCAGGGGGTCATCGGCAGGCCGAGGCCCCAGCGCCAGTCCGGCGCGAAGGGCAGCACCACAAAGGTGGGGCAGCCCAGCGAGCCCGAGAGGTGCGCCAGGGCGCTGTCGGAGGTGATGACCAGATCGAGGTGCTGGAGCGCCGCCGCGGTGTCGACGAAGGCGTGGCCCTCGTTGTCGAGCACCCCGCCGAGGTCTTCGATGGTCAGGCCCGCCGGAGTCCGGACGAGCTGCTCCACGCCGTGGTGCTTCTGCAGGCTCAGCCAGCGCACGCCGTCCAGTTGGGCCAGCGGCGAAAACGCGCTCAGGGGAGGGCTGCGCAGGTGGTCTTCGTCGTAGTCGGGGTTGCCCTGCCAGGCGATGCCCACCCGCAGCGGCCCCGGGCGCAGCAGCGGCGCCCAACGCTCCACCCGCGCCGGGTCGGCCTTCAGGCAGGGGGTGGAGCCCTGGCCGATCCAGTCGCGCTTGCGAAGGCGCAGGGCCGTCGGCAGGCTCATCAACATCACGCGGGCGTGGGCGGCGGGCGGCGCCTCCTGGGGCCCCAGGAGCTTGTCGACGCCGGGCAGGTTGGCGAAGAGCGCGTGCAGGCGCGGCGAGACCACCAGCACCAGCTCGGCCACCCGGGCCCGGGCCAGCGGCAGAAAGCGCACAAACTGCAGGATGTCGCCCAGGCCCTGCTCGGCGAAGACCAGCAGCCGCCCGCCGGGCAGGGGCCGGCCATCCCAACTGCGCTCCACCCAGGCCGGCGGGTGGCTCTCGGCCCGCTTGAAGCGCGTGTCCATCGCCGCGAAGCCCCGGTCGTAGTCGCCAGCGAGGAGCAGCGCGAAGGTGCGGTTCCAGCTCAAGGAGGCCGGCGCATTGGGCATCAGCAGGGCCCGGTCATAGGCCGCGATCGCCGCCGAGAGGCTGCCCAGGCGTCGCAGGGCGTTGCCGAGGTTGCCCCAGGCCGCCGGGCTGTCGGGGAAGCGCCGGGCCAGCTCCTGGTGGCACAGCGCCGCCTCGGTGTAGCGCCCCAGCGCCATCAGCGCGTTGCCGCGGGCCGCCTGGGCATTGGGGTGGCCCGGTGACTGGGTCAGGGCCATGTTGCAGAGCGCCAGGGCCTCGGCGTGGGACCCCTGGGCCCGCAGGCGGCCCACCCGTCCCAGGGTCGCGGCCACAGGATCCACCGACGCGACGCCACGCGCGACCACATCGCTCTGAGCGGTGGGGCTGTCCATCGAGCACTCCTTCGGGCGGAGCCGCCTGCGCCAGCGGCGGCTCTCCGGCCCTGTGTACCACAGGACGGACGCACCCTCCCAGGTCCTGAGCCCCCGCGGCTGCGAATCCGTCGACGAAGCCCATCCCCAGGCCCCATCCCCCACCGCGCGGTACGCTGGGCTCATGCACCGCGGGCTCCCCCTCCTCCTCCTCTCGCTGCTGGGCTGCAAGGCCGGCTACATCGTGCGCTCCGGCCTCTTCGAGGCCAGCCTCCTGGCCAGCCGTCAGCCCATAGACGCGGTGCGCGAGGCCGGCCAGCTCAGCGCCGCCGAAGAGCAGGCCCTCACCGTCGTCGCCGCCGCCAAGCGCTACGGCGCCCGCATTGGCCTCTCGGCCACCGACAACTACGGCACCCTCGCGGTGGGCTGGGATCGCACCATCTGGAACCTGAGCGCCTGCGACCCGCTGGCCTTCGAGGCCCACACCTGGTGGTTCCCGATCGTCGGCCGGGTGCCCTACCTGGGCTACTTCCGGCAAGCCGACGCCGAGCGCAAGAAGGCCCAACTGGCCAGCGATGGCGCCGATGTCTACCTGCGCACGGCCGGCGCCTTCTCCACGCTGGGCTGGTTTCGCGACCCGCTCACCCCCGAGATGTTGACCTGGGAGGAGCTCGACCTCGCCGAGACGGTGCTGCACGAACTCGCCCACGCCACCGTCTGGATTCGCGGCAGCGTCTCTTTCAACGAGAGCCTCGCCAGCTTTGTCGGCGAGGAGGCCGCCCTCGCCTACCTGATCGACCGCTACGGCCTCGGCTCACCCGCCCACCAGGCGGCCTTGGCCGCCCGCGAAGACGCCCGGCGCTGGGTGGCGCTCCAGCAGGGCCTCTACGAGGAGCTCGACGCCCTGTATGCGCTGGGTCTGCCGCGCGACGAGGCCCTGGCCCGCAAAGGGGCCCTCTTCGCCTCGGTGCCCGATCGCATCGTCGCCGCCGGCCTCTCCGAGCCTGAGCGCTACCTGCGCAGCGTGGCGCGCAACCCCTGGAACAACGCCCGGCTGATCCAGTTTCGCACCTACAACGACGACCGCCCCTCCTTCGAAGCGCTGCTCCAGGCCGAAGGTGGCGATCTGGTGCGCTTTCTCAGCGCGGTGAAGCGCATCACCCGCGGCGCCCCTGACCCCTTCGCCGCCCTGCGCGCCGCCGTCTCAGGTGCGCCCGTCCACCCGAACCACTGACTCGATGTCGAGGGCCAGCAGCAGCGCCTTGTCGAACTTGTAGACGCCGGTGACGAGCCCCACCATGCCCCGCGGCAGCGTGCGCGGCGGCGGCTCGCGGGAGCCGAGGTCGACGTCGATGACATCGCCGATCTCATCGACCATCAGCCCCACCGCCCCCTCGCTGGAGCGCACCACCACCTGCAGCGGGTCCTTGGGGCCCTTCTCCACTGGCAGGCTCAGCCGCCGGCGCAGGTCAATCACCGGCGCGATCTCGCCGCGCAGGTTGACGAGCCCGACGACATCGGGGGCCGCCAGGGGCACCCGGGTGACCTGCGGGCTGCGGATGACCTCCTGCACCTGGAGCACCGGCACCCCGAAGTACATGCCGTTGAGGAAGAAGGTCGCGTACTGGGCGGCGCCCGAGGTGACACGGGTGGCGGTGGCCATGGCAGACTCCGGCTAGGCCGCGAAGCGGCTGAGCTGAAAACGAGGGTCGTAGCCCTGGATCAAGGCCGCGAGATCGAGCAGCTCGGTGACCTGCCCGCGAAGCATCGTCGAGCCGAGCACGCCGGGGCGGGCGTAGTCCTCGTTGAGCACCACCGTCTCTTCGACGATGTCGATGATCTCATCCACGGTGAGGCCGATGCTGCGGCCCCCCTCCGAGAAGATGATCGCGCGCAGCTTGGTGGGGGGCTCGCCGTAGCCGCCGTTCCCGACGAGGCTGGCGAGCGGCACCACCGGCATGATCTCGCCCCGGTAGAAGACCACCGTGCGGCTGCCGACCTGCTGCACGGTCTGGTTGGTGAAGTCCTCCAGGCGGGCCACCACCGACAGGGGGATGGCCACCCGCCCGCCGCCGGCCGCCACCACGAGGAGGCTCTGCCGCTGGGCCATCTCGGCCTGGGCCGCCGCCTGGTTGCGCGCCGCCACCCGCTCGGCCGTGCTCACCACGCCCGATGCCCGCGCGAGGCCGCCCACGTCGAGGATCAGCGCCACCCGCCCATCGCCCATCACGGTCGCCCCGGCGTAGACGCTGATGCCCTTGATCTGGCGGGCCAGCGGCTTGACCACGATCTCTTCGGTGTCATTGACCGACTCCACCACGAGGCCAAATCGCTGGTCTTCGGCCTGCAACACGATGATGTTGAGCGGCCGATCGGTGAGGGCCGCCTCGATGCCCAGGGTCTCGTGCAGGAAGACCAGCGGCAGCAAGGTGCCACGCAGGCGAAAGAGGTAGCTGCCCTGCACATTCTCCAAGAACTGGCGCTTCTCTTCGTCGAGGCGCACCAGCTCCAGGAGGCTCGCCTGGGGGATCGCGTAGCGCTCGCCGCCGCAGTTGGAGATCAGAGCCGGCACGATGGCCAGGGTCAGGGGGATCTTGATCTTGAGGGTGGTGCCTTCGCCCACCCGGCTCAGGATGTCGACCGTGCCGCCCACCGCCTCGATGCTGGTGCGCACCACGTCCATGCCCACGCCGCGGCCGGAGACATTGGTGACCTGCTCGGCGGTGGAGAAGCCCGGCTGGAAGATGAGGTCGACCAGCTCGCGGTCGGTGAGGCGCGCGGCCTTGGCCTCGCTGATGAGCCCCCGCTCGATGGCCTTGCGCTTCACCCGCTCGGGGTCGATGCCGCCGCCATCGTCGATGATCTCGATGTTGACCTGTCCGCCTTCGTGAAAGGCCCGCAGGCGCAGCAGGCCCTCGGCCTCCTTGCCGTTGGCCACCCGGGTGGCCGGCGACTCGATGCCATGGTCGATCGAGTTGCGGATGATGTGGGTGAGCGGGCTCTTGATGGCGTCGATCAGCGTGCGGTCAAGCTCGGTCTCGGCGCCCTCCATGTCGAGGCGCACCTTCTTGCCGCAGGTCAGCGACAGGTCGCGCACGGCCCGCGGCAGCTTCTGCCAGACCGTGCCGATCGGCTGCATGCGGGTCTTCATCACCGCTTCTTGGAGCTCGGTGGTGATGAGGCTCAGTCGCTGGCAGGCCGCCACGGCGGTGGCGTCGTCGAAGCTGGCGGCGTGCTGCAGGAGGCGGTTGCGGGCCAGCACCAGCTCGCCCACCTGGTTCATCACCCGGTCGAGCAGGCGCACGTCCACACGCACCACGCTGTCGGCGACGTTGCTGCGCTGGGCGTCGCCGCCCTCGGCCCGCGCCTCTTCACGCAGCGACTCGGCCGGCTCGGGGGCCGACTCGACGAGGCGCAAGGATGCAGGCTCTGGCGGCGGGCGGGTGGGGGTCGGCAGGTTGACGATCTGCGCGGTGGGCGGCTCTTCGGAGGCGCCGTCGTCGGTCTCCTCCACCGCCACCACCGGCGTCGGCCGTCGGGCGTCGGCCAGGGCCGACCGCAGGCCGGCGTAGTCGAGCTCGCCCTCCATGCCGTCATGCTCTTCGATGCTGCGCAGCAGCGCGCGGATGGCGTCGACCGACTTGAGCAGCAGGGAGCTCATATTGGGGGTGAGCGCGAGCCGCCCATCGCGCAGATCGCTCAGCAGCGACTCGGCGGAGTGAGCCACCGCTTCGAGGCGGGTGAAGCCGAGGAAGCTGGTGGTGCCCTTGATGGTGTGCATCACCCGAAAGATCACGCCCAGCGTGGTGCGGTCCTGCGGGTTGCGTTCAAGCGCCAGGAAGTGCTGGTCCAGCTGATCAATGCCCTCCTGGCTCTCCAGGAGAAACTCACGAACCACATCGTCCATCTCGCTCATCGCATCACCCGTGGGCTTGGGCCTGCCTCCCTCATCGGATCGGGCGGCTGGCACTTGAGCCCCGGCCGCCCGATCCGCTCCCGGCGATCAGCGGGTGGCCCGGTAGAAGATGGTCGCACCAGTCTGTTCACGAGCATAGCCGGTCTCGGCGTAGGGGATGATCTCCGAGGTCCCCACCATCAAGACGCCCGAGGGCTCCAACACCCGATGAACCCGGGAGACGATCTCCTTGCGGGTGGCGGCGTCGAAGTAGATGAGCACGTTGCGCAGCATGACGAGATCAAAGGGGCCCAGGCCGGTCCAGGGCGTGAACAGATTGAGCTGCTTGAAGCTCACCATCGCCCGCAGCGCCGGGTCGATGACCCAGTTGGCCCCCTGGGGCTTGAAGTAGCGCAGGCGGTACTCATCGGGCAGGCCGCGCTTGACCTCCATGTCGGTGTACACACCCTCCGAGGCCTTCTTCAGGGCTGCGGTGGACAGATCGGTGCCGAGGATGTCGAAGCGCCAGCCATCCGTCTGCGGGAAGTGCCGCCGCAGCACCATCGCCATCGTGTATGCCTCCTGCCCGGTCGACGAGGCGGCGCTCCAGATACGGATGCAGCGCGAGGCCGCTCGACGCTTGATGATCTCCGGAAAGAGCGTGTCGCGCATGAAGTCGAAGGGATGAACATCGCGGAAGAAGTAGGTCTCATTGGTGGTGAGCGCGTCGATCAGCTCCTGGGTGAGCCCGCCATCCTGGCTGAGCATCACCCGGGAGATCAGATCGTCCACCGTCTTCAGGTTGGCCTTGAGCGCCACCGGAAGGAGCCGGTTGTAGACAAGGTACTTCTTGTCGGCCTCCAAGACGATGGCGGCGCGGCGCTTCATGTAGTCGCGAACCCAATCGTAGTGTTGTGGGCTGATGTTCATGCTGCACCCCCAACAGACTGACCCAGCAGGGCCGAGCCCATCACTCGCTGAACCATCGCCGGACCCAGATCGTGAATCGCCAGGGTCGCAGTGGCCACGCCTGCGCTGGAGACCGCTCCAGGCATTCCCCAAACCACGGACGTGGCGGCATCTTGAATCAAAACAGTACCTCCTGCACGATGGATCTTCCGTGCACCCTCGGCGCCATCGGTGCCCATCCCGGTGAGCACCATCGCCAGACAGCGACGGCCGAACAGCTCAGCCGCCGAATCAAACAGGACATCCACGGCGGGTCGGCAGTGATTGACCGGCGCCTCGTCGTGCAGCCGCACCACCACGCCACCGCCCGCCGCCCGGGTGAGCGCCAGGTGGCGACCGCCGGGGGCAAGGTAGATGCGACCCGGCACCACCGCCTCGCCCGGGACCGCCTCGGCCACCGGGAGCGCGCAGCGTGAGCTCAGGCGCTCGGCCAGCAGACGGGTGAAGTTCGCTGGCATGTGCTGCACCATCAGGATCGGCGCGGGGAAATTCGCCGGGATGGTGGTGACCAGTTGGGCGAGCGCCTCGGGCCCGCCGGTGGAGGAGCCAATCGTGACCGCGTCGAAGTGCACCACCCCCGTGAATCGGGCCGGGGGCGCCGTCGGTGCGCGCCGCGCGGGGCCAGACAGAAAGGAGGCCGGGCGCTCCGGCGCGGGCGGCAGGGCCGGGGCGGGCAAGGACGGGCCGCTGGCCAGCGGGCCCAGCGCGGGCCGGCCTCCCGCGGTGACGATGCGCACGAGCTCCTCGCGCAGGCGGCTCATCGAGTCGGCGGCGGTGCTCTCGCTCGGCTTGGCCACGCAGGTGGCCCCGGCGCGGGCGAGGCGGGCCCGATCGGTGGCCTTGAGGCGCTCCAGCGAGCCGCTCAGCAGCACCGCCCGCATCATCGGCCATTGGCGCTTCATCTGCTCGATCAGCGAGACGCCATCGATGTCGGGGAGGACGAGGTCGACCACCGCGAAGTCGGGGCCGGTCTGGGCGATGAGGGCCAGCGCCGCCTCTCCCGAGCCGGCCAGGCCCATGAACTCCAATCCGGGTGTACCCGACAGAGACCGTGCGACATTCTGTCGAAACAGCGCCGAATCATCTACGATCAGCACTTTTTTCCGTGCCATGGAGACTCCCTGGGCGCGCGCCAGCGGGCTCAGTAACGAAACTGCGAGACGACCTGCTGGAGGGTGCCCACCACCTCGGAGAGCTGCACGGCCGCCTGGCGGGTGCGTGCGGCGCCGCTGGTGGTGCCCTCGGCGCTGGCGCTGACGCCCTCGATGCTGCGGGCGATCTCGGCGCTGCCCTCGGCGACAAAGGAGACGCTGCGCGCGATCTCGGCGGTGGTGGCCTGCTGTTGCTGCACGGCGCCGGCCACGTTGCTCTGCATCTGATGGATGCGCTGGATGATGGTGGCGATCTGCTGAATGGCGTCGACGGCCACATGGGTGTCGTTTTGAATCATCGCGATCTTGCGGCTGATCTCCTCGGTGGCCGCCGCGGTCTCCTTGGCGAGGTCCTTGACCTCGTTGGCGACCACCGCAAAGCCCTTGCCCGCCTCGCCGGCCCGCGCGGCCTCAATTGTGGCGTTGAGGGCGAGCAGGTTGGTCTGTTCGGCGATCGAATTGATCACACCGACCACCTTGCCAATCTCGGCGCTGCTGTCGCCGAGCTTGCTCACGGTGGCGTTGGTGCGCTCGGCCACCGTGACCGCCTCGGTGGCCACCCGGGCCGCCTCATCCACGCTCTGGCCGATCTCCTTGATCGAGGCGTTCATCTCTTCGACCGCGGCGGCGACGGTGTTTACGTTGCGCGACACCTCGCCAGCGGCGTTGCTGACCCGCACCACCTGCTGGGCGGTGGTCTGGGCAGCCTGGGTCAACTCTTCGCTCACCCGCGTCAGATCGGCGCTCGACTTGGACATACCACCGGTGTTCTCGGAGATCGTGCCCACCGCCGTTCCCAGGTTCTCCAGGGAGTGGTTGAGGGCCACGCCCATCTGGCCGAGCTCGTCATTGCTCTGAACCTGCATTCTCCAGGTGCAATCCCAGCGCGACAGCGCCTCCAGGCCCTCGACCGCCTCGTGCAGCGGGCGGGTGATGCTGCGGGTGACGAGCCCCGACACGAGGCCGAGGATCAGCACCGAGAGCCCCGACACGCCGAGGATGACGTTGTGCGTGGCGGCGAGCCCCGCCTCGACCTCGTTGTTCTGACGCTCCTGCTCGGCCTCGATCTCGCCGGAGAGCGCCTCCATGCGGTCTTCCACCACGCCGAACTGCTCGTAAAAGCCGGGCAGCGCCGTCATCGCCGCCGCGCGGTCTTTGCCGGCCAGCTCGATCATGTCCAAAGTGGCCTTGGCGTAGGACTCGATCGCCGGCCGCACCGCGTCGACCTTGGCCTTGAGCGCCGGGCTCGGGTTGGTGGCGTCGATGGAGTTCATCTCGCCGCGAAAGCGCTCGACATGCTCGGCCGCATCCGCGCGGGCGGTGGCGATCTCCTCGGGAGTGACCGCCACCAGCGAGGCGAGCACGTCGCCGCGCATGGCGTCGTGCATCATGTCGGCCTGGAGCTGGCTGGAGAGGGCCGCCGAGCTCTCCCGGACGAGGTTGACCCCCTCGGCCGCCGAATTGGCGCACCACAGGCCGGTGGCACCGATCACCAGCGCGAAGCTGAGCCCCAGGCCTGCGATGCCGAAGAGCCGCGTCCGCACAGAGATGTTGGACCCGCTCCCCGCCGACGGCGCGACTGGAGCGCGCCCGGCCCGTTGGGACTTCCGCCGGGTAGACAGTCCCGCGGCGCTGGCGCTGATTGATCCGTCCATAAAAACCTCCCGTACACCTTCATCGGCGTCGGGAGGGCCTCCTAAAGGAAAAGCTCCGTGCGCAGGGTCACCGCGTAGCCCCCGGCGCCGCCCGGCTGGATCAGGTGCTGGCCGTCCACGGTCAGATCCAGGTGGTT
>Ga0164294_10000624_pt1 | contig 33656 bp, 46 predicted proteins | sample GEODES005metaG_FD_111479 | JGI IMG/M metagenome (GOLD analysis project Ga0164294, IMG submission 111479) | Oligotrophic lake water microbial communities from Sparkling Lake, Wisconsin, USA - GEODES005 metaG | ecosystem: Environmental > Aquatic > Freshwater > Lake | place: USA: Sparkling Lake... | reverse complement strand
CAGCCGCAAAAAACACAATTGATTTTGTAAAACCCCAGGAAACTGAGGAAGAAGCAATGACTCGTATTCGCGAGCGTTTTGAGATCCTTACAGAGATGACCAAAGCCGCAACGGCTGGTGACATCCGTGCCATGATTGTGAGTGGCCCTCCAGGTGTGGGCAAGAGCTACGGCGTAGAAGCCGAGGTTGACAAGGCTTGTTTGTTTGACAAACTGAGTGGCAAACGACTTCGTGCAGAAGTTGTTAAAGGTAGTGCAACCCCAATTGGCTTGTACCAGACCCTGTACAAGTACTCTGATGCCAATTGCGTCTTAGTGTTTGATGACTGTGACAGCATCTTGTTAGATGACGTGGCACTCAACTTGTTAAAGGGTGCCTTGGATTCCGGCAAGAAACGTAAAATTTCTTGGTTGTCAGAATCTAGTGCTCTGCGCAGAGAAGGCATCCCAGACAGTTTTGAGTTTAAAGGTAGTGTGATCTTTATTACAAACTTGAAGTTTGACAAAATGAAATCGCAAAAATTGCGGGATCACCTGGATGCATTGCAGAGCCGTTGTCACTATCTGGACTTGACACTTGACACTATGCGTGACAAGATCTTACGCATTAAGCAGATTGCCAATGATGGTGTGTTGTTTTCGGACTACGAGTTTAATCAGTACCAGCAAGACGACATTATTGAGTTCATGAACACCAACCAAGAGCGGTTGCGTGAGATGAGCTTGCGTATGGCGCTAAAAATTGCAGACTTGGTCAAGAGCTTCCCTGCAAAGTGGAGATTGATGGCCGAGACTACATGTATGAAGAGTGCCTAAAATGAGCTGGATGATTGTATTAAATACAGTTGTCATGGTGTTGTGCTGGCGTTGGGCCACCCGTGATTTTGAACATGGCAATACTGCCATGGGGTGGTTCAACATATTCTTCTCAGCATGGAATGCGGCATCTATAGCAAGTGCTATTTTTTAAAGGAATCATGATGTTTGAAAAATTTGCAGTTTGGTTTGGAACGTATCGCAAATCTATTGGATACACAATCGGTGGTATCAATGTGCTAAGTGGCCTACAGTATTTTGCGCAAGGTAACACCGCACAAGGTTGGTTGTTTTTCATGATTGGTTACATTATACTTCTTGACACCTGGGACAACTAAAATGAATCAACAACTTCTTGAATTACAGAGCCAGTGCATTGTGCGTGAACAACGTGGCACTAGTGCTTTTGATAGCTATATGGTGGATCGGTTTGATACTGAAAAGTTTGCCAAGTTGGTTGTTCAAGATTGTGTTCAAACCTTGGTTAACTATGGTTACACTGATGCGGCCAAAGCCTTGAGTGAGGCTCAGCTGGGCCCTGACCCCGAGTGGCAGACTTATCAATTTCCGGACATTTAAAATCATGCTAAAAGACAGACGAGTATTATTAGAACAAGAACTTACACAAGCACACGACCGAGCAGCCGCTATGTATTTGGATATTGTCACTCATGACGGTGATGTACAAAGTTCAGAGTATCAGGATCTTAAAGATCAGATTACAAGTTTACAGTTTGATCTTAACATTGTAAACAAGTTGATTTATAAAGGTCACAAATGAACGAACGAATTCGAGAATTGCACAGTCAATGCAAGGTCTGTGATAAAGATACTGTACTATATTTTGATTATGAACGGTTTGCCGAGTTGATTGTGCGGGAATGTGATCGGTACGCCAGGAGTGCCTGGGAGCATGGTCCATTACTAGGTAGAGATTTGCTAGTACATTTTGGAATTGTGGAGATGAAAGATGAATGATCGAATTCGAGAACTTGCATTACAGGCTGGCGGAAGTCATTACCCAGATGTTAATACCAACCAGCTGGTAAAATTTGCCGAGTTGATTGTGCAAGAATGTTGTGATATTTTAGATCCAGGTGAGCATCAATTAATAGCACGATTCCAAGCAAGAAAATGGTTAGAAGAACACTTTGGGATCGATAACTAAGTGTAACAGGGAGATTGACATGGACGTGACCAGAGTTACTGCATACAACAACGAAATATATCAGCGCACAGAATACAAGCGACTGGAACAGCGGCACGAAGAACTTAGATTAGAAGAACGTCGCAACAAACAACAAGCCGAAGTACAGGAACAAAAACGCACTGAACGAAACCGCCAAATGAATCAACCAGGGCAAAACGTGGATCGCATGGCTTAACAGTTTACCGGATTGTCAATTTTAGTCTAGCTCCTAGACAATCCGTTTCAACAGGTACTCATAAAACGGTACCTGTTTTTTTGACTTGTGAGATGATAAATGTTATAATACTACACAATGAATATCAACCAACCCAGCAAATCATTACAAATAGAATCTCCTCGCAACCTTTACAAATGGGCTCGTGTCTGGAACGCCACCCAACGTAAGTTTTTTACAGAAGAAGTGCGTATGCGTAGAGAAAAACAAATTGAGGATTTTATAGTTTTAAATGAATTCCGACGTGTGCACTTTGTAACTGATACTGATGTGTTTGTGAACTTTGATCAAACCCATCGTGTTGCAAGTCCGGACCAAGCAGACTTAGTTGTAATAACAGATCAAAAATTCAGTAGGTATCCGTGTACTGTATTAGTTGAACAGATACTCATTCTATTAAATCAATGTCCAAATCTTTTTGTTTGCTTGAATAGACATTATATCAATATTGATAATAGTTATATTGACTCTACACTGAGTGACAAGTTGACACTGGCCATTCCTCAATGGCTGCGTAAAAGTTTGCCCCAAACCAAGATATTGGATCTTAGCCAGGACTATGTAGATCATGGGGAAAGCTTTACTTGGGTTATTCCCGACAGACTATTTTACATTCAAAAATGACAAAGCTAATAGAACATTTTCATGAACAGCACATTCGTACTGACTGGAAAACTCAGTACTTTAGATATCGAGCAGGGCGACTCAAGCACCAGTATTGGTTAACAAACAGAAAGAACCCCAATTTGGCAGTACTAGATGAATATGATTATTCTATACTTAAAAATTGCCAAGCAGGCACCACAGTGTTTTTTGGCAGTGCCGGCTACTACATACGAGACATATTCCCTGACGTAGAAGTAATTGAAATGCATCCAGTGGTCAAAACCTTTTATCCCGATGCACATATCTGTCTTGACCGTGCCGGTATAGCAAATACTGTAAATTTTCGTGCTGATAATTTTGCTGTAGTAAACAATCGTGGAGACCATTGGGTCACATTGCAAGGACTCAACAACCATTTAATTAATTACAGCAAAATAATGCGCCCCGGGTGCAGAGTATTTTACAGTTTTCGAGATACTCAAATGTATGTTAATAGACTTACTGTCAACATGGAACAACATTTTTTAAATTGGGCAATTGATTTATCAGCACATGGATTTGAGTTGGTATGGCATTCAGTGGACTTTGAACGGAAAGTGCCAGATGAAAATGGCTATTATGACATGTTAGAAAATCCTGATACCACAAATGGCAACCTAAAGTTTTGGTTTGTATATCAAGGTAGCCCCTGGGAAGTAATTGCATGATCGAAATTGTGTGTTATAATGGCGGCGCATGCGGCGATCTTGTTACTGCCATGATTGATCCCCGAGAAGCCATAGTAAATAACACACTACATCTAGCACCCGATCGTAGTTTATTGAAAAAGACACACCTGTTTGCTAGTGATTGGGAACGCAATCAGTACCTTGACCGGACATCCCATCATTGGAATAGCGTACCTAGCCATGATTTAGAATACCATGTGCGCCAGGCACATGACTTTATTGCCATCACAGTTGAGAATTGGGGCACTGCTTTATGGGCAGCCACAAGATTTCAGCAGTTACACCGACCACAAGTGTGGCAAGAAATGGTTGAGTCATGCGGTGCACAAGATGTGTCAGGATATGCACAAGTAATGCGGGACTTTTCCAGCTTGATTAAAACCAAAACTCAGCGTATAATACAACTTGAACGTATTGTAACAGGACATGCGGTGGAAGATTTACTCCAACTAGTGCCCACAGTAGATGCAAACATATACCATGCATGGTTGCAACAGCAAACCGGATTGACAACATGAAAACAGCGACCATAGTAATTAAAGATGAAGTCAATATCAAGATTGAAGGTCTTGACTTGGACATGCGTCAGCGATTGACCAAACAATTCAAATACGAAATACCTTATGCAAGATATTTGCCAGCTGTGAGACTGGGCCGCTGGGACGGCAAAATAGCCTACTTCCAACTGGGTGGTAGTACATTTACCAACTTGTTGCCTGAAATTATTCCTGTGCTTGAACAATACAATTATGACATTGAGCTTGATGATCAGCGTGACTATTCGGTGTCGTTTGACTTTGAGCCATTTGAAGAAACATCATTTGCTCACAAGTTCTGGCCCAAAGGACATCCTCAAGCTGGTGAAACAGTCATGATGCGAGACTACCAAGTTGAAATTGTCAACAACTACTTGAACAACCCACAATGCATTCAGGAAGTGGCCACAGGTGCAGGCAAAACTGTTATGACTGCTGCCTTGAGCAGTAGAATTGAACCCTATGGTCGAAGCATTATTATTGTGCCCAACAAGAGCTTGGTTACACAAACAGAAAAAGATTATGTTAACTTGGGCTTGCATGTGGGCGTGTACTTTGGTGACAGAAAAGAATATGGCAAGACACATACCATTTGTACTTGGCAAAGCCTAAACAACTTGTTAAAGGATACCAAGTCGGGCAAGGCAGAATTCACCATACAAGACTTCATGGAAGATGTGGTGTGCGTTATAGTAGACGAAGTGCACATGGCCAAAGCAGATGCACTCAAAACTTTGTTAACAGGCGTAATGGCAAGAGTGCCTATTCGCTGGGGACTGACTGGCACAATACCCAAAGAAAAATTTGAAAGTGTAAGCTTGTTGGTTAGTCTAGGGCCGGTTATTAGCCGACTTGCTGCCAGCGAACTGCAGGATCGGGGTGTGCTAGCACAGTGTCACGTGAATATTGTACAGTTGGTAGATCATGTAGAGTACAATGATTATCAGAGTGAGCTTAAATATCTGTTGGAAGAATCTGGCCGACTAGACACAATGGCCAATCTAATACAACAAGTTAATTTAACTGGCAATACCTTGGTCTTGGTAGACCGTACCGAGTGTGGTCGCCAATTGGTAGAACGCCTAGGGGATAAATCAGTATTTGTGTCCGGGGCAACCAAGGCCAAAGACAGACAAGATGAATATGATCAGGTTGCAGACAGCGTTGATAAGATTATTGTGGCCACTTACGGTGTTGCCGCTGTGGGCATTAATATTCCTAGGATTTTTAATTTGGTTCTTGTGGAACCCGGCAAAAGCTTTGTCCGCGTTATACAAAGCATTGGGCGTGGCATACGCAAAGCAGAAGACAAAGACCATGTTCAAATCTGGGACATAACATCAACATGTAAGTTTGCCAAGCGTCACTTGACCAAACGCAAACAGTTCTACAAGGAAGCCAACTATCCTTTCACACAAGAGAAGTTGGAATGGATGAAAATTTGACATTTACAATTATACCTGCTATACTACACTCATGAGAATACTAACACTAGACAATCAGTCCTACAACCTTGACACACTGCCGGAAGAGGTAGATGACATGAGGTTTGCCATACTAGATAATTCAGACACTTCTAATCCTGACTATTATTACATACCATTGATCTTTTTGGAAAGCTTTTCGGCTCCTGCATTGATATTGCGTATAGGCGAGGACACCGTCAAGATGCCCATGGACTGGCAAATACTCATTGGCGAGCCCGACGTGGGGGACCTGGAAGTACTTCCGTTAACATCAATCAATGATCGAGGGTTCAAAGTATTTCAATTCAATCCCTTGAGCAGTTTTAGGCCCAGTTTTCCTGATATTGAAATTGTAGATGTGTATCATGAAGTCACATGGTATGCGCCCAAACTCAAAAACGGACAAATGCTAGCGGTTCCGCTGTCAGATCATGCAAATCCTGACTGTGTGTATTTTGTAAAAGATGTAAGTAGAAATTGCGAAATAGTCGATTATAACAAGGCTTGGTAATCATGGAACAATACGAAAAAAGTGGACCCCCGGTGAAAGTTGCAGTTGAGCAAAAAACTGATCACAGTATAGAGCTTAAAGAATTAATAAAAGCACAGAATAGCCGTATTGACTTTCTTGAAAGAGAACTAAAGAGACTCAAGGCAAGAGTCGATGATGCAACTGCAATGATTAATCGACGCAATGGATAAACTTAGCATACACAACGAGATGGCATGTCTTGACGGAAAAGATCGAGACTTTTACGATAGCCTAACAGATGAGGAACGCAAGAAGTTCAGCAACTACTTGATGATTCGGTGGGGGTCGGCTGTGCAAGGTAGTCAAGCACTTCAAGAATACTATTTACAAAGCTGTAATCACTATCTCAACAAACATTTTTTTACCATAAATCGTCATCCTAAACTGCAATGGTTGTGTGCTACAGCAGTGAGTCCAGGCATGGGAACATTCAAACACCAATGGATTTCTCCCAAAAAGAAAGATGGCAACAAAGCCAATGCTGGTACAAAGAAAAAACAACTGATGAATTTGTACCCCAACATGAAAGGCAGTGACGCAGAAACACTAAGCCATCTTGTGTCACAGAAAGATATTGATGCTCACCTCAAGGATCTGGGTCAGGATAAATGACTTACCAATGTCGTTACTGTGAAAAAGATTTTATAAAAGAAACTAGTCTAGCAGTTCATGTGTGCGAGGCCAGGCGTCGACATCAAGAACAGTCAGAAGTTGGAGTTCAACTGGGATTGCAGGCGTACTTGAGATTTTACGAAATCAGTCAAGGATCAGCTCGACTAAAAACATTTGACGACTTTGCTAAATCCCCTTACTACAAGGCGTTTGTAAAATTTGGACGTTATTGTGTGTCTATACGTGCTGTGAATGTGTCTAGATTTATAGATTGGGTGGTCAAGAAAAACAAAAAAATTGACAACTGGTGCCGAGACAGTGTTTATACAGAATACCTAGCTGATTACTTGCGCAATGAAAACATATCCGACGCACTGTCACGTGCAATTGAACACAGCATTACCTGGAGCGAAGAAACTGATAATCCAGCACATGACTTTTTACGATATGGCAATGACAATACAATATGCTATGCCATTGTTTCAGGTCGCATAAGCCCCTGGGTAGTGTATAATTGTGCATCAGGACAGGAGTTCTTGACTAGACTAAACCCCGGACAAATTTCTATGATTTGGACAATTATTGACAGTGATTTTTGGCAGAAAAAGTTTTGTGACTACGTGGCCGACACCGAGTACACACGAGATATATTGACCAAGGCAGGATGGTAATGAGCGCAGATATTGACATTGATTTTGCCAATCGAGATCAAGCACTTAGCTTGATCAAACATATTCCAGCAAGACAAACAGTTGACGGTTGTGTGCGACGCCATAACTCAGGTGTGTATGTTACAGATATCCCACAAGATGTTTTGAACAACTGTGCAGCCATAGACTATGAAACCGCAGAGGCTCGTGGCTATTTTAAAATAGACTTCTTGAACATGAGTGTGTATCAATTGATCAAAAGCCCTGAACACTACAATCAAATGCTGGCAGCTACCCCGCCTTGGGATCGATTGTGGCAAGATGCTGTTTGGTCAGGCCAACTGGTGCACGTGGGCAACTACACTGAATTATTGCAGAGCATGCGCCCAACAAACACACAACAGATGGCAGCATTTATTAGTATCATTAGACCAGGCAAAGCACACTTGCAAAAACAATCCTGGCGTGATGTATTTGACTCGGTGTGGGACGGAAATGATAGTCGGGGCTATACTTTTAAAAAGGCACACGCAGTAAGTTATGCGGCCTTGGTAGCATTACATATGAATTTGTTGAATTAATCAATTTTTCTTACTAGAGTTATTGATCGACGCTTGCTCCGTCTCTGCGAAATGTCATTGAGACTGCACACAGGACCGTGTACTATTTCTAAATCTTTGTTGGCAAAAGTTTTTAAACAGGGGCGAAATCTCTCCCATTCAACCTTTAAAAATATGTTAATAGGCACACTGCGGTTGCTTTCCCACCACCAAGTAGCTGCCAGATCCAAGAAGGCACGACGATCGGCTTCAGCATTTATGCTGCCAAAATCGTAAATAGTAGTAACGTTAACGTCTCTGTTTTGAACAATGCCCACGTATTCCATGTTGGAATATATGCACATTGTAATAAACGGATAATGTTCGCTTAAAGTACGGAACATGTTTTCACCCATAAATACCTCTAGGACTCCTTTATGTATTCAACCACAGCCTATTTATATCAACAAATCCAGACGGTATTATTGGTGGACATCACGGGGGCATTTTTTGACCGGAGGTGGGACCCAGTGTACGCTAAAAATTTAACTCTCAACTTGGGAGTGGACAATGTTTTATTGTTCCAGTTCCAAAATCAAGATCAGAAACCTGTAAACATTACAGGTGCTACTTTCATGTTTAGAATGATCAGCCAAGACGGACAAAATCTTTTGTTTGCCAAAGAACTGGTGAGTCTAAGCAGCACTCTAGGACGAGCCAAGGTCACAATTACCTCAGCCGAAACCCTAAACTTTCAAGCACAACCTGCTAGTTGGAGTCTTGAAATATCCTCGGGTGTGTTGGATCGAGCAGTGTTTACAGATGACCAAGCTGGCGCTCGCGGCGTTATTAACATTGTGGATTCAGTTTATCCTGCATTTGTTGCTAGTGATATACTAACAATTCCTACTGGACAACCCACACAAGGAAATACATACTATACCAGTACTGTAAGCACCAACGGTGCAGGATTGACCACCTTCCAACTGGACTCATTGAAGTTTACCGGTAACCTACAGGTGCAAGGTGCAACTTTCTCACCAGACACCGATCAGGAATGGTACAACGTTGCCTTTGAAGATTTAAAAACTGGTAACACTGTAGATCAGATAAATTTTACTAACAGCACCGAACGCTTGGGCATAAACGTAGAAGGATACCATCCTTACATCAGGCTTGAACTTGGTATCAATAACGGTAATATTGATCTTATACAGTATAGATGAAATTTGATAAAATTGTAGCATTTGGAGATTCGTGGATCTGGGGCGACGAACTGCTTGATCCCAAATTGACCACACATGAACATGCACACCCAGTTATAATAGAAAATGTACCTTATCGTGAAGGTAAATGTTTTCTTGGACAGCTAGGCGCACATTATGGAGTGCCAACAGAAAACTTTGGTATTCCAGGCGGCAGCTTGCAAAGTACTATTTGGACTTACCTTTGGTGGCGCGAACACGAAACTATCACGCTTGACCGATGCGCAGTACTGGTTGGATTAACTGATCCCAACAGACAAACATTTTACAATCCCGATCATGTGGCCTATTCTAATGATCCTCCTTGGAATCGATTTGTTCACAATGCTTGGATCCATGGCGGTGGAGCAGGCCCTAATTCCACATGGACACAAATGGTCAAACATCACATGGTATTAACCGATTGTGATGCAGTACACAAATTGAATTACCAACAAACAGTGCTGTTTTTCGAAGGGCAGTCAAGATATGAAACAGGAACTTTGTTGCAGTTTAACACCATGTTTAGCATACTAAACATGCCATGCTCAACACTTATTTGGCCAACACAATCACTGGATCATGTGTTACGCTCATGTGCCAACAATGATGATTTGTTTGCCCCTCAAGGGCACCCAAATGAAAAAGGACATGCGGTTCTCCGCGATAGCTTGATTATTGAACTTGAACGTGCTATACTAGCACAGTGATTGACATACTTTCTTATCTTCCTGGCAAACGCAAACAAACACCCAGTGGTTGGGTGAGTTTTAATGCTGTGTGTTGTCATCACAACGGCGCCAACACTGACAAGCGCGGACGTGGTGGACTCAAAGCAACTGAACAGGGCTGGAGTTACCACTGCTTCAATTGTGGATACACCGCTAGCTTTATCCTTGGCCGCTCAGTGAGCTTTAAGGCCCGTAGGCTCTTGAGCTGGATGGGTGTGCCAGATAATGAAATTGAGCATCTTAATTTAGAAAGTCTCAAACATCGTAACATACACGGCATACTAGAAGATCGACAACGAACATTTAACACACTGAGTGCAATTGAATTTGAAGAACGTGACTTGCCACCATTTGCTGAGTTGTTGACTGGCCAAGGCACTTACCGAGAATATGTACAATCTAGGTGCGTACCTGATGACTTTCCAATCATGATACAGGAACAGAATGATGGCATCCACTGGACACGCCCGCATGTGGTAATTCCGTTTACTCATAATGACCGTATTGTGGGTTATACATGTAGATTTCTTGACAACAAACAGCCTAAGTACATTTCCGACAGCCAGCCTAACTATGTGTTTGGGATGGATTTGCAACACGCCGATTGGGAACATGTACTGGTAATGGAAGGCATATTTGATGCGCTCTGCATTGGAGGCCTGGCAGTGATGCATAATACCATTAGTGATGGGCAAGCAAGACTCATACGCAGTCTCGGTAGGCCAGTTACTGTGGTACCTGACATGGACACCGCAGGTGTTGCACTGATTGATCGTGCAGTAGAACTAGGTTGGGCAGTTAGTATTCCCGATTGGCCCAGCCATGTTAAAGATGTCAACGATGCAGTAATTGAATATGGTCAGCTAGGTGCACTACTAACTATTATGCAAGCTAGAGAAACCAGTAAAATCAAAATTGAATTAAGGAAAAAACAACTTGTTAAAAGAATACGGACTTGACGTTCAAAAACTATTCCTTGAAATGATGCTTGAAGACGCACAAAGTTATGTGCGAGTGCAAAACATCTATAATCCCAACAACTTTGACAAAAGTTTGCGCAAGGCTGCGGAGTTCATTGAAGAACACAGTGACAAACACAAAACACTACCTGACCGCACACAAATTGCAGCCACAACTGGAGTTAAACTAGAACATGTGCCTGACTTGAACGAAGGACACTTTGCTTGGTTCATGGAAGAGTTTGAAGCATTTACCAAGCGCCAAGAACTTGAACGTGCTATTTTAAAGGCAGCAGACTTGCTGGAAAAAGGAGACTTTGATCCTGTAGAGAAACTGATCAAGGATGCTGTACAAATATCTCTTACCAAGGACATGGGTACAGATTATTTTGATGATCCCAGTGCTCGTATCAACAAGTACTTTAACTCGGGTGGGCAAGTAAGCACAGGATGGCCACAACTGGACAGATTGTTGTATGGTGGATTTAGTCGAGGTGAACTCAATATCTTTGCAGGCGGGTCGGGTTCCGGTAAGTCACTAGTGATGATGAATATTGCGCTTAATTGGTTGCAACAAGGACTCAGTGGTGTTTACGTCACACTAGAGTTATCGGAAGAACTAACAAGTTTGCGAACAGATGCTATGTTGACTAACATGAGTACCAAGGACATTCGCAAAGACATTGACACCACAACACTAAAAGTCAAAATGGTGCAGAAAAAGTCTGGGCAGTATCGCGTCAAAGCATTACCGGCACAAAGCAATATCAACGACATTCGTAGCTACATCAAAGAAGTACAGATCCAAACAGGAATCCGAGTAGACTTCATGATGATTGACTATCTGGACTTGCTGATGCCAGTTAGTGCCAAAGTCAGTCCCAATGACTTGTTTGTGAAAGACAAGTATGTGAGTGAGGAATTACGTAACTTGGCCAAAGAGTTAGGTATCTTAATGGTAACTGCATCACAGTTGAATCGCTCGGCTGTGGAAGAAATCGAATTTGATCACTCGCACATCTCGGGTGGTATCAGTAAAATTAACACAGCGGACAATGTGTTTGGTATCTTTACTAGTCGTGCCATGAAAGAGCGTGGCAAGTATCAGATACAATGTATGAAATCTCGAAGCTCGACCGGCGTTGGTCAAAAAATTGATTTGGAGTATAACATTGAAACCATGCGTATTACTGATGAAGGCGGCGACGAAGGCAACGGATTCCGGGCACCTACTAGTTCAATCATGGAGTCAATCAAGGCCAAAAGCCAAGCCCGCTCTGCTGATGAAGTTGAAGGTAATGCTAACACCAAATGGGAACGACCTACAGGAACCCCGGCTTGGGAGCAAGCACCCAAGGTTACAGCAGACGTACAAAGTGCCAAGCTAAAACAATTGTTGGGGCAAATTAAACAATCCTAGCTGTTGTATTGAGTAGCAATTTGCAGTAGAAATTTCTTGTCTATTGGACGCACTACCGAATCAATGCTCCAGGTCCGATCAGATTCTGCCAGCTGGTTGTTGCGTTCATATTTGTATATACAATAGGCAGCAAACCAAGGAGATTCTATAAAGCATTGATCAGGGATGGCAGACACAATATCAAACATTTTGGTACCGCTCAACGCCAAATCCAACCCAAGTTGTTGTTCTCGATAACGCACAACGATAGATCTCATGTTGTCACTCAAGGCACGATCAAAATGCTGTTTGAATACTGATTCAACGTACTCTTCTTTCAGCATGTGATCAAAGTTTATTACGTTTGTCATGGTGTTGTTTGACACATCTTGTTGAAACAGCCCAACATATTCTTGTATGTTGTAATAAGCTCGATCGTACCAGGTCACAGGATCAGACTGCCAATTTTTATGTTCTTCAGTCAACTGATGCTCTACCAAGAGTTTTTTGTAAAATACATTGTAGGCAGCATGATAAACTTTTTCATGTGCTAGTATAGTAACAACGGTTTGAAACGCCGACGTATCAAAATTGGGAATAGGGTGGAGACAAACACAATTAATTGTTGCATCAATCACTGGTGGAGTATCATACAGGCCCGGCCACCAAGGATCAATCCTGAATGATACAACTGTTGGTTGATCATCTACTAGAGATTTAAAGTAGTGTCCGCTCAGGCCTTCTCGAAACCAAATTAATGTTTTCATAATTTTGTAATAGTAAACAGCAAATGAAAATTACTTTGATCAAGTATGTTGAAGTGTGCTGATTTTACCCCCTGGGATACACAATCAATAAAATTGAATTTTAAATAGTTGAATTTGAGTTTTGTGGGATCTAATCCAATCACAAGCTTGGGATGAAACTGCAACCAAAGATTGCAAAAACTCACAAACTCTTCTATGGTGCAGTACCGATGTTCTGCAGAGAAATATGCCAGTGCTGTGTGGAACTCAAGATATGTAGGGTGCCATGTCATGACATCGTGTTCTATATGCACATCGGACCAAAACTTCTTGCTTAACGGATTTGATTCTACTGCCACACAATGTCTTGAGTCGTTGGAAAAATACCATCCAGCACTGTCAATTGATACAAAATCACCGTCGAGCTCATGATCAATCAAGGTGGCCCACGCAGGTTCAATAAATGCAATGTTTCTTCTTTTCATGCGCCAGAGTTTGATTAAAGGATGTCCTTGTGCGTACAACCTTGTTTGTTGTAACGGATGCATGTCAAGCTCGCTGTAGTGATTAATTACGCTCATAAACAAAAATATCTAGCCCGTGCATGCCCACAAAATGATTCCCATCAACATCTGGACAGTCCCGGCTCAGGGCCTGAAAAGGTTTTGAAATATGCTGTACAATTTGCTTGATGCTTTGCCCTAGGTCATCGTGATAATCAATATTCAAGTCGTTAGTTGGGATGAACTCGTAACGATTTATAGCCAAATAAACTGCTTCAACATCGTCGTGCAACAAAGAATCAACATACTCAACAAAGTGCCTCGGGGTTACCCCTATTAGGCTGTTGATGATTATCACGCCATTGTAATTGGTATTGCTTATTGTAAATTCTGCGTTGCAGTAATTGAAAAAATTATCCGAAAATCCTTGCCAACACCATGTTAAATTTTGATATTTTTTTAAAAAATTAACACATGCTACTTCTTGTGCAAGTAACGCACTGGTGTCGCCCACTTGTTTGTTGCGCCAGTAAGTACCACTACGTGTGGAATTTGTTCCAAAGTAGTCAATAATTTGATTGGCAATGACCAAATTCCACTCAGTTCCTGGGTGCACCTTTAACATTCGAATTGCATGGTCTCCTGGCGCCAAATGCTCGTAACCTGTAACCGGAACAAAATCTACACTGTCGGGATCTATGGCAATTTTGTTAGGGTGGCCGGTTACCCAGTTTGGGAACGCACTGCCACTCCAGTCGGTCAACAGCCAACACCATTTTTTGCCTGCTAGCAACCGAGTTATTTTCCCCAGTATATCACAAAAGTTTTTGATACACACATCATTGTCTAATTCAACATAGCTGTTGGATCGATTGCCTTGGCGGTTGATATGTGTGAATTGTATTACCCAATAATCTATGTTTAAATCTGTAGTGACTAAAAATTCCACTTGTTCCAGCATGGTTTGATTGCTGGATCTAAAACACCCTTGCCCAAGATTCCATAGCTTTTTGTTGAACTTTTGTGCTATAATACTTGAGAATGATTGTGATAATTCAAGTCCGTGACCAGTGGCAATGCTACTACCCAAGCATACCAATAATGGATCCGTATCAGTTATTTCAAAATCTTCTAAGGAACGATAACCTTGATTGTTGAACGTGTAATCAATGATATTTCTAAAATCTGATCCATAACATGTCATGGATTCTCCGCGTAAATCAAATTGGCTAGGGTATGGTTGGGGAAAGGCGTTGTCCATTCCAATACTTATAGATACCATTTCACTAAATAAATAAAAATCAAACAACTATGCAGAAAAAAACACGTAGCATATTAGAAGAATTAGAGTCAATCTATTCAGAAAGGCATCCTGATCACGACCGTCGATATATTATTGAAAGTCGTGCAAGCAATGTTATTGCAGGTGCTATTCGTTTAATTGAACAAATTGAATCTAATTATCCATCTGACCAAGCAGAAAATCTAACAAGAAAATTGTTAAACGCCATTCGTGACCGAGACCCTAGTAAGTTTGTAAGATCAGTAAGGCGAACAGATGCAGATTAATGAAGGCGGCAATGTTTTTAAAGATGCCCAAGGACAACCACTAACACAGCGTATCAACCGAGCTGACGTACCTGCCACTGTGGCCTACTTAGAAAAAGTAACAGGTATCAAGTTTCCACAAGACCGTTGGTTGGGGTCAACCGGACGAGCTCCAAGTTCCGGAGATCTAGACATGGCAGTTGATTTAAACAACATCAACAAAGATCAGGTTGCTGCCAAACTGTCACAGTATATTCAAAGCCAAGGACAAGATCCACGTGAATGGGTTGTAAAAAAAGGCGAAGTACACTTTAAAACCCCCATTGCCGGCGATGCCAAAAATGGCTATGTACAAACAGATTTTATGTTTTTCCCCAACTTGGATTGGGGCACATTCTTCTATGCTGGCGGCACCGACAGCAACTACAAAGGAGTGTACAGAAACATCTTGATGAGTTCAATTGCCAAGCAACAAGGACTCAAAGTTGGTGCCAATGGTATGCTGAGTCGCACAACAAATCAGTTAGTCAGCGGCGGCATGGACCCTGACTATGTGGCCAATGCATTGCTTGGACCCGGGCATGATCGAAATGATTTAAAAAATGTAGAAACAATTTATCAAGCTCTAGCAAAAGATCCACAACGTGATGCCAAGCTAGCAGATTTCCGTGAATACTTGGCTCGTGAAGGGTTGCAAGAGCCCGGCCAAGTTAAAGAAAGCTTGTACATGGAGTACAACGAAGTTAACTTCCTGGCCCGACTACGTGACCGTATTGTCAACCAAGGTATGCAACCACTTGTGGAAGCCGAACAAGCCGGAGTAGGTGGCCAGGCCAAAGGCATTGAACACCTGGAAGACATGGTGTTCCGCAACGGCACAGCTGGCATCCAGCAAGCACTGAACATTGTGCAACACGCCGCAGCCGCACCTGGCGAAACAACCACAGTAAAGTGGGACGGCAAACCAGCTATCATATTTGGCCGCAAGCCCGGTACCGGTGAATTTGTACTTACAGATGGATCCGGGTTTGATGCCAAAGGATATGACGGATTGTTTACCAGCCCTGATGCTATTACTAAAAACATGGCACAACGTGATGCTAATGCAGTGGCCAAAGGCGCACAAGCCAATCGTGTAAAACAACTTGCACCCATTTACACTCAGTTGTGGCCCATGCTTGATGCCGCATTGCCCCAAGATTTTCGTGGTTATGTCAAGGGCGATCTATTGTACATGGCTACACCTCCTGTGGAGAATGGACGCTATGTGTTTACCCCCAACACCGTGACTTATCAGATTCCTGTAAACAGCGCACTGGGCAAACGAATTGGTGCAAGCCAAGTGGGCGTGGCCATGCACACAATGTATGCAGATCAGAATGCACCTCGACAACCTTTAAAAGGTGTTGCATTTAATAATGTGCCGGGTTTATTGCTAGCTGATCCCGCAACATCAGTACCAAGTTCTATCGTGCCTGATGCTGCCAAAGTCAAACAGTTACAAAACATTGTGGCCACACAAGGTGCCAACATCAACAAGTTGTTTGATCCTGCTGCCATGCGTGATGCCAAGATTGCTGACCTGGCCAGATTGTGTGTAGACTATGTAAACACCAAAGTGGGACAACGTCTCAACCCGCAAACACTATTGCCTGAGTTTGGTAAATGGTTGCAGGGCAAAGTAACTACCAGCAAGTACAACAACATTGCCAACTATGTAAACGACCCACAGCGACAGGCCGGCATGCAAGCGGCTTTTCAAGCATTCTTGTTACTACACGACATCAAAGAAGGTATTCGTGGTCAGCTAGATGCACAGCACCCCGGGCAAGAAGGCTGGGTTATGGCCACCCCTGCAGGCTATAGCAAAGCTGTGGGACGTTTTGGGTCAGACGCTTTTGCCGCACAAAACCGTGCTAGAAACAATCCTCAACCCCAGTAATTTTTATCAATTGACTAAATAAAAGTAGGCCCAATGTGGCCACTAACTTAGGAGATTTTAAAATGGCATATTTTCCACCCTTCAATGGTGATTCGCAACCAGTATTTGCAATGGACATTAACAATGGTCCACAAACTGGTACCATCAGTTCAGCTGCCTTGGTGCAGATGGCTGGTCCCAAGCTTGACTTTTTCAAGATTATTGTTGAAAACGGTTCTAACCAAGCAATCGACTTGCGCCCTCAACTTGGCAGCTACAGCGGCGGCGTGTTCACACCCGGTGTTGTTAACCAATTGATGCAAGACATTCAGAAGACAGCCACTGTTGCTATGTATCAAGTCGAAGCTGACACTAGTGGTCAAATCAGCATTGGTGTTTATCCACAGGCCGCTTGGACTACAACTACATTGCAAGCTAGCCTCCGTGCACTTGGCAACGTTCAAATCACAGCCAGCGATGGCACTGTAACAGGTGTTAACGTTAGCGGTACAGACGTTACAACTGCTGGCTTCAAACTAGCTTAATAGAGTTTTACTCTTACAAACAGCCCTGGATTTATTCCAGGGTTTTTCTTTGGCTGTTAAATACTCATACTATGCAACCAATGCCACTATGGCCAACAATGTTTTACAACTTTGACTGGTCCGATCACAAAAAACATGCACAAGAACTCAAGACAGTTTGTCAGGATCTTGAAAAACAAAATTACGTTAGTAATATAGCACCTGACGCTAAAAGGGGCTTGTACGAAAGCGGGTTTGACTTTGTGGAATATCCTAGTCCTGCAGTTAGAGCCTGGGCCGACTGGGTAAAAAATTGTATGTTCCAAGCCAGCAATAATGCCAACAAACGTTATTGGCCGCCTGGCACAAATGTTCAAGTTGAACTGCACGAATCTTGGTGTCATATCACACGTGATGGTGGATATCACGACATGCACATACATCCCAACAGCACATGGAGTTGCATTTATTATCTTGATTGTGGAGACATGGACGGCGCAACAAAAAATGGCCTAAACCGTTTTTACAACCCCAATACCACCATGCATACTGATACAGGAACATTGTACATATCACGTGACAACAGCATAGACATCTTGGCCGAACCGGGAATGTTGATATTGTTCCCCAGTTGGATCCAACATTCGGCCTTGCCCTATCGAGGCAAGCAGGATCGTTACGTTCTAAGCGCAAACAGCAGAATCACTTCATCAGAATGACAATTCGAATCAAGTGTCGTACTATATTTGATATAACTGCCACGGGTATTCGCAGCCAGTTCAAAGAATCACAGCTGCCATTCCGTACCATCGACGGGCAAGTTGTAAAAGATAGTTTTCACTGGACTCGTGCTAGAAATCAACAGCGCAATTGGGAAACATTAAATCAACTTATTTCTTTAAGAACATTACCAGAAAATATCACTTTACCTGAGCACAACACAAAAACGCATACCTGGAGTTTTGAGTTTGATGTAATAAACCCTGATACTATTTTTGTAAATGACAATCCTCTAGGGTTACTGATAAAAGATTGTGAAGGTGTTCCCATGATACCGGGACTTGAAGAAACTGCCTCATCAGGGACCACCCTTGAGACTCAAGGAAATAACCCCAATATTTGGTTTGACTTAGTCTGACGGTAAATAATCTATAAGGAATCGTCATGGATACTACCGATATTGAAAAAAAGAGTTTAGAAGCTCACGTTGAGTTATGCGCCGAGCGATATAAATTGTTAGAAAATCGCATGGACAGTATAATAGTCTGCATTGACGAAATCAAAAATGATGTTAAACAAATGCATGGCATGATACAACTCATGTCAGAAAAACGCAACACACAGTTGATCAACTGGGGATTGGGCATAATTGGAACATTAGCTGGCACCGTTGCCTGGTTAGTGACAACTTACATACTTAAATGATGCAAGACCCTGTTGTACTAGATCGTCTTAATCGCTGGATTAAAGCAGAAGCTGAAATTGCCCAACAAAATGCAATATTTCAGGAATCAGGTGTGTACCATGCATTTGGCATTTACGAGATTTTTAAAAAGCCATCATCTGCCACAATAACCATTAGGCAAGAACAAATACGTGAGTTTAGTTCAATAAAAACTGCAATCAGCTGGTGTGTAGCTGAAAGAAATAAAAATTATACCTTGTCCCGTAACTTAGAAACAGCTGATTTTGACACCATCAGACTGTCAAACGATGTAACCGCATCACAAGCATTATTACATACTTTAAAAGACCGTGATCGTCGCAGAGTAGTGCGTGATAAACTAGAACAAAAACAAGCACAATTAACCCATGCACAAGACCGGCTGTCGAAATGCATTAATTTGGCTAAATACTTTCAACTAAGAGGATTCAACGATGAACTTGCAAGAACTCGGCGCCAAACGCCTAACCAAACAAATCGCCCGCGTGATAGAAAATCAGCACGGCAAACGCATTGACTTTGACCAAATTGGGCCGCGTCGTGCACAAGGCATGTTGGCCAAGGTGCAAGGTATGTTAAACGAGCACCGCTCACAACCTTTGTTCCACAAGAGCGAACGCAATCCAGCGTACATGCAACTGGTAATGATGGAACAAGCGTTGACAGCTCGTTTGCAGGAAGCTGGAGAAGTACCAGCTGTTCCTGGCGCTCTAGCCACTGGCGCTGTTGCTCCTGCGGTTAATCCTGCTCAAATGGGCATGCAAGTTGCACAACGCAAAAAGCAACTGCAAGACCAACTTAGAGCCGCTCAGGAACAAGTTCGTGCCATACAAAAACAAATTAGTCAGCCTGCTCTGGGCATGGCCGAAAGCCGTCGTAGTATCAGCGAGAGTGAAGTGCAACAAGCTCAAGTTGTGTTGGCTGCACAAGACATGGTTGATCAAATTCAGAAAATGATGGAACAGATTTCTGAAATGCAATTTAAAGACATGCCTGCCTTGGTCAATAGCATTCGTAATGACATGGGAATTGACCAAGCCACCAAATACCAAGCTGATGCAACTGCCGCACTAACAACATTGTTAGGTGCAGTTCAAGCCGGAAAAACACAACTAGAAGCCGCACAGACTGTGTTAACCGGCCAGTCTCCAGTGATTCCTGGAGCAGATGCGGGCGCAATGCCAGCTCCTGCCCCCGGCATGGATGCCGGCGCCGATATTGATGCAGACCTTGATATTGATGCAACACTACCAGCTGATGATGGCGAAGAAGAAGTAGACATTGGCGCAAACCTGGGTCGCGAGCGTAGATAATGAAAATCTTTGAAGTTGCCACTGGCGGCTTAAACAATCAGAAAATCATGGCACTGAGTCAATTTTTATTGTCTCGTGCCGAGGGCACTGATGCAAATAAAACATTTGATTTGGCTGCCTTTCTTGATTTGGCCAACAACATGGGTATCAGCATGACTGGTCAGCAACTCAAGGATCTAAGTTTGTTACCCCCACTGAGCAATATTATTACCAATGTAGAGCTTGATCCAGCTGATCCCAAGAGTGGCAAAGTGTATTTTCAAGGCGCCGAAGAACCAGGTGCAGTTGATGCTGAAACCATGTCAGTTGATCAAGCCAGAGACACAGTAAACAAAATGGCCAAGCGAGCAGTTAAAATATGATCCCAGAGCGGATCAAAATATCCAAAGTTGAATTCTACATAACAAACGTGTGTAACCTCACATGTGAAGATTGTAACAGATTCAACAATCTTGATTTCCGTGGTTGGCAGAAATGGAGCGACTACGAGGAAATGTACAAAGAGTGGGCTCAATACATTGACATTGATCAAATTGTAATCTTGGGCGGAGAACCTTTACTCAACCCCACAGTACTAGAGTGGGCTTATGGTCTAGAAAAAATCTGGGGCAAGTATGTACAAATCCTCACAAATGGCACAAGACTCAATCATGTGCGTGGCCTATACAAGCTGGTGTCAGAAACCAACAACTGGGTAGGTATTAGTTTACACGATCAAAACTATTTGCCAGAGTTGGAAAAAGAACTTGAGAAGTTCATGATACCTCCAATTACTAAATTTGCCAAAGGACATCCGGCCTCCAGGTATGGTGCTGACTATGAGTTTTTAGACAGCAACACAACCGTCACCCCGGGCAGTGGACGAGACGTTAACCGTGCATGGATCCCAGTATGGATTCAAGATGAGTTCATGCCCAGTGCAATCAAGTTCTTGCCCGATGGCCGATATGGATTGCACTCTAGTGTGCCCGACGATGCCCATGCTGTCTGCCCAATTGTCCAAAACAAATCATATCATTTCATACGTGGAAAGTTGTACAAATGTGGCCCTGTTGCATTGTTCCCGGAATTTGATGAGCAACATAATTTTGATATTTCAGATTCTGATCGAGACCTGCTCAACTCTTATGCTCCATTGTCTATTGATGATTTCCCCACAAAAGGTGCAGAGTTTTTGTCCACAATAGACAACCCCATCCCACAGTGCAAATTTTGTCCCACCAAAAACGAATTCAAAAAAATTATATCTATCAGAAAAGGTCTTGAATAATCAATAAATATTCAAGCACACCAGAAGTCATTGATCTTTACCAAAAAAGATAGTACAATATCAAGAGAGGCACACATGGCATATAGCACACAAGTAGTAGATCATTATGAAAATCCCAGGAATGTTGGATCTTTTGACAAGAGTGATACTGGTATTGGTACTGGTATGGTTGGCGCACCTGCTTGCGGTGACGTAATGAAACTACAGATAAAGGTAGATCATGATACAGGTATTATTACAGATGCAAAATTTAAAACGTATGGCTGCGGATCGGCTATTGCGAGCTCGAGCCTTATTACGGAGTGGGTCAAAGGCATGCACCTCGATCAAGCCGGAGCAATCAAAAATTCCGAAATCGCCGAAGAGCTAGCACTACCTCCAGTTAAGATACACTGTTCAATACTTGCAGAAGATGCAATCAAAGCGGCGGTTGAGGACTACAGAAAAAAACACCAATAGCATTGCTATTGACTAACATGGCATGACAACAATTGAGCGTTATTTGATAAGTGCCCCACCTCGCGTTGGCGGCAATCTATTTACTGATATAATAAAATCTACAAATACTCAATGTGTGCATACTCATGACCCACAACACCGCACAGATAATGATGCAATTACAGGATTGTTAATAATTCGTCGTCGCGATGTATTTTCAGCAGTTATGTCTAATTGCGTTGTTTGGCATACCAACCAAACAACAATCTATGATCAAACTAATATTGAACCGTTTGAAGTGACCAAACAAAATTTCTTACTGCAATATGCAAGTCATGTTTGGCATTTTAAAAATCATGATCTGACAAGACCGTATGGATTAGTTGAAACATTTTATTTTGAAGATTTTATAGATGATTACATGCATGTATTAACTCGCTTGGGTCTGCGACTCTCCGATCAACACGATTACAGTAATTGGTCTGCCCGGGCACCATATAGTTACAAAAAATTGGTTATAAATCATCAAGATTTGAAAGTACTATTTGATGAACTTGAACTTGGTATTGTAGTCAATCCATATATCAAGTACAACTTATTAGGCATTGAATCTGGAGGATTTTGTCAATCATGATATCAGTAACTGAGGCAGCCGCCCGCAAAATCAAAACTGCGCTGGTCAAACGTGGCAAGGGGCTAGGTATACAAGTAGGAGTTAAAACTACTGGTTGCTCAGGACTGGCTTATGTGTTAGAATATGTAGACAATCCCAACTTGCACTGTGTACAGCACTACGACAGCAACGGTGTTAGAGTTTTTATAGACCCCAAGAACAAACCATACGTTGAAGGTATGACTATTGATTTTGTACGCAATGGTCTCAATGAAGGATTTGAATTTCGCAACCCCAATGAACGTGACCGCTGTGGTTGCGGAGAAAGTTTTAGAATTTAATGATAATTCAACGATACAATTACTCACCCTTGGATCGAACAACTATTGACGGCAAACGACATTATTGTTTGCCTGACGGTAGCCGAGTACCCAGCGTCACTACCATATTGGATCGTACCAAGCCCGAAGAAAAACGCTTGGCTCTAGCCAATTGGAAAAAGCGTGTGGGAGAACAACAAGCACAGCAGATCACCACAGAAGCTGCCAATCGCGGCACCCGAATGCATGCGTACCTAGAGCACTATGCACTGCAAGCAGACATGAAACCGTTGCCTGGCAATCCCTTTGCTCATGCTTCCTGGTTCATGGCCGCAGAAGTTATCTTACAGGGACTGTGCAATGTAGATGAATTTTGGGGAGTAGAAGTTCCTGTTTATTACAGTGGGTTATATGCAGGAACCACAGACTGTCTCGGACTCTGGAAGGGACAGCCTGCAATTATTGATTTTAAGCAGACCAACAAGCCCAAAAAACGTGAATGGATTGACGACTATTTTATTCAGCTCACAGCCTATGCCGCGGCACATAACAATACTCATGGCACAGATATCAAAACAGGGGTAATCATGATGGCCCAACAACCTGCAGTTTTGCCCGATGGCACACTGAGCAAGCCTGTTTATACTGAACACGTGATTGAAAGTGATGAATTTGCTCACTGGACTAACGAGTGGAACAAACGTGTTGAATTCTACTACTCGGCCAACTAAATACTCAAACAACCGAGGAATTCCAAGTGGCTATAGTACAAGTATCCAGAATAACCAATCGTAAAGGTTTACAAGAAAACCTACCGCAACTCGCTGGCGCTGAACTGGGCTGGGCAGTAGACAGTCAGCGACTCTACATTGGCAATGGTACTTTGCAAGAAGGTGCCCCTGTTGTTGGCAATACTGAGATATTAACTGAAAATTCTGACATTGCGGTATTGAGCAACTATACCTATGCAGACACAGTGGTAGGTTACGCGGCACAAACTGGTCCAACTGCTACTGATCCAGTTGTGCGTACCTTGCAAGCCAAACTAGACGATCAAGCATCAATTAGAGATTTTGGTGCTGTTGGCGATGGGGTAACAGACGACACGGCTGCAATCAATCGTGCTCTGTATCAATTGTATTGCCGCGAAAACAACTCAGAAATTCGTAGAAGCTTGTTCTTCCCCGCTGGAACTTACCTTGTCACCGATACTATTGTTATTCCCACATATGCCAAGCTTGTGGGCGAAGGTGCAAACCATTCTACAATTTACATGAGTGGAGGATCAGCTTCGGTACTGGCTCAATACGGAGACAGTCGCCAACAAACTGGTGTGAACATTGGTACCAACAGTGCTACCCCTCCTAGAAACATTGAAATTTCTAGCATGACCTTTCAGTCCGACGAGGATATAAGTTTATTTCTTGTAAACCGTGCTCAGCAATGCTGGTTCCACAGTGTTAATTTTGTTGGATCAATCACAACAGCCCGCCTTGAAAACGCTGACGTAACTCCTCTGCCAGACATTGCCGCAGTGGGATTTGCAAGTACCACCACACTTGTCACACAAGATATAACATTTGATTGTTGTTCTTTTGAAAATATCACATATGGTATTGCCACTGGTGCAGAACTAATGGGAATCACTGTTAGTAACAGCAACTTTAATTATTTGTATCAAGGTATTGTGCTCGGTGTTGACTCAGGTACAGGACCTACTGGGTTCCGTACAGTGCATAACATGTTCAATAACATCTATGCCGAGGCCATTGATTACGGCGAGGCCGGACTTAATGTATCAGCTTACAATGTATTTTACAATGTGGGCTACAACATTTCAACAGGGACTCCACTAAGTCCAATAATTTCATTTGGAAACGACAACAACGTATCTGTAAATGACCTGTTTGAAAGATCCGACAGTGATGCTTACATTATGCCTCGGGTTCGTATATTATCTAGTGTTGCCACATCCGGTGGTGTACAATCACAAATGGGTAGACTGTTTCAAGGCAATGGTAAAACATTTACTTTACTAAACAATCAATCATCATACCAGCCTATTTTTTATGTCAACAACGATGACGTAAAAGCATTTCAAATGTTTTACACCATCACTCGAGGCTCGGCTGTACGAAATGGCATTATGACAGTGGTTTCTGGCCCTGCAGACAGTGTTGGTGATTTAGCAACATCAGATGACTATACCGAAAATACTTTCACTGGAGTTGTGTTGAATGTGACACAATCAGGATCTCAGGTACAGATGCAGTACACCACATCTTCAACCGGCTTGTCCGGCACTTTAACCTATTCAATCACTCACTTAGCCTAATGTGGCCTATTACCTTTGAAGAACGCCTACAACAGTGGCATGCTTTGCGTGTTGCTGTGACTGACTCATCGGGTTACAATCGATATCTTGCCATCAACGATTGGTGGTTCCGTGCTCCCATGATAAACCATTATTTGCACTGGGGCGATTTCCCCAATTGGCCTGATCCCTGGGACTTGTTGGATAAAAATAACTGGTGCGACCTTGCAAGAGCACTGGGAATAGTGTATACTTTAATGATGGTAGACAATAGCTATCGAGATCGACTCAGTATTGTCCAGTACAACAATGACAATTTAGTCCTGGTAGACAATGGGAAATATATACTGAATTGGTGCCCACGTGAGCTATTAAATATCGATTCAGAACATTTTAAAACATCACAGCGGCTTGACTGTGAAAAATTATACTTTTTAATAAACTAGACAATGACACAAATCCACGTACTAAAGCGGAGCGGCAATCGTGAGCCGCTAGACATAGAAAAACTACATCAAGTAGTGTTTTGGGCAACAGAGGGGATCACAGGAGTTTCAGCAAGCGAAGTAGAAATCAAAAGCCACTTACAATTTTTTAACGGAGTCTCTACGTCAAGTATTCAGGAAACTCTGATCAAGAGTGCGGCTGATTTAATTTCAGAAGAAACTCCAAACTACCAGTACGTGGCCGGTAGATTAATTTGCTATCATTTGCGTAAACAAGTGTATGGGGCATTTCAACCTTGTCACATAAAGGAACTGGTTGACCGTAATGTTGCTAGTGGCTTTTATGATAAAGAGCTGTTGGAAACTTACAGCGCAGAAGAGTGGGATCGTATTAATGGCTTTGTCCGGCATGACCGAGATGAACAATTGACTTATGCTGCCATGGAACAGTTCCGCGGCAAGTATCTTGTGCAAAATCGTGTGACAAAAGAAATTTTTGAAACACCGCAAGTGGCGTATGCATTAATTGCTGCCACTTTGTTTGGCAAGTATCCCAAGAACACACGCATGACCTGGATACGTGATTACTACGATGCTATATCCACACATCAGATCAGTTTGCCCACTCCTGTCATGGCCGGGGTGCGTACTCCGCAACGTCAATTCTCTAGCTGTGTGTTGATCGAAACAGGTGACAGTTTGGACAGTATCAATGCCACTACATCTAGCATTGTAAAGTATGTGAGTCAAAAAGCCGGCATTGGTATCGGAGCCGCACGTATACGTGCAATTGGTTCTCCTATTCGGTCAGGCGATGCATACCACACAGGCGTTATTCCTTTTTACAAAATGTTCCAGGCAGCAACACGGTCATGCTCACAAGGTGGAGTGCGTAATGGGGCTGCCACCTTGTACTATCCACTATGGCATCTTGAAGTAGAAGATCTCTTGGTATTAAAAAACAACAAAGGCACTGATGATAATCGTGTGCGCCAAATGGACTATGGAGTGCAGTTCAACAAAGTCATGTATGAACGACTGTTGACCAATGGTAATATCACATTGTTCTCGCCGCACGACGTTCCTGAAATGTTTGATGCATTTTATACAGATGTGGAAAAGTTTCGTGACCTATATGAAAAAGCAGAACGTAATACTAAACTTCGAAAGAAAACAATTTCAGCAGTGGAGTTGTTTAGTCGCTTCATGCAAGAACGCAAAGACACTGGTCGTATCTATTTGCAAAATGTAGACCATGCCAACAGTCACGGTAGCTTCAAGCCCGAGCTTGCACCAATCCGACAAAGCAACTTGTGCAGTGAAATTGACTTGCCCACTAAACCACTCAACGATATCAACGACCCCGAGGGCGAAATTGCATTGTGCACATTAAGTGCACTGAACTGGGGATCGTTTCGCGACCCAGAGGACATGGAAAAAGCATGTACACTGGCAGTACGAGGCCTAGATGCATTGTTGAGCTATCAAAATTACCCCATCTTGGCCGCACAGTTGGCCACAGAGAATCGCCGCCCACTAGGTGTAGGCATTATTAATCTTGCCTACTGGTTGGCCAAGAATGATCTTAGCTACAGTAATCCTGCCTCTCTGGTACTAGTTGACAAATGGGCACAACACTGGAGTTACTACCTAATCAAGGCATCGGCAGACCTTGCTCAGGAATTTGGCGCATGCCCTAAATCTAATGAAACCAAGTATCATGATGGTGTATTACCGGTGGACACTTACAAGCGTGAAGTAGACGAACTTGTGCCACACCAGGATGAAGTAGACTGGTCAGGCCTGCGTGAACAACTCAAGCGTACTGGCATTCGTAATTCAACCTTGATGGCTTTGATGCCAGCAGAGACCAGCGCACAGATTTCAAATGCCACAAACGGCATTGAACCTCCACGTAGCTATGTATCAATCAAACAAAGCAAAGACGGTGTGCTCAAACAAGTTGTCCCCGAATATCGTCGTTTAAAAAACAAATACGAGTTATTATGGGATCAGAAATCGCCCGAAGGCTATCTAAAAATCTGCGCAGTCTTGCAAAAATATATTGACCAGGGCATCAGCGTAAACACTTCATACAATCCACAACACTACGAAGATGAAAAGATTCCTCTCAGTGATATGCTAAAACACCTTGTGATGTTTTATAAGTATGGTGGCAAACAGCTATACTACTTTAACACATATGATGGATCGGGTGAGATTGATCTTGATCGATTGAATCAAAAACAGGTATTGACTGAATCCGTTGATGTTGCAGTACAAGACGATGCCGAATGCGATAGTTGCACAATCTAATAGGATAACATGAGCGTTTTAAATTTAAAAAAGGATCGTGACCATACACAAAGCCTAGCCTTCCTTGACCCCGAAGGCGTAATCGGTATGCAACGATTTGATACACTGAAATATCGACAGTTTGACAAACTCACTGACAAACAACTAGGCTTCTTTTGGAGACCAGAAGAAGTTGATGTGTTACGCGATGCCAAGGACTTTAAAGATCTCACTGACTACGAACAGCATATTTTTACTAGCAATTTAAAAAGACAAATTTTGCTAGACTCAGTTCAAGGCCGCAGTCCCAGTCTTGGCTTCTTGCCATTGACCACATTGCCAGAACTAGAGACTTGGATTACCACGTGGACATTTAATGAAACTGTGCATAGTCGTAGTTACACGCACTTGATACGTAACGTGTACTCTGATCCAGGCCGGGTGTTTGACGAAATGTTAGACATTCCTGAGATTGTAGATTGTGCACATAACATTACCAAGTACTATGATGATTTGATAGAATACAGTTTGTTATATCAGGTGTTGGGAGCGGGCACTCACACAGTGAATGGTAAAACTGTAACAGTTGATGTATACGAGCTTAAACGTCGAATATGGTTGGCAATAGCCAGTGTCAATGTGCTTGAAGGTATTCGATTCTATGTGAGTTTTGCTTGTAGCTGGGCATTTGCTGAACTTAAAAAGATGGAAGGTAACGCCAAGATCATCAAGTTCATTGCCCGAGATGAAAATGTACACTTAGCATCCACGCAACAGTTGCTAAAAATATTGCCCAGTGACGACCCCGACTTTGCTCGCATACGTGAAGAAACACAAAGTGAAATGATCAAGATGTATGAACTTGCTATCAAACAAGAAAAAGACTGGGCCAAATTCTTGTTCAAAGATGGAAGTATGATTGGTCTTAACGAACACTTGTTGTGTGAATATGTGGACTGGATTGGTAACAAACGCATGACTGCTGTGGGCTTGCCTACACAAAGCAAAGGTGGAAGTAATCCTTTGCCTTGGACTGCCAAATGGATTGCCGGTGCAGAAGTACAAGTGGCTCCACAAGAAACTGAAATTACATCTTATGTTATTGGCGGCACCAAACAAGATGTGGACTCCACAACACTATCGGGACTGAGCCTTTGACATGAGAGTAAGTGAGTCTGTTACCTATCACAGTAAATCTGATGATCAAGAACTAGCTCCTGGAATTGATGTTCCTGCCTTGATTGATTGGATAAAGACCTTGCACCCAGAAGAACAACAAGAGTTCATTGCCGCCAAGAATCGTCAAGAGCAATACCGTCAAGAAGTTATAGATGCTGGCAAGATGATCATGGTCAATTACACCTATGTATGGCAAGATCAACACAGTGCAGAGCAAAATAAAACTGCTGATCCTACATGGGTACAGTATTTTAATAAGTGGCTAGATAGTCACAACATGTATATTATAAGAAAGATGGATTCTGTATGAAACTCACAGTATATTCAAAAACAGTTTGCCCATATTGCGTACAGGCAAAAAACTATCTCAAAAGCAAGAATATTGAATTTGATGAAATCAACATTGAAGATACGCCCCAAGCTCGCGAATACATCATGCAATCCGGGCATAGAACAGTGCCACAAATTTATTACAACGGCAAGTTATTTGTTGAAGGTGGTTGGCAAGGTTTAAGTAAACTCAGCGGTGAAGATATCATGAGAGAAATTGAAATTTGCAATGAAATCTCTAATGCTAACATATCCTTTTAATATAAAGAAACTCAAATGAACATTGAAATTAACGAAATTTATAGTATCAAACTCAACACTGGTGAAGAAGTTGTAGCACGTATTGCCGCACTCAACGCTGACCACATGATTATTGAACATCCTATCCTCACTGTGATTAGTCCACAGGGTTTGCAAATGATGCCCGGGCTGTTTTCAGCAAATATGGACAAAAAAGTGCGACTAAATAATAACAGTTGGGCTATGATTGCCGAAGCTCGCGAAGATGTTCGCAACAGCTGGATTCAAGCCACCACTGGTATTGCGCCAGTTAGCAAGCAGATTATTACAGGATAAAGATCAACATGCCACAAGTATGCAGAGTAGGTGACCAAAACAATGGTAAAGGCATCATACTGGGTGGCGTGGGGTCAGTACAAGTAAATGGTAGGCCCGTTGCTGTAGTTGGTGACAAGATTACCCCGCATCCAAAAGGTGCTATACATGCCAAGGCCACTGTGCAACAAGGAAGCGGTACAGTTTATGCTGGCGGTAAGCCGGTTACGTATGTGGGAGCCAAAGATCTCTGCAAGCACACTCATACCACAGGTAGTGGTGATGTCTACGTGGGTACTTGATTGTGGGGCAGTTATCTAGTGTAATGTCCATTGCTGGGGCTGGGCTGTTACCAAATCCTCCTGGTGATGTTGGCACTGCTATAGTGGCCAACACCGCGGCAGTTGACCGTTACAGTGGTTTACCTTTTGTCTCAAATGTAATAACTGTTGTCAATTCTGCTGTTATTGAAGCGGCAGCCAACAATATTTCTTCTTCTACCTTGTCAGGTATTATTACATTGGGTGCTAGTACTTTCCCTGCCTTAACAGATACATTGACTCCGGGTAACGTAATAGCCAATATATTGGTTAGTGGAACCCCGGCCAATGTTGCAGCCAACATTTACCTAGTGTCTGATGCAATCAAATACGACATATCCGAGATAATGGGCAACGGGGACCTTACAAAATTTTGTCAGGTATTCCAGTCAGCTGATGGGTATGTGGCACAGGCTAACCAACTGTTGAATTCTGTAAAGAATGCTGATATCCTAGCGCAAACATTTAATCCTGCTACTGGTGGTATGAACACACTCAGCACAGGAGGAATAAATCAAGTTACCAACAATTCACCTGTGCTTGGTGCAGATTTTGCCAATCTAGGACAATTAATTTCGCTGGCCAACCTTGATGACCTTGGACTGCCTGGTGAACTAATTGCACAAATAAGTCGAGTTACCAATGGTGGATTACCCGCAATAAGTGAGCTGTTGCAAGCAGCCGGGATACCAAACACAAAAATTAGTTCCTTGAGCAAGGGTGTTGATGAATTATCATCACAAGAAGAAAAAGCCGCTTATGCAGTATTAACAGCAGTGACTGGTGATTTGTTAACGCAAGCACTGACAGTGTTAGGGATCACTGTCGGTGGCATAACTAATCTAGGTCAGTTGCTGAATCCCAAACAGATATTGCCATCAGCATATAACACATTACTCTGCCCTACAACAACAACTTTGGCCCCAGTTTATTTGTCTAACGGAGCCATTAACACAGCTCTTGAGCCAGTGTTGAGCAATCCGTCTGTTTCGGCTTATACTGGGCCTAATAATACCAATAGTTTATCTACATTAAAGTTGATAATACCACCTGATCAGGCAGTGGCCAACAAGGCCCTGGCACGTAGCTTACAGCAAATTAAACGTATAACCAATACCACTCTACCAGCATTGAGTGCGGCCATGAGAGCCACCCAGAGTATTGGTAACCTTTCGGCTATTGCAAATCTTGTTACTCCTGTGCCCACCAGCGTTAAAACTTTTTATCAATCTCAATTGGGCGCTGGTACTGGTCCAAATGGCACAATATTGTTGGTAGATATAATTGGTGCCGGCAGCGGATATATTTTAAACGGTAATTTAAGCACAGTATCCAATTCTATATCTAATTTACAAGTAGCTAATTCTTTATACACATTGTCTTGGTGCTATGATAATATGTTGGGCACCTTGGGAAATGTGTACGGGCCACCCAATGACGGCACAGGCAATGTGATAATTCCGTCGGGGCCTGGCGCAGGCACTTACGACACCTGGGACCAAGCATTTGAAACTGGTTTATTGCCAGCTGCCAACTCCGCTATCACAAGCATAGTTGCAAATAACTCCAGCGAAGTTAGCCGAGCCAATTCTTCTTGGGGCAATGTTATATCTACATTGATAACACAAGCACAAAATCAAACTGCGGCATTAGTTGACTTTGGTAATATTGTTGGAAACTCTTCTTCAGCGTCCATGAGCTTTGCAGCCGCCTTGCATGATTATGGTGTATCGGTCACACCAGGTGGCGCAAGTGAATACCTAAATGCGGTTGCAAATCCTGATACACTCAGTGGACAAAGTGTTGTTGCCAGCATGAGAGAAGGTATCAATCTTGCCGCATTGCAAGACGCTGGACTGCAACTAGACACACAACTAAGTGATGCACCCAGCCCCGGTCCCACTGTATCAAGATCAACACCACCACCATGGAGTAGATATTCAACTGCCTGGAGCAAGGCAGCAACCTTGGTAGCTGCCGATCGAAATTGGGGTCTATTACGATCATTCCTGGGCGTTAATATTGCTAATTGGGGGTTTGACGGTACACCAAATCAAACTGGAACAGTTAATATAAAGTCAAGTGGAAAAAATGTTGACGTCGTCATTGTTGACGCTGTGATTGATCCCAACCACCCTGAGTTTGCAGTCAACGCTAGTGGCACTGGCGGCAGCCGTGTGAAATATGTAAACTGGTATGCACTTGATGTTCCCGGTAATCCTGGTGCCGGGCAAACATATAACCCACCTATCACAACCACAGCACCTAACTCGGCAGATGACAGCAGGCATGCTACATTTGTTGCAGGCGTGGTAGCAGGGAACACTCAAGGTTGGGCACCAAATGCAAACATCTACAACATCAGTCCTCAATATGTAACCGGTGGCGTGCAATATTTGTATCTTTACAAGTATATTCTAGCTTGGCACAACAAAAAACGTGCCGCAGGCAACATGACTCCTACCATTTGCAACAACAGTTGGTACTCACGTTATACCATTCCCTATGGCAGTATCACTTCGTTGACCTATCGTGGCGCAACAATTGCAGGACCATTCACCTTGTCTGACTTGCTCAGCTATGGTATCACCAATAATGGTGCAGGCAGCTGTGTTGTGAGTTTGCAAAATGCCAGCATGGACGCAGACATCCAGGCATGTATCAATGCTGGAATTATCATGGTAGGCTGTGCTGGTAATGATGACACAAGAATTGCTGTAGCTGGTGAAATTGATTACAACAACACACTCACGGCAACTGGATTTAATTTCGGAATACCAATATACTATACTCGTGGGTCTAGTCCTGTGGCAACAGACAATGTGATCTGTGTGGGTAGCATTGGTGCCGGTGTTACCAGCGGTGGCGACCGTAAATCCAGCGTCAGCAATTGTGGACCTAGAGTAGATTTATTTGCACCGGGATCATACATCACTAGCTCTTGGTTAACATCCGGCACACCAACTGGGTCGGGTTATCCTGCGCCAGTACCCGACCCAAGGAACACCACATACTACATTGCAAAGTACAGCGGCACCAGTTTTGCCGCCCCACAAGTGGCAGGATTGCTAGCATGTGCTGTAGAAATCGATCCCACATACAATCAAACAGCCGCTCGAAATTATATCGTAAGCAATGCGGCAACTGGGCAAATCCCAGATTCTAGTGGCGGATACAGCGATACGTTCAGTTTGCAAGGTGCACCTAATGCATATTTGACTGTTCCCGTTGGAATAAACAATAGTTAGACAATTAAACTTAGTGGAAACACTGAGTTTTTCGCCTAAAATTTAAACTAGAGTAAATACTAGTCTTGACTCAACAATAAAAAGAGTT
>Ga0164294_10000623_pt1 | contig 33665 bp, 35 predicted proteins | sample GEODES005metaG_FD_111479 | JGI IMG/M metagenome (GOLD analysis project Ga0164294, IMG submission 111479) | Oligotrophic lake water microbial communities from Sparkling Lake, Wisconsin, USA - GEODES005 metaG | ecosystem: Environmental > Aquatic > Freshwater > Lake | place: USA: Sparkling Lake... | reverse complement strand
GCGGATCGAAGAAGATTTCGGCGTGGACGACGCCATCGGCATGGGCGCGGGTGAAGTAGGCGAGCGCGAGATCGTGAAAATCGCGCTCGGTCCGCAGCACGTCGGCGCCTTGATAGTAGATATCGAGGAAATCCTGGAGGTTGCCGAATTCGTACGCAGCGCGCACCTCTTCCACGGTGGCGAAGGGAATCGATACAGCGTTGCGCCGGGCGAGGTCGAACATCAGCTCGGGCTCGAGGCTGCCTTCGATATGGAGGTGGAGTTCCGCCTTGGGCAGGCCGGTGAAGAAAGCGTCGTCGAGCATGACCGCCAGCGTAAAGCATATGGCGGCGACGGTGGCCATCGCGGCTTTGCTCGCCGGTTGCGCGACGGAGCCGAAGGTGTCTCCGGCCGCTCCGGCGCCGTTGCCGCTGCTGGGTGACGTGTCGCTGGACGCCGCGGCACCGCTGATCGCGGTGACGATCGACGGAGTGGCGCTGCACCTGCGTGTCGATCCCGGCCAGTGGGAGGCGATCGAGCTCAATCCCGAGGCGGCGAAGCGGCTGCCCGGACTGACATGGACGGCGGACCGGCTGATGCAGATCGGCCGGATCGCGCTGCCGGGACGGGGCGCGGTGACAAGGCTCGCCATCGAGGGGCGGACGAGCATGGTGATCGTCGCCGAACATGGCCGCGTCGCGGTGCGGGATGCCGACGGGGTGATCGGGCCCGATCTCCTGCCCTATGCGGCGATCCGCTGGGTTCGCCCCGATGCCCCCGCCGCTGATGACACGCTGACGCTGCCGCTGATCCTGTCGAGCCGCACCGGCCTGGCGGCGGAGCTCGCCCTGCCCGTTCCGGTCCGCCTGCATTTCTCGCTGATGCGGCCGCGATCCGAAGGCACGGCGGCGGCCGGATCGTTCCTGGCGCAGCGCTATGGCGGGCATTTCGATGGCGAGGACGAGCCGCTGCCCGTGCTGTTCGGGATCGATCGCCCGGCACGCCCGATCCGCTTCGCCCAGCCGCCTCTGCTCGGCGGCTTCCGCGTGGCGCGCCTGCTGATCCGCACCAGCGACTTCCGCGGCGACAATCCGCTGCCCGCCGATCCGAAGCAAGCCGACGAGATATTGGTTGCCGCACCCGATCATCCGCAGCCGGCCGAAAGCTGGGTGACGCTCGCCACCGATCGCCTTTCCGCCTGTGCGGAAATCACCTACCGCGCAGAGCCGCGAACCCTGACGCTCGCCTGTAAATTCAGGGAAAAGTGACCCCGAAAATTATTTTCATTCCAGTGGTGCGGACTCGTAACGAGTGTGACGTCTTGGATTCGGAAAGGCTCATTACCCCTGAGCTGATCCAGCGTGTTCGGAAGCCCCGTTGCCATTACCCCTGGCGGCGGGGCTTTCTGTTTTTGCGAATGTCCCCTCCCTGAAAACGAGGGGGAGCCGGCACGGTTACGCCGCGTCAGCCAGCTCTTTGCGAAGCCGATCCAGCGCCGCCTTCTTGATCTGGCAGACGCGCGCGGCGCCGACGTTCAGGACCTGGCCGATCTCGTCGAGGTTCATTTCCTCGACGAAATAGAGCTGGAGGACGAGCGCCTCGCGTTCGGGCAACGCCGAGATGCGCCCGGCGAGCATGCGGCCGAGTTCCTCGCGTTCCAGCGTCTGGTCGACCCGCTCCTCGACGTCGGCGAACCACATCGAATGGTCCGAATAGACTTCGTCGAGCGACTCCTGCCGCGCGGCGACGGCGCTGTCGGCGACGGCGCGGTAGTCGGCAGGCGACATGTCCATGGCGGCGGCCATCTCATGCTCGGTCGGCTCGCGGCCGAGCTGGCCGGCAAGCTTCGCGGCGGTCTTCTGCAATTCCTTGCGCTTGGCCATCGCCGACCGGCAGATCGTGGCGTGGCGGCGGAGGTGATCGATCATGCTGCCGCGGATGCGCATCGACGCATAGGTCGAGAAAGCGTGGCCACGATCCTCATAGCCGTTCGCCGCCTCCACGAGCGCGACCATGCCGATCTGGACGAGATCCTCGATATCGATCGCCGAGGAGACGCGGCCGTGGACATGCCAGGCGATCTTGCGGACGAGCTGCATATGCGCCTCGGCCAGCCGGCCCGGATCGGGCCGCGCCGGGCGCCGCGCATAGGTGCCGCATTCATAGGCAAGCTGGTGGGCGAGCGCGGGTGTCATTGCGCCATCTCCAGTCGGTGTTGGTGGGCGGGCTCGGTCGCGGCGCCGCCGACGATCGCCATCACCTCGACGGGCTTGCCGTCGGGGATTTCAAGGAAGGACATGACCGGCGTCTCCGGTAGATGCGGTTTCAGGAGCCGCGCGAGCGGGCGCCGCGCGATGGGTGAGGTAACGATCGCGAAGCGCGTCGCAGTGTTGAGCAGCGGCTGCGCGGCTTGCCCGACCGCGGCGACGATACGCTGGGCGAGCGCGGGCTCGAACGGATGCTGGGCATTGGGGCCGACACGCACGGCCTGCGCGAGCAGCCCTTCGAGTTCGGCATCGAGGGTGATGACCGGAAGCGGCATGCGCACCGGCACGATCGTCTGGACGATCAGCGCGCCGATCCGCGAGCGGACCGCCTCGACCAGCGGCAGCGGATCGACCGTCTCGCGCGCGGAATCGACCAGCGCCTCGGCGATGCGGCGGAAATCCTTCAAGGGCACGCCTTCGGACAGGAGCGCGCGGGCTGCGGCGGCGATCTGGGCGAGACTGAGCGGCTGGGGCGTGAGGCCCTGCACCAGCTGCGGCGCACTTTCCTTCAGCGCATCGAGCAGCTTCTGCATCTCGTCCATGCCGAACAGTTCGGCGGCCGAATTGGCGACGAGCTGGTTGAGGTGCGTGGCGATCACCGTCGCGGCATCGACGACGGTATAGCCCGCGACGACGGCGGTGCCGCGCTGATCGGGGCGGATCCAGACGGCATCGAGGCCGAAGCTCGGGTCCTTGGCCGCGCGGCCCTCGACGGCGCCGGTCAGGTCGCCGCTGTCGAGCGCGAGGAGATCCTCGGGCCAGCATTCGTCCTCACCGACGACGACGCCGGCGATGCTGATCCGATAGGCATTGGGGCCGAGGCTGAGATTGTCCTTCACGCGCACCAGCGGCACGACGAAGCCGAGTTCGCGGCTGAGCTGACGGCGGATGCCGGTGATGCGCGCCATCAGCGGCGCCCCCTTGCGCTCGTCGACCAGGCCGATGAGGCCGTAGCCGAGTTCGAGGCTGAGCGCGGCGCCGTCCGACACTTCCTCCCAGCCGATCGCCGCGGGGTTGGGCGGCGGCGCGGCGGGTTCGGCGGCGACGACCGGCTTCTTGTGCTTGAGCTTCCATGCCATGAAGCCCGCGAGGCCGGCGGCGGGCAGCACGACGAGGTGCGGCATGCCCGGCATCAGCCCGAGAAAGCCGAGGATGCCCGACACTGGCGCCCAGGCCTTGGCCGAGCCGAACTGCATCGTGATCTGGCTGGAGAGATCGAGCGGGCTGGAGACGCGCGTGACGATCGCGGCGGCGGCGATCGAGAGGAGGAGCGCCGGGACCTGCGCGACGAGCGCATCGCCGATCGCGAGCTGGATATAGGTGGAAGCCGCCTCGCCGACCGGCATCTTGTGGCTGACGACGCCCAATATGAGCCCGCCGAGGATGTTGATCGCGAGGATGAGCACGCCCGCGACGGCATCGCCCTTCACGAACTTCGAGGCGCCGTCCATCGAACCGTAGAAATCGGCCTCGGTCGCGACTTCCTGACGGCGCAGCTTGGCGTCTTCCGGGGTGACGAGGCCGGCGTTCAAATCGGCGTCGATCGCCATCTGCTTGCCGGGCAAGGCATCGAGGGTGAAGCGCGCCGAGACTTCGGAGACGCGGCCGGCACCCTTGGTGATGACGACCAGGTTGATGATCATCAGGATGCCGAACACGAACAGGCCGACGGCATAATCGCCGCCGATCAGGAAGTGGCCGAAACTCTCGATGACATGGCCCGCCGCGCCCGCGCCGGTATGGCCGCTGACCAGCACGACGCGCGTCGAGGCGACGTTGAGGCCGAGGCGGAGCAGGGTCGCGAAGAGAAGCACGGTCGGGAAGGCGGAGAAATCGAGCGGCTTCTCGGCATTCAGCGCGACCATCAGCACGGCGAGGCTGATCATGATGTTGGTGATGAAGCCGATATCGAGCACGAAGCTCGGCACCGGCACGATCATCAGCCCGACGAGCATCAGCGTGGCGAGCGGCAGGATCGCCGCCTTCGCCGAACCGATCCACACCTTCCGGGAGATTGCCTTGGTCGCCATTCTTACCCTCATGATTCAGAGGTAAAGAAGCAAGGGGCGTGCCAATTATTTGATAGCCTCAGGCGCCGCGCCAGCATGCGCTGGCTTGGCTATCCTCCCCGCTTCGCGGGTCCGGGCGGCCGTTCGGCCTTGCGGCTCTGCGAGCCGTTCCCAGTCCGTCATCCCAGCGCAAGCTGGGATCTTCATCGATGTCGGATGTGCCGCCCGAGATCCCAGCCTTCGCTGGGATGACGGCTCCTGCCTACCGCCGTGGCGGGCGTAGGCGTCGGGGAGGGGGTCGCCGGTGAGGGTCGCGAGGCGGTCGAGCTGGCGACGGTTGCGATCGGCGAGGAAGTTGAGGCGGCCGGCGGCGGCCTCGGTGAGGCGCAGCGCCTGGACGAGGCGGGCGCCGAGCTCGGGTTCGGCATGCCAGCCACCACGGCCGGCGAGTTCGGTGACGACGTCGCGCATCGCGTTCGTCGCGGCTTCGATGTGCCGCACGTCCTGCCCGTCGAGCGCTGCGATCAGCGCTTCCTCGCGGGCGATCAGCGTATCGACGGCGGCGGCGGCCATGATCAGGCCGGCAGATCCTGCGCGATCATCTTGTTCGCGATGGCCTGTGGATCGATGCGGTAGCTGCCCGAGGCCAGCGCCGCCTTGATCGAGGCGACCTTCGCGCTGTCGATCGGCGCGCCCTGCGCGGCCATCGCCTGCGCCGGGTTCGTCGGCGCGGAAATGCCCGCATCCGCCTCGACCGCACGCGCCGCGACACCCGCCTTGGGGGCCTCGGTGCGGAGCTGATCGACCGGTCGGCTGGTGCCTATCGACCCGATCGGAGTGACCATCATCGTATCCTTTCGCATCGCCGCATACTCACGAACGCTTACACTGTTCAGAGTAACGGCGGAATTTCCGACTCTTTAATGCCGTCTTAAAATTTAATTGAACCCGGGCAATTTCACGCGCCCCGCATCGATCACTTCGGCGAAGATGATCTGGCCGTTGGGCTTGTCGCCGCCATCGGTCTTCACGCGGATGCGGGCGCCGGGGGCGCCGTCTTCCTGCGCGGTGGCCGAAACGCTGACCGAAAATCCATTGTTGTCCGCGATCAGATCGACCGGATCGCCGCGCCGGATCACCGGCTGCGCCGCCATCGATGCCGTCGCCGAGGCGCCGTTGCCCAGCCGCTGGAGCGGCACGCGGATGCGCCAGCCGATCGAGGGGCAGCGCAGCGCCACTGCGCCCATCGCGGGCGGATCGATCTGCACCGACTGCGGACAGGGCGTGAGCTTCAGCCGCGTATCGATCGGCTCGGCCGGGCCTCCCGGCTCGCCGATGCCCGCGCCGAGCGCGGCGACGAGGCGCGTTTGCAACGCCGCGATATTCTGGAACGGCGCGGCCATCGCCGGTGTGGCGATGAAGGCGAGGGCGAGGAGGAGAATCCGGGTCATGCCCGTATCACTGCAATGCGCGTGCCAATCCTTGCGGAAGCGTTAGCGCGCCTCGAGCGACAGGGTCTGGGCGCCGCCGTTGGTGCGGTCCATCTGGAGTGAGATGCGGCTTTCGGGGACGCCGTCCGCAGCCAGCGCGCGGGCCAGCGCGGCGGCGCGGGCGGCGGCGAGTTCCCAGCCGTCGAAGCGCGAGCTGCCCTTGTCGGTGCCGGTGCTGCCGACGAGGATCTGCCCCTTGCGGGTGCGGGCGTTGAAGGCGGTGACGAAGCTCCGGCCCTTGACGGAGAGGATCGCCTCGCCGGGCTCGAACAGGCTTTCGGCGGACGCCTCCGCCATCGGCTGCGCGGGCGCGAAGGTGGAGCGGATGCCGCGGGTCAGCTGATGCGGATCGGGCCGCGCCTGCAGGATGATGAAGACGCCGAGCAGCAGCAGGCAAAGGTCCGCGAAGCTGATCGCCCAGCGCTGGCTACGGACGCCGCGCGTCCTCATCCGCCGAACTGCTGGCGCAGGCGGCGTTGCAGCGCCTCGGCCGATTCCAGTTCGGTGCGGGCGAGCGCGGAGAGGTGATCGAGCGCCTCGGTCTGCCACGCCTGCTCGTCTTCGTGGAGGCGCTCCAGCCGCGCCGCGATCGGCCCGGCGATGACGTTGGCGATGATCAGGCCGAGCAGGGTGGCGAACAGCGCCGAGGCCATCGGCGGGCCGATCAGGCGCGGATCGTCGAGGTGCGAGAACATCTGGACGAGGCCGAGCACGGTCGCGATCATGCCCATCGCCGGCGCGCTGTCGGCGAGCGTGCCCCAGAAGGCAATCACGCCCTCGTGCCGCAGCGCGCGGGCCCGCAACGTATCCTTTGCCCAGCCAGCAAAAGCCGAACTCGATCGCGCGTCGGACAAATGCGCGACCGCCTCGCGCAAGAACGGCCCGGCGGCGGCGATCCGGTCGGCGCAGTGGATGCTCTTGGCCTCGGCGATCGCCTCGATCCGGCGCACGGCGCGCATCGCGGCTTCGGCATCGGCGACCGGGTTGGCCAGGAACAGCGGCTTCAGCGCCACGAAGGACGCGGCGACCTCACCCCGGCGGGCGCGGATGGACGCGATCAGCAACGAGCCGAAGAGGACGAAGGCGAGCGTCAGCGGATCGATCCAGCCCAGCATTTTCGCCGCTTCGATCACGCACACACCCCCACCGGCAAGAAATTGCCGCACCCGGCAAGACTTTGCCGCCCACGCCTCCTCCCCACCGGCAAAGGGCGGAATCGGGGCGCGAACGGTCAACTGGCACGCGCTTTGCAGAGCTTAGCCCGACACCACCGGCCATCACTGTTGACGACCGGCGGCACCGAAACTTTAGGAAGGAGACGAACATGGCCGACGATCCGTTGTTCGGTATCCACGGCAAGGCCCTCGCGCTCCGCTCGCAGCGGATGTCGATCCTCGCATCGAACATCGCCAATGCCGCGACGCCGGGCTTCAAGGCCAAGGACTTCGATTTCCAGAAGGCGCTCGATGCGGCGTCGTCCAAGGCCGCGCCGGTCGGCACCGCCAGCGCCGCCGAAAGCACGATGGGCTACCGCGTGCCGCTGCAGCCGAGCCTCGACGGCAATACGGTGGAGCTTTCGACCGAGCAAACCTTGTTCGCCGAAAATGCGCTCCAGTACAAAACCACCCTTTCCTTCCTGCAGGGCCGCGTCTCGACCGTCCTGTCCGCGCTGAAGGGGGAATAGGATGGCGAACCCGAACCTCTCGATCTTCGACATCGCGGGTCGTGCCATGTCGGCGCAGCTGGTCCGCCTTTCGACGACCGCATCGAACATGGCGAACGCCAACAGCGTCTCGGGCACCAAGGACGGCGCCTTCCGCGCGCTGAAGCCGGTGTTCCAGACGGTCGGCGGCGAAAAGGCCGGCACCGCGACGGTGAAGGTCGCCTCCGTCGTCGCATCGAACACCGAACCGACCCAGCGCCACGATCCCGGCAACCCGCTCGCGGACAAGGACGGCAACGTCTGGGAAGCCGGCGTCGATAGCGCGGGCGAGCTGGTCGAGATGATGGAAACCGCCCGCCAATATCAGAACAACGTCCAGGTGCTGCAGACCGCCAAGTCGCTGACCCTCGACACGCTCAGGATGGAAAAATGACGATATCCACCGGCAATAGCTATCTCGACACGCTGACCGCCGCGACCTCCACCGCGACGGCCGGCACCAACACCGCCAAGTCGAGCGGCACGATCGACCAGTCGGGCTTCCTGAAGCTGCTCTCGGCGCAGCTGACCACGCAGGATCCGACCCAGCCGACCGACAACAGCCAGATGGTGCAGCAGATGGCGACCTTCAGCCAGGTCGCCGGCATCACCGAGATGAACGCATCGCTGAAGGACATGTCGAGCAATCTGGCCGCCGCGCGCTTCGGCGACGCATCGGGCTGGATCGGCCGCGCCGCGCTCGTCAGCTCTAACGTCGCCACCGCCGCCTCGAACGGCGCCTATGCCGGCGAGATCACCCTGCCCGCCGACGCCGGCGACGTGACGATCAGCCTGGTCGATTCGAGCGGCAACACCGTCCACTCGGCCGATCTCGGCGCGCGCTCGCAGGGCGCGACCGACTGGAGCTGGGACGGCAAGGACGCGAACGGCACCGCCGTTCCGGGGCCGCTCAAGATGGTCGTCAGCGCCACGAATGCCGCCGGCACCGCCACGCAGACGCCGACGCTCTCCGCCTGGGTCGAGGTCTCCTCGGTCCAGTCGCCGGCCAGCGGCACCACCAAGCTCGTCACCTCGCTCGGCACCTTCGCGCCCAGCGACGTCCAATCGCTTTCGTAATTTCCCCGGGAGACCTCCATGTCCTTCTACACCTCGCTTTCCGGCCTCAAGGGCGCCCAGACCGACCTTAGCGTCGTCTCCAACAACGTCGCCAACGTCGGCTCGATCGGCTTCAAGAAGAGCCGCGCCGAATTCGGTGACATCATCTCGGCCTCGGCCTTCCAGTCGGGCAACGTCACCGGCCAGGGCACGAAGCTGAAGAGCATCAGCCAGGAATTCACCCAGGGCGGGTTCCAGACGTCGGACCGCGCGCTCGATCTCGCGATCTCGGGCCAGGGTTTCTTCGTCACCAAGTCGGGCAGCCAGATGAGCTTCACGCGCAACGGCGCCTTCTCGATCGACGAGGGCCGGAACCTGGTCGATTCGACCGGCTCGTTCGTCCAGGTCCTGCCGGTCGACACCAACGGCACCGTGACCGCGACCGGCATCTCCTCCGCGCAGAACCTCCAGGTTCCGCTCACCGCCGGCGCGCCGCAGGAAACCAGCGAGATCAACCTCTCGGCAACCTTCCCGAGCGATGCCGACATCCCGGCGCAGCGCTCGATCTACACGGCGTCGAACCCCTATGCGTTCAACCGCTACGACACGAACAGCTACAATTATTCGAGCGCGATCACCGTCTACGACAGCTCGGGCAACCCGCAGCAGGCGACCATCTATTACTCGCGCGTCAGCGCACCCTCGGCGAGCGACACGACGAGCAAGTGGGACGCCCGCCTGTTCATCGGCGATCAGCAGGCCAGTGCCGACGGCGCCGCCTCTGCCAGCCCGACGCCGCTGGAACTGACTTTCGCGGCCGACGGATCGATGACCTCGCCGAGCGGCGGCACCACCTTCTCCTCGGTCCTGCCGACCGGCGCTTCGGGATCGATCGGCATCACGATGACCTACGGCTCGGCCACCCGCCAGGCCGCCTCGACCTTCACGCCCGGCGCGGTCCAGCAGGACGGCAAGGCGGCGGGCCAGCTCAACAATGTCTCGGTCGGCTCGGACGGGCTCGTCACCGCGACCTTCTCGGACGGCACCACGCAGAAGCTCGGCAAGGTGATGGTCGCGAACTTCGCCAACCCCAACGGCCTGCGCCAGCTCGGTGACTCCCGCTGGGGCGCGACGGGGCTTTCGGGCGATCCGCTCGTCTCCGAAGCCGGGGCGGGATCGGCGGGTTCGATCCAGTCGGGGGCGCTCGAGGAAGCCAATGTCGACATCACCGAGGAGCTCGTCGCGCTCATCTCCGCGCAGCGCAACTTCTCGGCGAACGCCAAGGCGATCGAGACGAGCAACACGATGACCGACACGATCGTGAACCTGCGGACCTGATCGGGAAAACGAGGGGGCGTTAGCGCATGGATCGGCTCATCTATTCCTCGCTGGCGGCGATGCGTGGCGCGATGGCGCGCCAGTCGACGATCGCCAGCAACATGGCCAACCTCAACACGGTCGGCTTCCGCAGCGAAATGACGGAAGCGCAGTCCCTGTGGGTGAAGGGCCAGGGGGCGGGATCGCGGGCGACCGTGCGTACCGAGGTGAGCGGCGCCGACATGACCGGCGGCGACATCAGCAACACCGGCCGCGATCTCGATGTCGCGATGAACGGCGATTCGATGATCGCGATCCAGGCGCCCAACGGCGACGAAGCCTATACCCGGCGCGGCGACCTGCAGGTCGACAAATCGGGGTTGATGACCACCGGCGACGGCGCCCCCGTCATCGGCGATCAGGGGCCGATCACGCTGCCGCCCTACGATCATATCGCGATCGCCAAGGATGGCACCGTCTCGATCGTGCCGCAGGGCGGCGATCCCAAGGAGCCGCAGCAGGTCGACAAGATCAAGATGGTGACCCCCAAGGGATCGGACATCCGCAAGGGCACCGACGGCCTGTTCCGCCAGTATAATGGCGGCACCTTGCCCGACGATCCCGACGCGACGCTGCAGAGCCAGGGCCTCGAGGGATCGAACGTCTCGGCCTCGGCCACGCTGATCGAGATGGTCGACGCCAGCCGCGCCTGGGACGGTCAGGTGAAGATGCTCACCACCGCCCAGGACCTCGACAAATCCTCCACCGAACTCATGCGCATCGACCAGTAAGGACTAGTTTATGACCAACGCCGCCCTCCACGTCGCCCGTACCGGGCTCGATGCGCAGAACGAGCGCATGCGCGTGATCGCGAACAACCTCGCGAACGTGAACACCACCGGCTACAAGCGCGACCGCGCCCAGTTCGAGACGCTCGCCTATCAGGCGATCACGACGCCGGGTGCCTCCTCGTCCGACCAGAACAAGTTCGCGACCGGCTTGAACCTCGGCTCCGGCGTGCAGATCACCGCGACATCGCGGATCGATACGCAGGGGTCGATGCAGCAGACCGGCAACAGCCTCGATCTCGCGATCCAGGGCGCTGGCTACTTTCAGGTGCAGAAGCCCGACGGCTCCACCGCTTATACCCGCGACGGCGCCTTCACCCGTTCGGACACCGGCGCGCTGGTCACGTCAAGCGGCATGGCGCTGGTCCCTGCGATCACCATCCCGGAGAATGCGACCGCGATCACCATCTCGAACGACGGCACCGTCTCGGTGACGATCCCGGGGCAGGCGGCGACGCAGAATGTCGGCAAGATCCAGACCGCGCGCTTCATCAATTCGGGCGGCCTGCAGGCGGACGGCGCCAACCTCTTCACCGAGACGGCCGCGTCGGGAAAGCCGCAGGTCGGCGATGCCGGCGTCGATGGCCGCGGCAGCCTCGCCCAGGGCAGCCTCGAATCCTCGAACGTCGATATCACCGAGGAGCTGGTCGACATGATCGAATGCCAGCGCGCCTACGAAGTGAATTCCAAGCTGATCAAGGCCACCGACGAGATGCTGCAAAATGCCAACCAGCAGCTCTGAGGACCGCTTCGTGAAGCTCGCCATCCTGGCCGCGACCGTCACCGGCACTTTGGTGCTGGCGATGCCGTCGCCCGCGCATGCCAAGACCCGCAAGCCCGATCCGCATATCGAATATGGGCCGAGCGCGCCCGATCCGCTGCCGGTGGCGCCGCCCGCCGACGGCGCGATCTTCCACGCCCAATATGGCTATGCGCCGCTGACCTCGGGCGCCCGTGCCGCGCGGGTCGGCGATGTGCTGACGATCGTGCTGGTCGAGAAGACGCAGGCGCTGAAGAGCAACAGCGCATCGACCGATCGTGGCGGCGGGATCACCGTCGTGCCGCCGCCGGTCGGCCCGATCGCGACCGTGCTCAACAAGGTCAATCTGAACATGAGCCAGAGCGCCAACTTCGCGGGCAAGGGCGCGGCCACGCAATCGAACCAGCTCGACGGCGCGATCAGCGTCACCGTCGCGCAGGTGCTGCCCAACGGCAATCTGGTCGTCCATGGCGAGAAGCAGCTGACGCTCAATCGCGGTGACGAGCAGATCCGCATCGCCGGCATCATCCGCGTCGCCGACATCGACTTCGACAATACGATCCCGTCGACCCGCGTGGCCGATGCCAAGATCACCTATTCCGGCAACGGCGAGATCGCGCGCGCCAGCACGCAGGGTTGGCTCGGCCGCTTCTTCTCGCGCATCGCCCCGTTTTGAAAGTTTCGAGTATGACGCTTCTTCGTCGCCTGCTGCCGATCCTCGCGCTGCTGCTGACCGCACCGGTCGCGGCCGAGCGCATCAAGGATCTCGGCACCTTCCAGGGCCTGCGCGCCAACCAGCTGACCGGCTACGGCATCGTCGTCGGCCTGGCGGGCACGGGCGACGATACGCTGGATTACACGACGCAGGGCATGAAGGGCGTCGCCTCGCGCTTCGGCCTGACACTGCCGCCGGGCGTGAACCCGGCGCTGAAGAATGCCGCCGCGGTGATGATCACGGCCGAGCTTCCCGCCTTCGCCAAGCCCGGCCAGCGGCTCGACATCACCGTCGCTGCGATGGGCAAGGCCAAGTCGCTGCGCGGTGGCACCCTGCTGGTAACCCCGCTGCAGGGTGCCGACGGGCAGATCTATGCGATGGCGCAGGGTAACCTCGCGGTCGGCGGCCTCGGCATCGATGCGGCGGACGGCTCCAAGCTCGTCGTCAACGTGCCCACCGCCGGGCGCATCCCGGGCGGGGCCTCGGTGGAAAAGACCGTCGATGCGGGTTTCGCCAATTCGCCCGAAGTGCTGTTCAATCTCGCCGAAGCCGATCTCACCACGGTGGGCCGCGTCGCCGCCTCGATCAACAAGAGCCTCGGCGCCGGCCGGGCGCGTGCGATCGACGCGGTCACCGTCGCGATCCAGGCCCCGACCGGCGCCGAGCTTCGCACCGCCCTGATGGCGCAGGTCGAGGATCTGCTGGTCGATCCCGCCGATGCCCCGGCGCGCGTCATCGTCAACGCCCGCACCGGCACCGTCGTCATCAACGGCGCGGTCCGCATCGCACCCGCGGCCGTCACCCACGGCAAGCTGACGGTGAAGGTCAACGAGACCTGGGCCGCCTCGCAGCCCAACGCCTTCTCCAAGGGCAAGACGCTTCTTGTCCCCAAGAGCGACATCAAGGTCGACGAGGAAGTGAAGCCCATGTTCCGCATGGCCGGCGCCAGCCTCGCCGACATCGTCAAGGCGGTGAACGCCATCGGCGCCTCCCCGGCCGACCTCGTCGCCATCCTCGAGGCGCTGAAGCAGGCAGGCGCCATGAAGGCGGAGTTGATCGTCCTATGACCGATGCCCTCGGCAAGATCGCGTCGACGACGGCCGCCGCCGCCAAGGCCGCCACGCCTGAAGCCGACAAGCTGAAGGAGGCCGCCAAGCAGTTCGAGGCCGTGTTCCTGCGCCAGATCATCAAATCGATGCGCTCGGCCAGCGGCAGCGACGGCGACGGGCTGTTCGACAGCAGCTCGACCCAGCAATTCCGCGACATGAGCGATGCCAAGCTCGCCGATCAGATGGCGGCCAAGGGCACGCTCCACATCGCCGACATGCTGGTGAAGCAATATGGCGCGCGCCTCTCCGGCGCGGCCAAGACCGCCACGGCCGGTGCCGCGACCGCCGCCACCTCGATCGCCGGCAGCGCCGCGACCACGGCGGCGCAGCTGGGCCTCCGCAAATGAGCGACCTCCTCTCGATCGGCCGGTCGGGCGTCATGGCCTATCAGGGCGCGCTCGCCACCGTCGGCGAGAACGTCACCAACGCCGACACCGCCGGCTACGGCAAGCGCAGCGTCGTCCTCAAGGAAGCCGGTTCGGTTGCGGGCTCCTACACGCTCAACCGCACGTCGAGCGCGTTCGGCGGCGTGCAGGCAAGCCAGGTCAGCCGCGTCTGGGATCAATATCAGGCCGCCAACGTCTGGTCGTCGACCTCGGATTCGAGCGGCGCATCGACCCGGCTCCAGTTCCTGAAGGCCGCCGAAGGCACGCTCGACGATAGCGACAACGGCCTCGGCACCAAGCTGTCGGCGATCTTCACCAGCGCAACCCAGCTGGCCGCCTCACCCAGCGACACGAGCCTGCGCCAGACGATGCTCTCGGCGATCGGTGACGCCGCGACCACGATCAACCAGACCGACGCCGCCCTCGCGACCGTCGCCGGCACCGCGAAGACACAGGCGACGACTTTGGTCGACCAGACCAACAGCACGCTCGCCGCGCTCGCCAAGCTCAACGTCGCGCTGCACACGGCATCGCCGGGCACAGCCTCGCGCGCGCAGCTGGAGGACCAGCGCGACAATCTGGTCGGCACGCTCTCGAACGCGCTCGCGCTCAACGTGACGCTCGATGCGGACGGTGCGGTGTCGGTGAAGCTCGGCGATTATGCCGGGCCGACGCTGCTGAGTTCGGGCGACAGCAATCCCGCTTACCTCGCCATGACCACCGCGAGCGACGGCCGCATCGCGCTGACCGTGACGCGCGACAGCCAGACTTCGGCTGCGACACCCACCGGCGGCGCGCTCGCCGGGCTGATCGATGCCTCCGCCACCATTGCCGGCCGCCGCCAGCAGCTGAGCGGGATCGCCGCCAAGCTCACGACGCAGATCAACAGCTGGCAGGCGCAGGGCAAGACGACCGCCGGCACCGCGGGCCTGCCGCTGCTGACCGGCACCACCGCCGCGACCATCGCGCTCGCGACCACCGATCCCACCGCCATCGCGGCTGGATCGACCAGCGCGACCGACAACGGCAACCTGCTCGCACTGTCTTCGCTGCGCGGCACCGGCGGCGTCGAGAACGACTGGAGCGGCATGGTGACGAGCCATGCGCTGGCGGTCTCCACCGCCCAGACCGAATCCGATGCCGCAGCCGCGCGGCAGAGCAGCGCCCAGAGCGCGCTCGACGAAACCACCGGCATCAGCCTCGATTCCGAGGCCGCCGAACTCCTACGCTACCAGCAGGCCTACACCGCCTCGACCAAGGTCATCCAAGCGGCACGGCAGATGCTGCAGGATATCCTGGCGCTGTTCTGAGGATTTAAGCGATGATCGGCTCGACCCGCTACACCACCACAACCGAGATCGCCCGGCAGACCAAGCTCTCCGGCGACATCGCCAAGCTGCAGGAGCAGGTCTCCACCGGCAAGAAGATGAGTGCGGCTTCCGAAGATCCGAACGCCGCCGCGCGCATCGCCGAAATCCGCCGCGATCAGGCCAACAACAGCGTCTGGACGAAGAATGCCGACACCGGCGCGACGATCGCCAGCACCGTCGACACCCAGCTTTCCACCGTCGCCTCCGCGCTCGACCGCGCCAACGAAATCCTGCTCGCCTCGCGCAGCGACACGAGTTCGGCCGCGACGCGCAGCACCTATGCGACCGAGCTTCGCGGCATCGCGCAGGACATCGCCAATTACGCCAATGCGACCGACACGACGGGCAATCCCCTGTTCCCCGATTCGACACCGCTGGCGCTGCCGATCTCGGACAATATGAGCATCGCGGCGACGGCCTCGAAGGCGAGCGTGTTCAACCTGACCGATGCGAGCGGCAACACCGTCTCGATCAGCGATTTCCTGAGCGCCGCTGCCGATCGCCTCAGCTCCGCTACCACCGATGGCACGGCGATCTCGAGCGACATCAGCACGCTCGGCACCGTCATGAGCCACGTCGAGAGCGTCCGCACCGACCAGGGCATCCGCGCCCAGCGCTTCAGCGATGCCAAGGATCGCATCGCCTCGACCGGCACCGATCTTTCGGTGGAACGCTCCAGCCTGGAGGATACCGACCTCACCTATGCGCTGAGCGAGATCCAGTCGAAGCAGCTCTCGCTGCAGGCCGCGCAGACCGTGTTCGCGCAGACCCGCAAGAGCACGCTGTTCGACATGATCGGTTGAGGACTTCGACCGAAGCGTCGTCATTGCGAGCGACGCAGTCGCGCGGCAATCCTGTCTCGCCGCGCCGTCTCCGGATTGCTTCGCTCCGCTCGCAATGACGCGGGTTTTTCGGAAAATCGCGGTTAACGCCGTCTTCAGCATAAACTCCACGAGTCCACGCCGTTAACCGTATCAGGCGGGGGCGCAGTGTATCGCGTCCCCGCTGTCCTCGGGGGTTTTGGAGAGCGGAATGTTCGCTGGCGTCGGTTTGGTCGTTCTCCTGGTGATGGTGTTCGGGGGGTTCGCCTTCACCGGCGGCGCCCTCGGCCCCGTGATGGAATCGATCCCGCACGAGATGATCATCATCGGCGGCGCCGCGCTCGGCGCCACGATCGCCGGCAACTCCATGAAGGAGCTGAAGCAGCTCGGCGGCGGCCTGGCCAAGGTCTTCAAGGGGCCGCGCTATGGCAAGAAGGATTATCTCGACACGATCTTCCTCGTCTCCAGCCTCATGAAGATGCTGCGCACCGACGGCCCGGTCGCGCTGGAGCCGCATATCGAGGATCCGGCGTCGAGCTCGGTGTTCGGCCAATATCCGCGGCTGCTGAAGGACAAAACGCTGATCCACATGATCAGCGACACGCTGCGGCTGGTCGTGATCTCCAGCGGCACGCTCGATCCCAATGCGGTCGACGACGTGCTCGATAACAGCCTGAAGACCCACCATCATGACGAAATCCGCCCGGCCGACGCGCTGCAGGGTCTCGCCGACGCGCTGCCCGCGCTGGGCATCGTCGCGGCCGTTCTCGGCGTCGTGAAGACGATGGGCTCGATCGACAAGCCGCCGGTGATCCTGGGCGCGATGATCGGATCGGCGCTCGTCGGAACGTTCATGGGCGTTCTGCTCGCCTACGGCATCGTCGGCCCCTTCGCGCAGCGCTGCAAGCAGGTGATCGAGGCGGACGCCGCCATCTATGGCGTGGTCAAGCAGATCATCGTCGCCTCGCTCCACGGCCATCCGCTGCCGCTGGTGATCGAAGCCGCGCGCTCGGGCATCACCCATTCGAACCAGCCGGCTTTTGCGGATGTGTTCGACGGCATGCGGGGTAGGTAATCCATGCCCGCCCCCGCCAAACGCGGCAAAAACGAGCCCGAGCCGCGGCCGATCATCGTCAAGAAGATCGTCATGGAGGCGCACGGCGGCCACCATGGCGGCGCCTGGAAGGTCGCCTACGCCGATTTCGTGACCGCGATGATGGCCTTCTTCCTGCTGCTCTGGATCCTCGGCGCCACGACCGAGAAGCAGCGCAAGGGCATCGCCGACTATTTCGCGCCGACGCTGGTCGAGATGCGGCAGAAATCCGCGGGCGCCAACGGCCCGTTCGGCGGCGACAGCATCATCGCCAAGGATCATTATCCGCACCGCGCGACGCAGACCGGCAGCAAATCGCTGACCGTGCCGCGCGATGCGAGCGGTGGCTCCAGCGAATCCTCGGCGACGAACCGCAACAAGGATCGCATCCGCTTCGGCTTCCTCGCCAAGCAGCTGATGGACCGCATCGCCAAGGACAAGGCACTGGCGAAGCTGCAGTCGGCCATCCACTTCACCGACACGCGCGAGGGGCTGCGCATCGATCTGGTCGACAAGTCCGATTTCTCGATGTTCGCGGTCGGCACCGACGGACTGCTGCCCGATGCGGTCAAGCTGATGGCGCAGGTCGCGCAGATGGTGGAGGGCACGGCCAACGGCGTGATCGTCCGCGGCCATACCGATTCCCTGCCTTATGCGGCGGGCCGGACGGTCAACAACTGGACGCTCTCCAGCGCCCGGGCCGAAGCGACGCGCAAGGCACTCGCCCAGGCCGGCGTGCCGCAGGACCGCTTCGCGCGGATCGAAGGCGTCGCCGACAGGGAGCCCTTCATCCCGTCGGATCGCTACGATCCGCGCAACCGCCGCATCTCGATCACGCTCGCCTGGACTAAGGACGCCAAGGACAATCCCGACGGCGCCCCTCCGGCAAACTGACATTTTGCACGGCCCAAGCGGAAGTCTCTGGAAAGTCCGAAACGGCTTCCTATCTTAGAGGTGTCGAGCCGCCGTGTACTCCCTTCGGTAGGCTCCGACACTCGGCGGGTGTCCCCCCCTTCCCGCCGTCTAGCGCGGGCCCGGCCAATTCCCCCCTTATGGCCGGGCCCGTTTCGCTCCATTCACTGCAAAGCAGAAATATTTCAGACATGGGCGTGAGAGGTTACGCCGCCACTTCGGCCGCCATCAAAGGAGGTGGTCGATGGCGACTCAACCGATTCTCGAGTTCCAGCCCTGCGCCCACGGCCGTCACCGGCCCAAGCGCGTGCCGATCGGCAAAGGCGGAAACGACCTGCGCACCACCTGTCGCGACTGCGGCTGCATGCTGGTGCGGACGCTGGCGACCCGGCAGTGGTTCTACTCTGGCCCGCTGACGTGATTTTTGAGAGCGATCCAGCATCCGCTGGATCGCACGGCACCGGCCCGCTCCCCCACCCGACCTCCCATAGAATACCCTGTTGGGAGGTCGGGTGGGGGAGCGGGCCGGTGCCGTTATCGTCGTGAGCCGATCAATTAGAGCGCCTTGAGGCCTGCCGCGAACGCCGCCCCGCGCGCGACGTAACCGGCCGCGCCTGCACGCAGGCCTTCACGCTCGGCGTCGGTCAAAGGGCGCGCAACCTTCGCCGGGCTGCCGATGATCAGGCTGCCGGGCGGAAAGACCTTTCCCTCCGTCACCAGCGCATTGGCGCCGATCAGCGATCCGGCGCCGATCACGGCATTGTTCAGGATCGTCGATCCCATGCCGACCAGCACGTCGTCCTCGATCGTGCAGCCATGCAGGATCGCCTTGTGGCCGACGGTGACGCGCGCGCCGATCGTCAGCGGCACGCCTTCGTCCGAATGAAGGACGCTGCCGTCCTGGATATTGGTTTCGGCCCCGATGCTGATCAGGCTGTTGTCGGCACGGACGACGACCCCGAAAAGGATGGTCGCGCGCGGGCCGACCTCGACATCGCCGATCAGATCGGCCGAGGGCGCGACCCAGGCATCGGCGGCCACGCGGGGCGAAGCCCCCCGAAAATCATAGAGCGTCATGACGCATAATCCCGGATCATCGCGGCCAGCATCGCGGAGCCTCCTGCCTCGGCATCGCTGGCGCCATCGCGCATGAAGGCGAACAGCTCGCGGCCGGTGCCGAGGTGCGCCGACGGCGGCGGGGCGCTCTTGCGGGCGGCGAGTTCGTCTTCGGGGACCAGCAATTCGAGGACGCCGTCATGCCCGCAAACCTTGATGCGGTCACCGTCGCGGATCTTGCCGATCAGGCCGCCCGCCAGCGCCTCGGGTGAGACGTGGATCGCTGCGGGCACCTTGCCGCTGGCCCCCGACATCCGCCCATCGGTGACGAGCGCGACCTTGTGCCCCTCGCCCTGCAGCACGCCGAGCGCAGGCGTGAGCTTGTGGAGTTCGGGCATGCCGTTCGCGCGCGGCCCCTGGAAGCGGACGACGACCACCACGTCGCGGTGGAGCTCGCCCGCCTTGTAGGCGGCCAGCACCTCCTCCTGATCGGCGAAGACGCGCGCCGAAGCCTCGATCGTCCAGCGCTCGCGGTCCACAGCGCTAGTCTTGAAGGTGCCGCGGCCGAGGTTGCCTTTGACGAGGCGCATGCCGCCATCGGGGAGGAACGGCGCTTCGACCGTGCTGAGCATCTTGTCGTCGCGGCTGGTGAGGACCGGGGTCCAGACCAACCCGCTATCGTCACCCCGGAGTTGTTCCGGGGCCCATGTCTCGCCTTGACCCGACGCGTGCGGTTCTTGCCGCTCGATGGCCCCCGGCACAGGGCCGGGGTGACGGATGGAGAGCGAGGGCTCCTTGGCATAATCCGCCAAGCCGCCTTCGGAGACCGTCATGATGTCGCCGTGCAACAACCCGGCGCGCAGCAATTCGCCGATCACATAGGCCATGCCGCCCGCCGCATGGAACTGGTTCACGTCGCCCGGCCCCGACGGATAGACGCGCGCGATCATCGGCACGCTCGCGGACAGCCTATCGAGGTCCTCCCAATCGAAGACGATCCCCGCCGCCCGCGCGATGGCGGGCAGGTGAATGGCGTGGTTGGTCGATCCGCCGGTCGCGAGCAGGCCGACGGCGGCGTTGACGATCGCCTTCTCGTCGATGCAGGCGCCCAGCGGTCGATAGTCGTTCCCGTCCCAGCCGATCGCGGCGAGGCGATGGACGGCGGCGCGGGTGAGCGCCTGGCGCAGCTTCGTGCCCGGATTGACGAAGGCCGCGCCGGGGACGTGGAGGCCCATCACCTCCATCATCATCTGGTTCGAATTGGCCGTGCCGTAGAAGGTGCAGGTGCCCGCCGAATGATAGCTGGCGCTCTCGCCCTCCAGCAGATCCTCCTCGGTCGCCTCGCCCGCCGCATAGGCCTCGCGGATGCGGACCTTTTCCTTGTTCGGCAGGCCCGAGGGCATCGGTCCGGAGGGAATGAAGATCGTCGGCAGATGGCCGAAGCGCAGCGCGCCGATCAGCAGGCCGGGCACGATCTTGTCGCAGATGCCGAGCAGCGCCGTGCCCTCGAACATGCCGTGGCTGAGTGCGATGGCCGTCGACAGTGCGATCGTGTCGCGGCTGAAGAGGGAGAGCTCCATCCCCGCCTGCCCCTGCGTCACGCCGTCGCACATCGCCGGCACGCCGCCCGCGACCTGCGCGGTGACTCCCACTTCACGCGCGAAGACCTTCATCTGCTCAGGGTAGCGATAGTAAGGCTGGTGGGCCGAGAGCATGTCGTTGAAGGCGGTGACGATGCCGATGTTCATCGCCTTGCCGGATCGAATCGCGAGCTTGTCCTCGCCCGCCGCCGCGAAGCCGTGGGCGAGGTTGCCGCAAGCGAGGTGCGGGCGGTGGACGCCATGGTCGCGCGCGCGGCCAATCAGGTCGAGATAGGCAGCCCGTGTCGCCGCCGAGCGCGCCGCGACCCTTTCGGTCACGGCGGCAACGGCGGCGTGGAGGGTCATTCGGCGCTCCAGTGGATGTCGATCGCCTGCTCGGCCTCGGCCAGCACGCGGCCGATCGGCAACTTGGACGAGGGACCATCCTCGATCGCCTGTTCCAGCAGCGCCTTCTTCTTCTCGCCCGTGATCGCGATCATCAGCGCGCGGGCGGAGAGGATCGCGCCCTTCGTCATGGTGACGCGCGCGACCGGCGCATCCTTGGGCAGCGGATCGGGCATCACGCCGATGGCGCGGCGGCCCTTGGGGGCATCGAGCGCCGCTTCCATGTCGGGGCCGGGCAGGATCGAGGCGGTGTGGCCGTCCTCGCCCATGCCGAGCACCAGCAGATCCGGCGGCCAGCTGACGTCCTGCAACCGCGCATCGGCGGCGGCGCCCTGTTGCTTGTAGTCGGGGCCACCGGCGCAGAGCGGCAGCACGCGCGCGCCCTTCGGAAGGAATATCTTCGCCAGCATGCCGACATTCGACAGTGGATCCTGCACGTCGACGACGCGATCATCGACGGGGATGATCGTCACCCGCTTCCAATCCTGCTTCGACTTGGCGAGCTTCTCATAGGCCGCGATCGGCGTCTTGCCGCCGGACAGCGCGATGACCGCCGATCCCCGCGCGTCGATCGCGCTTTCGATGATGAATCCGATGTCGCCGGCTACCGCGTCGATCCACTCGTCACGGTCCTCATAGTCCCACCATTCGGCTTCGATCATGCGTGCTTCCTAATCATGCCACGTAACTCCGTCTCTTTCGGTAAGTGCAATCGCCGCGGCAGGGCCCCAGGTTCCCGCGGCATAGGGTTTCGGCGTCATGCCCGTCTCGCTCCAGCCACGGCGGATCGCATCGACCCAGCGCCACTGCGCCTCGACCTCGTCACGCCGCACGAAAAGGGTGCTTTCGCCCTCGATCAGATCGATCAGCAGCCGTTCGTAGGCGATGCGGCGGCGCACGTCGGCGAAGGCGTTGGCGTTGCGGATGTCGAGATCGACTTCGCGCAGGCGAATGCCCTGCCGATCGAGCCCCGGCTGCTTGGCCATGATGGCGAGGCGGATATTCTCCTCCGGCTGGATCGAGATGATCAGCCGGTTGCGCTGCAGCTGGGCGCCCTTCCCCGAGAAGATCGAGTGCGGCACCTGGCGGAACTGGATGATGATCTCGGACACGCGGCTCGGCAGGCGCTTGCCGGTGCGCAGGTAGAAGGGCACGCCCTGCCAGCGCCAATTGTCGACATGGGCTTTCAGCGCGACGAAGGTCTCGGTGCCCGAGGGCGCCGCCAGTTCGTCGAGATAACCCGGCACCGGCTGCCCGGCGATCGCGCCCGCCGTATATTGGCCGATCACGCTTTCCTTGGCCGCATCGAGCGGGCGGAGCGAGCGCAGCACCTTCACCTTCTCGTCGCGGACATCGTCGGCGGTGAAGCGCGCCGGGGCCTCCATCGCGACCAAAGCGAGCAGCTGGAGCATGTGATTCTGCACCATGTCGCGCAGGGAGCCCATGCCGTCGAAATAGCCGGTTCGCCCTTCGAGGCCGACGGTCTCGGAAACGGTGATCTGGACATGCTCGATCGCGCGCGCCGTCCAGAGCGGCTCGAACATCACGTTGCCGAAGCGCAGCGCGAGCAAATTCTGCACCGTCTCCTTGCCGAGATAATGGTCGATCCGGAAGGTGCGGTCCTCCGGGAAGACGCGGGCGACGGCATCGTTGATCTCGCGCGACGAGGCGAGGTCCTGCCCCAGCGGTTTTTCGAGCGCGAGGCGCGTGGTGGCGCCCGCCAGCCCGGCCTGCTCCAGTCCGGCGATGGTCGGCTCGAACAGCGAGGGTGCGGTCGAGAGGAAGATAGCGAGGCCCTTGTCGATGCGCGGACGAACCGACTCACCTAGCCCCGCAAAGCTCGCCACGTCGGAGGCGTCGGCGGCGACGTAGGACAGGCGGCCGAGGAAGCGATCGACCACGGTGGCATCGAGCTTGCGGTCGGCCGCGAGCGGCTCGACGACCTTGCGCGCTTCCTCGCGCAGCCCTTCGTCGCCGATCTCGTGGCGCGCGGTGCCGACGATGCGAAGGTCCGCCGGCAACAGGCCGTCGGCATCGAGCCCGAACAGCGAGGGCAGCAGCATGCGGCGCGACAGATCACCGGTCACGCCGAAGAGCAGGAGGGTTTCGCAGGGCTGGCCCATGGATCGATCCTAGCAGTACGGCGAACGAAATGCGGCAATGCAACAGACGCCGACACGCTCCCGCTTGCGTTCGTGCGCCGCGTCTGTCCACCCTCGACGTCACGAATTTTTCTCGCGAGGCGCTTTGAGAGCAAGGTGCGGGATGCGATGCTCGTCGCCCTGCGCCATCTCCGTCACACGGACGAACGACGGAGCTTTGCCATGACCTATCACTCGAAAACGATGCCCTCCCCTGTCGGCGAACTGACATTGGTGGCGAACGATCACGGCCTCGCGGCGATTCTGTGGGAAGGCGACGATCCCAGGCGCGTACCGCTCGGGCCGGTCGAGGCGAATCCCGATCATCCGCTGCTGATCGAGGCGGAGCGCCAGCTCGGCGACTATTTCGCCGGCACGCGCCGCACCTTCGATCTGCCGCTCTCCTTCCAGGGCACCGACTTTCAGAAGAGCGTCTGGCAGGCCCTGCTCGCCATCCCCTATGGCGAGACGCGAAGCTATGCCGACATCGCGCGCGCCGTGGGCCGGCCGACCGCCTTCCGCGCCGTCGGTGCCGCCAACGGGCGCAACCCGATCTCGATCGTCGCGCCTTGCCACCGCGTCATCGGTACCAACGGAGCGCTCACCGGCTTCGCGGGCGGATTGGCGGCCAAGGAAGCGCTGCTGGCGCTCGAACGGAAGCCCGCCATGTCGGCAGCGTAACCAAAGGATCGAACCCCGCGCCCGGGCGCTTGCCCCTCCGAAACGAGAGGAGCTGCGGATGATCCGGTTCGGGTACAAGCTGATGACCGAGGAGCATGGCGCGAAGGCGCTGGTCGAGAACAGCGTCGCGGCGGAGGCGGCGGGTTTCGATTTCCTCTCGATCTCCGACCATTTCCATCCCTGGCTCGAATCGCAGGGCCATTCGCCCTTTGCGTGGAGCGTGCTCGGCGCCATCGCGCACGCCACCTCGACGATCGACATCGCGACCGGCCTGACCTGCCCGATCATCCGCTACCATCCCGCGATCATCGCCCAGGCGGCGGCCACCATCGCGCAGATGAGCGACGACCGCTTCACACTGGCGCTGGGCGCGGGCGAGCGGCTCAACGAGCATGTCACCGGCGCGCACTGGCCCTCGGTCCACGAGCGGCACGCGATGCTGGGCGAGGCGATCGAAATCTGCCGAGCGCTGTGGGAGGGCGGCGTCCAGGCGTACGTCGGCGACTATTTCGTGCTGGACCATGCCCAGCTCTACGAGGCGCCAGACAAGCCGATCCCGATCGTGGTCGGCGTCAGCGGGCCATCGAGCCTCGCCGTCGCCAACGAGCATGCCGACGGCATCATGGCGACCGAACCCAAGGCGGGTCTGGTCGAAGGCTTCGAGAAGGACGGCCCGCGCTATGCCGAGGCACTGTGCGCTTATGCGGCGAGCGAGGAGGAAGGCCTGAAGATCGCCCATGACCGTTTCCGCTTCGGGGCGCTCGGCTGGTCCGTGAACAGCGAGCTGCCAAGCGTCGCGGGATTCGAGGCGGCGACGAAATTCGTGCGCGTTGAGGACATGAAGGAAAGCGCGGCTGCAGGGCCGGACGTCGCGGCACACGTGAAGGTGGTGAAGCAATATGTCGACGCCGGCTTCGACCATATCGTGCTGACCTGCCCGGGCGACGATCAGGCGGGCTTCATCCGCTTCTTCGAGAAGGAGTTGAGGCCGGCGCTGGCGGAGTTGGGCTGAGGGCCGTTCGTCATTCCCGCGAAGGCGGGAATCCATAAGCCCGCGCGCCTCGCTTCCATCGATGATGCAGCGCCTATGGATCCCCGCCTTCGCGGGGATGACGAAGGGGTGGAGGCGCGCTAGCCTCCGCTTATGCTCCTCGCCTTCCTCGCAGCCGCCGCCACGCAGCCGATGGCGAGCGTGCGTGTGACCTTCGATCGCAAGGGCGAGACCTCCGTTCTGCAACAAGGGTTCGCCGACCGCGACGCAAACCGCGCCGTCACCGCCGACGATCCGGTGCGCGTCGCTTCGATCTCGAAGATGGTGACGGGCCTCGCGGTGATGCGGCTGGTCGAGCAGCACAGGCTCGATCTCGATCGCGACGTGTCCGCCTATCTCGGCTGGCGTTTCCGCAATCCGGCCTTTCCCGACATGCCGATCACGCTCCGGTTGCTGCTATCGCACCGATCGAGCCTGACCGACGATGTCGATTATGTCCTGCCGCTCGACGCCGATCTGCAGACGACATTGTCCGATCCGAAGGCATGGGACGCGAAGCATGCGCCCGGCAGCTGGTATCACTACACCAACTTCAACCTGCCAGTCGTCGCCGCGGTGATGGAGCGGGTGACGGGCGAGCGGTTCGATCGGCTGATGCGACGGCTGGTGCTGGCGCCGCTGAAGATCGATGCCTGCTTCAACTGGCAGGGCTGTTCCGCCGCGAGCATCGCCCATGCCGTGGTACTGTACCGTGACGGCAAGCCGGTGAAGGACGATCTCAAGGGCAGCCCGCCCGCCTGCCCCGTGACGCCTGCGCGCGACGGCGGCTGCGATCTCGGCGGCTGGAGGGCGGGCGTGAACGGTGCGATCTTCTCGCCCCAGGGCGGCCTGCGCATCTCGGCACGGGGACTGGCGCGGATCGGGCGGATGCTGCTCGGCAACGGCACGATCGATGGCGTGCATATCCTGGAGCCCTCCTCGATCGCGACGATGGAGAACCCCGCCTGGACCTTCGACGGCGGCAACGGCAACACCGGCGAGGGGGCCGACGGTGGCTTCTTCTGCCGCTATGGTCTCGTCATGCAGACGCTGGCGACCCGTGCCGACGGCTGCCATGACGACCCCTTCGGCGACGGCCGCGAGCGGGTCGGTCATGCCGGCGATGCTTACGGCCTGAAGTCCGGTCTCTGGATCGACCGCGCCCATGGGACGGGTGTCGCCTACTTCGCGACCGATGTGCCCGCGACGCCCGGCACCCGCAGCGCCTTCACCGCGACCGAGGAACGGCTCGCAGCGGGAATTCCGTAACGCAACGGGAATGGTGTGGTGGTAGTTAAGCCGCGATGATCGCACGATTCCTGAGTCTCGCCCTTCTCGCCGCTGCCCCGGTGCGGGCAGCACTTCCCGACTGGCTGGCCGTGCATGGCCAGGCGACGGCGGTGTTGCAGGGCACGCCCGGCTTCGCCTCGCCCTATTCCGGCGACAACAGCCTGACCCCGCACCAGCGAAAGGAAACGCTCGACGCGACGCTCTATGTCGGCGTGAAGCCCTGGGCCGGGGGCGAGCTCTGGGTGAATCCGGAAGTCGATCAGGGCTTCGGGCTTTCGAACACGCTGGGCGTCGCGGGCTTTCCGAGTGCCGAGGCGTATAAGGTCGGCAAGAAGCACCCCTACACGCGCCTGCAGCGACTGTTCTTCCGCCAGACCATCGGGCTCGGCGGCGAGGAGACGCCGGTCGAGGGCGCGCAGAACCAGTTCGCGGGCAAGGCCGCCGCCAACCGCATCGTGCTGACGGTGGGCAAGTTCGGCGTCGGCGACGTGTTCGACACCAACAAATATGCCCATGATCCGCGCGGCGATTTCCTCAACTGGGCGATCGTCGACACCGGCAGCTTCGATTATGCCGCCGATGCCTGGGGCTATTCGACCGGCGTGGCGGGCGAGCTTTACGCGGGCGCCTGGACGGTGCGGGCCGGGCTGTTCAACCTCTCGAAGATCCCGAACGGCGAAACGCTGGAGCGCGGCTTCGGCCAATATCAGCTCGTCGGCGAATTGGAGCATCGGCACCGGATCGCCGGGCGCGACGGCGCAGTGCGCGTGACGCTCTTCCACAATCGCGGGCAGTTCGGACGGTTCGACGACGCGCTCGCCTTCGCCGCGCTGGTGCGGACCAAGCCCGATACCGGCGACGTCCGCCGCCGCCTGTCCCGCGACGGCATCGCGCTCAATATCGAGCAGGCTCTGACCGACGGCATCGGCCTGTTCGTGCGGGCAGGCTTGGTCGACGGCGCGGTCGAGACTTACGATTTCACCGACGTCGACCGGACGCTGGCCGCGGGCCTCGCGATCGACGGCAAGGGCTGGGGCCGCGACGGCGACACGATCGGCATCGCGGGCCTCGTCAACGGCATCTCGGAAGCGCGGAAACGCTATCTCGCGGCAGGCGGCCTCGGCGTGCTCGTCGGCGACGGCCAGCTCGCGCATCCGGGCGAGGAGGAGATCGGCGAGCTCTACTACCAGCTCAAGCTCGGCAAGCCGTTCGCGATCAGCCTCGATTACCAGATCGTCGGCCACCCCGGCTACAATCGCGACCGTGGGCCTGCGAGCGTGTTCGGGATACGGCTACACGGGCAGTTCTGAGGCAGAGACCTCTGCTCAACGCTTCGGCGTAACCACGTAGGTGTAAGGCACGTAAAGGAATACTTCGGTCAGGCTCGCGCGTGTCCATTCGACCGGGCGATCCAGCCCCTTGGCCTCGACGGCATATTCCGGGCCCATCTTCGCCGCAGTCGCGCGGGCATCGGCGGCGACGAGTTCGACGATCGCGCCGCGATATTGGTCCGGTCTTACGACCGACAGCGTGAGGTCGTCGGTGGCCTTGATCTCGGCCCGCCCCACCGTCGGCACCGCCTTTATGAAGGCCTCAATACGATCGAGCGCGGCTTTGGCATCGCTTCCTGCAAGACGCGTCTTGATAAGGAAATGGGTCTTGTCGCTGTCAGGACGCCCGTCGTTCTTCAGCGGGAGACTCCGGTAATTGGCCAAGGTGAGCGGCTCGACCACCATGTCGCCCGTCGCCAGTTCGATCCCGGTCCGCTTCGCTGCGAGTTGGATGGCCCCCTGTATCATCGCGAAAATCTCGTCATGCCGCTTCTGTGCGTCCCGCGTGTCGCCGGCGATCGTGACTTCCCGTACTGCGAAATCGGCGACCTTCCTGAGGCCGACGGCGGGAACCCGTTCGTCATAGCCGTCCGCGTCACGCCGCGCGGCGGTAACGACGATCTCGTTCAATCCCGCATCTTGCGCAGCCAGCGGCCAAGGCAGCGCGAGTACCAAGCACATCCAAGCTTTTCGCATCATTCCCCTCCCGCTCGTTACGCCGAGCGTAAGATCGCAGGGTGGATCGGGCAAGCAGTCTACTCACCCGAACTGGAGCGCACCGCGCAAACGAAAAGGGCGGCCCCGGCATCCCGGGACCGCCCTTTCGATGGGTTGGCTTCGCGCCACGCCGTCAGACGAAACCAGCTGCGCTGGTCTCGCTGCCCGCCGTGGCGAGTCTTGGGATAGCTGCGCTATCCCAAGCCGCCCGCAGCCCTTAGCGCTTCGAGAACTGGAAGCTGCGGCGGGCCTTCGCCTTGCCGTACTTCTTACGCTCGACTGCGCGGCTGTCGCGGGTGAGGAAGCCTGCGGCCTTCACCGGCGCGCGCAGGATCGGCTCGTACTTGGCGAGCGCCTGGCTGATGCCGTGCTTCACCGCACCGGCCTGGCCCGAGAGGCCGCCGCCGGCGACGGTGGCGACGACGTCATACTGGCCGGTCCGCTCGGCAACGTCGAACGGCTGGTTGATGACGAGGCGCAGCGTCGGGCGTGCGAAATAGACTTCCTGGTCGCGGCCGTTGATCGTGACCTTGCCCGAACCGGGCTTCAGCCATACGCGGGCGACGGCGTCCTTACGACGGCCGGTGGCATAGGCACGGCCCTGCGCGTCGATTTCCTGCGCGCGCAGCACCGCGGGGGTGCTCGGCGGCGCGATCTCGCCGGCCATATAGGCTTCGGCACGATCGTCGGAAGCCTGGGTCGCGTCCTGGGCGACCGCCTGCTGGCCGGTCAGCGTCGCGAGGTCGGCGAGCGACTGGCGGGTATCGGACTCGTTCTCGGACATTATGCGCCCACCTTATTCTTGCGATTGAGCGAGCCGACATCGAGCGGCTCGGGGTTCTGCGCGGCGTGATCATGCTCCGCGCCCTTGAAGACGCGCAGGTTGCGCATCTGCTGGCGGCCGAGCGGCCCGCGCGGGATCATGCGCTCGACGGCCTTTTCCAGCACGCGCTCGGGGAACTTGCCGTCCAGCACCTTGGCGGCGGTGATGCCCTTGATGCCGCCGGCATAGCCGGTGTGCTTGTAATAGACCTTCTGCGCGGCCTTCTTGCCGGTGAAGCGCACCTTGTCGGCATTGATGACGATGACATTGTCACCGCAATCGATGAAGGGCGTGAAGCTCGGCTTGTGCTTGCCGCGCAGGATGTTCGCGATGATCGAGGCGACGCGGCCGACGACCAGCCCGTCCGCATCGATCAGATGCCATTTCTTTTCCACCGTCGATGGGGTCGCCACCTTGGTGGTCTTGGTAAGCGCCTTCATGTGGCTTCCTTAGGACCGTAGGGCGATTCTCGCGTAAAGCCGCGGAAGAGCCCGGAAAAACAAGCAGCGCCGCCCCACGGGGCAGCGCCGATGAGCGGCCAAATGCGTCAGACCCCCAAAAAAGTCAATGGAAACGGGGCTTTTCTCGTGAGGTATCAGAGTACCTTTGTTTGATTTGGCCTCAGGCGCCGGCGCGATCTCCGGTCGCTGGGCTCTCTCCCTCGTCCGTTTGCCCTGAGCTTGTCGAAGGGCTGTCCTTTTCTCTCGGCGCTGACGAAGAAGGGCAGTGCTTCGACAAGCTCAGCACGAACGGGGTCAGGCGGGGTGTCGGTTACCCAGAATATGCGCGCTCCAGACGAACAGCGCGAGCAGGAGTGCCGCAATCGCCTGGTGCGCGACCGCGACCGGGATGGCGACGCCGGACATCAAGGTGCTGATCCCGAGTGAGATCTGCAGGATCAGCGTCGCCATCAGCACCTTCGCGACCGGGGTGCGCCCGATCGTCCTGAGCTTCAGGGCCAGCGCCATCGCGAGTGCCGCGACGAGCCAGGCCCACCAGCGATGGACGAACTGCACGACGATCGGGTTGTAGAAGAGGTTATGCGCCGCGCCGCCCGCGGCCCAGCCGCCGACCGGAAACAGGCTGTCGCCCATCAGCGGCCAGGAGGCGAAGGCATAGCCGGCGCGTAAGCCTGCCGTGAAGGCACCGAGCGCGAGTTGCGCGGCGAGGGCGAGGATCGCGATCGCCGGGAGCCATGTCAGGCTCGATCGCTCCCGATGCCCCCTGGCCAGCGCGAAGAGATCGAGCGCCGTCCAGATCAGCACGCCATAGATCAGCATCGCAGCGAGCAGATGCGTCGCGAGGCGCAGATGGCTGACCTCGGTGCGATCGGCGAGGCCGGAGGCGACCATCCACCAGCCGATCAGCCCCTGCAGCCCGCCCAACGCGAAGATCAGCCAGCAGCGCGGGCCGTATCCGGCCGGAATCCGCCGCTTCCACCAGAAGAGGATCAGCACGATCGCCAGCACCGTGCCGATCGCGCGCGCCAGCAGCCGATGGAGATATTCCCAGAAGAAGATGTGCTTGAAGCCCTCGAGCGTCATGCCCTGGTTGAAGGCGGCATATTGCGGGATCGCCTTGTAGCCGGCGAACTCGGCCTGCCACGCCGCATCGCTGAGCGGGGGCACGATGCCGCTGATCGGCTTCCACTGCGTGATCGACAGGCCCGACTCGGTCAGCCGCGTGATCCCGCCGACGACGACGATTCCGAACACCAGCGCCGCGACGACGAGCAGCCAGCCCCCCAGTGCACGGGGACGGGGATCGGGCGAAAGCGGGCGGGCGAACATGGTGGGCGCGGGTAAGCCCTTCGCTCTTCGCTGCCAAGGGAGGGGCGGGATGATGAAATCCGCCCTCGGCGGCGTCATACCAATGGGCGTCGCCAATTTAACACATGTCGGTCAGCAACGAGTCATAAAGCTGGGGACAGAGCGGCGGGAGGTGTTGGCAGGCTGTGCAAGTGCAGCGTAAGAGACTGCCAGGAGATAGTTTTGATGAGTGATCGTCCCGAAACGCCTTTGCTCGACGAGGTTTCGTCGCCGGAGGCTTTGCGGAAACTCAGCCCCAAGAAGATGCGCCAGGTGGCCGACGAACTGCGGGCCGAGATGATCTCGGCCGTGTCGGTGACGGGCGGCCATTTCGGCGCGGGCCTCGGCGTGGTCGAGCTGACCGTGGCGCTGCATTATGTGTTCGAGACGCCGCGCGACAAGGTGATCTGGGATGTGGGCCACCAGGCTTACCCCCACAAGATCCTGACCGGGCGGCGCGACCGCATCCGCACATTGCGCACCGGCGGCGGCCTGTCCGGCTTCACCAAGCGCAGCGAGAGCGAATATGATCCGTTCGGCGCGGCGCATTCGTCGACCTCGATCTCGGCGGCGATCGGCTTCGCGGTCGCCAACAAGCTGAAGAATCAGCCGGGCAAGGCGATCGCGGTGATCGGCGATGGCGCGATGTCGGCGGGCATGGCCTATGAGGCGATGAACAATGCCGAGGCGGCGGGCAATCGCCTGATCGTGATCCTCAACGACAACGACATGTCGATCGCGCCGCCCGTGGGTGGCCTGTCCGCCTATCTGGCGCGGATCGTCTCGTCGCGGCCGTTCCTGAACCTGCGCGATCTCGCCAAGCGACTGGCCAAGAAGCTGCCGCGCCCGATCGCCGAGGGGCTGAAGAAGACCGACGAATATGCCCGCGGCTTCACGATGGGCGGCACGCTCTTCGAGGAGCTGGGCTTCTATTATGTCGGCCCGGTCGACGGGCATAACCTCGATCATCTGATCCCGGTGCTGGAAAATGTACGGGACGCGGCCGAAGGCCCGATCCTCATCCATGTCGTGACCAAGAAGGGCCATGGCTACGCGCCCGCCGAGGCGGCCGCCGACAAATATCACGCGGTCCAGAAGTTCGATGTCGTCTCGGGCAAGCAGGACAAGGCCCCGCCGGGGCCGCCGCAGTATCAGAACGTCTTCGGTGACGCGCTGATCGAGGAAGCGAAGACCGACGATCGCATCGTCGCGATCACCGCCGCCATGCCCTCCGGCACCGGCGTCGACCGCTTCGCCAAGGCCTTCCCCGACCGCACCTTCGACGTCGGCATCGCCGAACAGCATGCCGTGACCTTCGCCGCGGGCCTCGCCGCGCAGGGGATGCGGCCGTTCTGCGCGATCTATTCGACCTTCCTGCAGCGCGCCTACGATCAGGTCGTCCACGACGTGGCGATCCAGAATTTGCCGGTGCGCTTCGCGATCGACCGCGCGGGCCTGGTCGGCGCCGATGGATCGACCCATGCGGGCAGCTTCGACGTGACCTATCTCGCGACGCTCCCCAATTTCGTAGTGATGGCGGCCGCGGACGAGGCCGAGCTGGTCCACATGGTCCACACCTGCGTCGAGCATGATTCGGGGCCGATCGCGGTGCGCTATCCGCGTGGGGCCGGCATCGGCATCGATCTGCCGGCGGTTCCGGAGAAGCTGGAGATCGGCAAGGGCCGCATCGTCCGCGAGGGCAAGAAGGTCGCGATCCTGTCGCTCGGCACGCGCCTCGCCGAGGCGCTGAAGGCCGCCGACAAGCTGGAGGCCCAGGGCCTTTCGACCACCGTCGCCGACCTGCGCTTCGCCAAGCCGCTCGACACCGCGCTGATCCGAAAATTGCTGACGACCCACGAAGTCGCGATCACGGTGGAAGAGGGCGCCGTCGGCGGCCTCGGCGCGCACGTGCTGACGATGGCGTCCGACGAAGGACTGATCGACGCGGGCCTGAAGCTGCGCACGCTGCGCCTGCCCGACACCTTCCAGGATCACGACAAGCCCGAGAAGCAATACGCCGAAGCCGGCCTCGATGCCGACGGGATGGTCGATGCCGTGCTGAAGGCGCTGCGCCACAACAGCGTCGGGCTGGTCGGGAACAACCGGGCTTAAGGAACCTAATCCCCGGTTTTCCTGAGGCCGATCGGGGTCGAGCCGAAATGTAAGGCTCGGTTCGCTTCCGGGAGTAGAGTGAGGGTGAGAGCGTAAGGCTGGTGATCCCCTGATCACCGGCGTAATATGCCCCCATGCCAACCACACTCGAAAAGACCGTCCCCACCGTCAGCCTCGCCGACGAAGCCCGCGATCCGGAAGGCTTCGCGCAGGCGCTGGGCGGCAGCTTCCACCGCTATGGCTTCGCGATCGTCTCCGACCACGGCGTCCCCCAATCGCTGATCGCCGAGGCCGAGGAGAAGGCGAAGGCCTTCTTCGCGCTGCCGGAGGAGGTGAAGCGCAAATATCACGACGCCACCAGCGGCGGCCAGCGCGGCTACATCCCGTTCGGGATCGAGACCGCCAAGGGCGCCAAGGCCTATGACCTCAAGGAATTCTGGCACGTCGGCCGCGAACTGCCCGAGGGCGATGCCCTTCGCGAGGTGATGCCCGACAATGTCTGGCCCACCGAAGTCACCGATTTCCGCAAGGTCGAACTCGCGCTCTACGATGCGCTGGAGACCGCCGGCCGCCGGCTGCTGCGCGCCATCGCCCGCTATCTGAAGCTCGATCCCGATTTCTTCGAGGATACGGTCGAGAACGGCAACAGCGTGCTGCGCCTGCTCCATTACCCCCCCATCGGCGCGGACGGCCCGAACATCCGCGCCGGCGCGCATGAGGACATCAACACGATCACCCTGCTGCTCGGCGCCGAGGAGGCGGGGCTGCAGTTGCTTGACCGCGACGGCGACTGGCTGCCCGTCCAGCCCAGGCCCGGCGAACTGGCGATCAACGTCGGCGACATGCTGCAGCGGCTG
>Ga0164294_10000622_pt1 | contig 33692 bp, 26 predicted proteins | sample GEODES005metaG_FD_111479 | JGI IMG/M metagenome (GOLD analysis project Ga0164294, IMG submission 111479) | Oligotrophic lake water microbial communities from Sparkling Lake, Wisconsin, USA - GEODES005 metaG | ecosystem: Environmental > Aquatic > Freshwater > Lake | place: USA: Sparkling Lake... | reverse complement strand
ATCTCGGTCTCCGCCTTCGGCGGCGCCTTCCTGGCCCTCGTCGGCCTCAAGCACTTCCTCGACCACGAAAAGGAGGTGCACTGGATCGAGTCCATCGAGGGCCCCTTGGCCCGCCTCGGTCGGGTGGAGGCCGTCCAAATCGGCCTCGTGCTGGCCCTGATCTACGGGGTGAGCACCCAGGTGGCCGCCGAAGAGCAGGTCGAGTTCCTGGTCTCCGGCATCTTTGGCCTCATCACCTACATCATGGTCGACGGCGTGGGCGCCCTGATGGGCGACGCCGCCGAGCACAAGCCCGACGCCACGGGCGTGGTGGCGCGCAGCGGGCTCGCCTCCTTCCTCTACCTCGAAGTGCTCGACGCCTCCTTCTCTTTCGACGGCGTCATCGGCGCCTTCGCCCTCACCACCAACCTCGCGATCATCGCCGTCGGGCTTGGCATTGGCGCCATGTTCGTGCGCAGCCTGACCATCATGCTTGTCGAGAAGGGCACGCTCACCGAGTACCGCTACCTCGAGCACGGCGCCTTCTACGCCATCACGGCGCTGGGGGTGATCATGTTCTGCCAGGCCTTCGTGCACATCCCTGAGGTGATCACCGGGCTCATCGGCGCGGCCTTCATCGGGGTCTCCTTCTGGAGCTCGGTGCGCCACAACCGCCTCGAGGCCGGCTCCTCGAAGTGAGCTTTTTTCATCGGCGGTGAATGAGGCCCAAAAGCCGGCGTCTCCCAGACATCACCTGCGGGCGAATTGAACAGAGCCCGCGGTGAACATGGGAGGTCTCGATGAAGGCGCTTTGTTTCGCTCTGGGTCTGGCTTTGTTTGCTCCCCTCACCGCCGTCGCTGCCGAAGAGGGAGGCGCTGGCGCCACAAAGTCGACGGTCTCTGGCGTGAAGAAGGCGCCAAAGAAGAAGGCCGATCGCGCCGATGACGCCGAAGAGACCGAGGCCGCTCGCCCGAAGAAGTCGGGCCCCCGCAACGCCCACAAGCCGAAGAAGGGCCCCCAGATCAAGCACGCCCGGCCCGCGTCCGCCGAAGAGAGCGTGAACAATGGCGGCGGCGGCAAGGGCCAGGTCAAGGGCATCCAAAAGGCCGGTCACGGCAACAAGCCCAAGGGCGCGCATGGCATCGACCGCCCCAAGGCCAACGGCCCCAAGAACAACGGCCCGAAGAAGGGGGGCGCCAAGGGCGACCTGATGCCGCGCAAGCCCACCAAGGATTGGAAGAATGGGGTCTTTGTGCAGCAGACCCCGAAGAAGGCCGAGTCCCAGAGCGAGCACCGCAAAGGCGGCAGCGGCCAGGCCAACAAGGGCCTCGACCGCGACATGAGCCTCGCGGTGGGCGTGAAGGGGGGCACCGCCCATGAAGTAGAGGGGCAGGGCGCGGATCCGGGCCTCGGCCTCGTGCTGCGGGTGCGCCCGGTGGCCGCCTTCGGCCTGGAGGGCGCCGTGACCCGCTACCGCGGCGACTTCTCGGCCTTGCAGAGCGAGACGGCGACCGCCTGGCAGGCCTCGGGCCAGCTCTTCGCCTTCTCCTGGTCGCACCTGAGCCCGTACGCCACCCTCGGCTACACCTCCACCACGGTGATGGACCCCGGCACCAACGCGCTGGACGACCCCGCCACGATGGAGCAGCGCAAGGGGCCCCACGCGGGCATCGGCCTGGAGATCGCCCTGGGCCAGCGCTTCGCCATCGACCTCGACGGCCGGGCCATCGCCTACCTGGGTGCCCAGAGCGACAGCGGGCCGCGGATCGGTCGGGCCGCCTCGATCGGCGCGCTCTGGTACTTCTGAGCGCGCCAGCCGGGCCGCTCAGGGGGCGTTGGTGGCCGAGGGGGTCGGGCTGTTGGAGATGGTCCAGGAGCCCGTCGCGTCGGGGATGCGCGCCCAGGTCTGATCGGGGGCCAGCCCGGAGAGCGCGGTGGTGTCGACGATGGCGCCATCCGGGTTGAGCAGCCAGACCTGGTCGCCGTCCTTGTCGAGCTTGAAGTCGGTGGAGGTGTCGCCGGTGTCGCCGCCGTCGGCGTAGATGAGCAGGTAGCCGTTGGCCGGCACGCTCATCCCGGCGGGGAAGGTCCAGGGGGTCTTGCCCGAGTCGATGCCATCGCCGAGCTGCCAGCCGCTGAGGTCGACCGCCGAGCCCGAGACGTTGACCAGCTCGATCCAGTCTTCCATGCTGGAGCTGTCGGCGGCCTGCAGCTCGTTCAGGTAGACCGAGGTGTCGGCGTCTGCGTCGGCGTCGCTGTCGGCGTCTGAATCGGCGTCGCTGTCGCTGTCGCTGTCGCTGTCTGCGTCGGCGTCGCTGTCGGCGTCGGACTCGGTGGTCTGGGTGGAGTCTGCGACCTTGCCCGAGCCGGTGCAGCCCGCACACAGCGCGAGAGGGAGGGCCCAGAGGGCCGGGTACAAGCGGATCATCGATGCGTCTCCTGCGCCGCGCGCGACTCCAGCCAGTCCTGGAGGATCACCGCCGCGGCGGCCTGGTCTATGATGGACCGCTGCGCGGCCACCTTCAAGCCTTTTGCGTGCAGGCGGCTGGTCGCCTCGACCGTGGAGAAGCGCTCGTCCTGGTAGTAGACGGGCACGCCCCAGGCCTGGCGAATCTCCTCGCCGATCTGCCGGGCGAGGCGAGCGCTGCGGCCCTCCGCGCCATCGAGCTCGTAGGGGAGGCCCACCACGACGCCGTCGATGGTGTACTCGCGCAGGCGCTCCTTCAAGGCCGCCACGTCGCGGCGCACCCCGGCACGCGCCAGGGTGAAGGCCGGGAAGGCCATGGTGAAGCCCACGGGCGCGCGCGCCACGCCCAGGGTTTTGGTGCCAACGTCGAGTCCGATGAGGATTCCCATGCCGCCCGCTTACGAGGTAGAGCCCTGCTCCGCAAGCAAGGGAGCGCCCATGTTTCGCCATGACCTCGAAGCCGTGCTGCTCGCCCAGGGCAACGAGCTGCTGACCGGCCAGACCGTCGACACCAACTCCAACTGGATGGCCAGCCGCCTGTGGGCGCTGGGTGTGCCGGTGCGGCGGGTCATCTCCGCCCCCGACCGGCTCGACGACCTCGTGGAGATCCTCAAGCAGGCTCGCGCCCTTGGCCCCATCGTGATCTGCACCGGCGGCCTGGGCCCCACCCGCGACGACCTCACCGCCGAGGCCGTCGCCATCGCCTTCGACCGCCCGCTCGCCGAAGATCCGGTCGCCCTCGCGCAGATCGAGGCGATGTTCGCCCGGCGCGGCCGCACCCTCAACCCCGCCAACCGCAAGCAGGCCCTGATGCCCCGCGGAGCCCGGGTGCTGGAGAACCGCTGGGGCACCGCACCGGCCTTCGCCCTCGATCTGGAGGGCTGCACGCTGTACTTCGCCCCCGGCGTGCCCCGCGAGTTGTACCCGATCTTCGACACCTGGATCGAGCCCGACCTGCGGGAGCGCAACGTCATCGAGGCGCCCACCCTGCACACCGTCCGGGTGATGGGGGTGCCCGAGTCCGACCTGGAGATGAAGCTGCGGGGCCTGGAGGTCGAGGGCCTCGACATCGGCTTTCGCACCAAGATGCCGGAGAACCAGGTCAAGCTCATCTTTCGGCAGGCCGTCCCCGAAGCGGTGCGCCAGCAGGCCATCGCCGAGGTGCGCCGCCGCATCGGCCCGCGGGCCTTCGGCGTCGACTGTGGCGATCTGGCCGAGGTGACCGGGCAGCTCCTCGTCGCCCAGGGCGCCACCCTGGCCCTGGCCGAGAGCTGCACGGCGGGTGGCCTCGCCGCTTGGGTCGCCTCGGTGCCGGGGGCCAGCCGCTACCTGCTGGAGGGGGCCGTGGTCTACGCCAACGAGGCCAAGACCCGCACCTGCGGTGTGTCCGCCGAGCTCCTCGCCGAGCACGGCGCGGTGAGCGAGGCGGTGGCGCGCCAGATGGCGGAGGGCATCGCCGCCCGGGCGGGGGCCACCTATGGGGTGGGCATCACCGGCATCGCTGGACCGGATGGCGGCAGCCCTGAAAAGCCGGTCGGCACTGTTCATGTCGCCGTCAAGGGGCCGCGCGGGACTGTGCACCGTTCCCTCCTGCTGCCGGGTGACCGCGACAGGGTCACGCGCTTCGCCGCCGCATCGGCCCTCTACCTTCTGTATGCAGAGGTCCTCGCCGCGACGGACAGCCAGACCCCCGTCTGAGTCCGCGGTCAGCGGCGCGCGGCGCGACCCGAGCGGAATTTTGTGCAGGAACCTGTACGGCGATGGCGTCTGTCGGATACCCTTCGTGTGCAGGGGCGGGTGGCCCTTCTGATTTCGGTCGTCCCTTCGAGCGTCCGGAGCACACCTCGTCGGGGCTGCCTTCCCCTGCGTTTCAACAGGGCTCTCCTCGCTTCGCGCACGGTCGGCGTGGGGGAGCGCCGCTCAGGGCGGGGTGGCCCGTGAGGGCTGGGCCTGACGCCAGGCCTCCAGGTCAAAGACGGACATGAAATAGCGAGAGGGCATGTCCTGGGTGGGCAGTGGCACCTCCTGGCTGGCCCAGGGCACCCAGGCCGGGCCGGCCGGTACATCCTTGCCCGGCCAGTCGAAGGCCTCCTGCTCCACCTGCTCCTCGGGCACCACGCCCAGGCGCTCCGTCAACAGACGCACCGCCTGTCGGTAGCGCGGCCCGCCCTCCTTGGGGCTGGTCAGGTAGTACCCCCGCTCGTGCACCACGAGGTAGCGGTAGTTGCCCGCCTCCAGCACCTCGGCGAGGTCGGCGTCTTCGAGGGTGGACAGATCGGCGGCGAGCGGATCTTCGGACAGGGGGCGCAGGTGGTCGAGCAGGGCGTCTTTGCGCGGCTCGGCCTTGGCCAGCCATCTCAGACGCCGCGCCGGCTCTCCGCCGCCGGTGGAGCGCAGGACCGGCGGGATGGCCGGAGAGGAGGCCCAGGAGCGGTAGACCTTGCGCTGGTGGAAGGCCTGGTAGGCACAGAGGAGGTCTTGCTGCTGGTCGAGGGGCAGCTCGATGATGCCCTCCCAGCCTTCGGGATCGAGGGACTTGTACCAGGCCGGCAGCACAAAGGCGCTCACCTGCACCGGCGTGCGCAGCAGGCTCGGCCCGCCGCTGCCTTCGGCCACCGGCCCCCGATCAAAACGGATGAAAGGCTGGGCCACCACGCCGATGAGCAGCAGCGCGCCGATGATCCCGCGCCGCAGCCGCGGCAGCTCGTCGAGGGTGATGGCCACGAGCACGCCCGCCAGAACCACCGCCATGCTGGCCAGACGGTAGGGGGCGAACATACGCGACATGCCCGGCACCCACTGAAAGAGCCACGCGTAGGGCAGGCGCACCACAAAGTCATCGAAGACCCGCAGCACCTCGCTGGTGTCGCGCAGGGCGCCGATCTTGAGAAAGGGCCCGAGCGTGCCCAGGTAGAAGAGCAGCCAGAACACAAACCAGGAGCGCGCTCGGCTCACCCAGACCGCCGGCAGCACGCCGAAGAGGAAGACCGCCAGCGGAAAGGCGCGGACCCCATGCCCCGGGTTCCACAGATAGTCCGCCGGCCACCCCGACTCGATCGTTCGGTGAATCGATGAGAGCACATTTTCCCGGTAGCTGGACGGACGCAACGGGGCCGTGGCGATTGTGTCGTAGTCGGGAAAGGGCAAAAAGAAGCTAAGCTCTGGCAGATTGGGGGCTCCCCCCTGGCCTCCTCCCTCTGGACCGCTACCCAGATAGGGCGACACAAAGATCAGCGCCCCGCCCACCGCCACCGCCGCCGCCGGCACCATCCAGCGCTGCAAGACCACGCGCGGCGGCCGATCCTGCCACCACCTCAAGCCCAGCGCCACCACCGAGAACATCACGGCGAACAGACCGTAGAACCAGTAGAAGGCCGAGATGGCCACAAAGCAGGCGCCCACCCAGACCCCGTCCAAGGGCCGCGCCGTGCGCCAGGCCCGGGCCAGCAGCGCCGGGTAGAGCAGCAGCCACCAGAGCAGCACCTGCCGCAGACCGGTCTTGTCGATGTCTTGAAAGACCAGCGGGTTGGCCATCGCCAGGGCGCCCACCGCCAGCGAGACCAGCCGGGCGTCGGTGAAGGCCCGCGCCATCGCGTAGCCACAGAGCCCGTTGCCCCAGAGGATCAGCAGCACTTTTACGTTGTGGTGGGCCGGAAAGCCGAGCCAGCGGTCGAGGGGGTAGGAGAGCAGCAGCACGTCGAGGATGTTGCCGGTCTCGGGGTAGCGCCCGAGCCCAAGCAGCGAGAGCACCTGCTGGAACAGCCCCACGTCGGTCTGGCCCAGCGCGTCGACCTCCTGGAAGTGCCACCACTGCCGCCACAGCCAGCCGCCGAGCTCGCCGCCGCCCAGCACCACCTCGTCGAGGTGGGCCGCCACCGGCCAGGTGAAGGCCACCGACAGCAGGGCGAAGAGCACCATCACCAGACCGCCCTCCAGGAGGGCCCGGCGCCAGCTCCCGCGCTTCATGGCGACGCTCCGATGGACAGATCCGGCAAGGTGTAGACCGCCAGCCCCTCTTCGGCGACGAGGCGCGGCGCCCCCAGCACGCCGTCGAGCACCGCCCGCACCGCCTGCCGCTTGAATTCCGGGTACAGCCGCTCATGAACAATCACGTAGCGAAAGCCCTGTCGCGAGAGGGCTCGACCGGCCACCACCAGATCCAGCTCCGGCAGCCGCGGCGGCAAGGTCCACGAGCGGCTCGCCTCCAAGCGGATCAGCGTGGTGGTGAGCCGGTTCTTGAGCAGCAGCTCGGGCATCGGATCGTTCAATCCCCAGGGCAGCGGCCGCCCATGAACGGTCTGATACCAGACATAGACCGCCCGCTCCAGGTTGGGCACCGTCAAGGGGAGGTCGAGCACCGCCCCCGGCGCCGGGTCCGCCCGCAGCTCCGAATAGATCGCCGGGATCGCCGCCACCGAGGAGGGCACTGGCGTACGCGCCGGGCTGGCCAGGGTCACTTCGCCCATCACGAGGCCCGCCGCCGCGAGGCCCAATACCAGCCGCTGCGGCGCCGGCCGTGAACGGAGGAGGTGCCGCACCCCCGCCGCCGAGAGCAGCGAAAGCGCCAGCATCAGCCCCGTGACCAGCCGAAAGGGGTGCGAGATGCGATCGAAGAGCGGCAGCCCCTCAAAGAGCAGCAGGAAGGGCAGGGGAATGCGCTGCCCGCCCAACTCCAGGTAGCGCCCGCCCGCGTACAGATAGGGCCCCAGGCTGAGCAGCCCGAAGATCGCCCCCACCCAGACCCAGGGCCCATGCTCGCTGCGGCGGCGGCTTAGCCAGAGGGCCAGCCCCGCCGAGAGCAGCGCCGCCCACCCCAGGTAGATGACGATCACCAGCTCTTCGCCGTAGAGCGCGAACAGATCGGGCCGCAGCGTGTCGCCCGGGGCGAAGAAGGCCACCGCGTCGGTGATGTTGTGGTTGAGCAGGCTGCTCCACACAAACTGTGGATCGCGGCTTACGAGCGCGTTCTCGGCGTCGAGGCTCGTGCGAAAGGCCAGAAGCCCGGGCGCTACCATCGCGCCGGCCAGCACCAGGGCGCCCACCAGCGCCGCCACGCTCTGCTTCCAGGCCAGCGAGGCCCCTTGGCGCAGGGCCGCGTGGGCCAGCAGCGTGAGCCCGGCGATGGCCGTCATCAGGCCATAGTACCAGCTCGTGAGCCCGCAGACGCCGGCCAGCAGCCCCAAAGCGAGACCCCGACCCCAAGATGGACGGTCGAGCACCCGCAGCAGCGCCCAGAGGGTGAGGGGAAAGAAGCCTGCACAGACCGTCTCGCTGATGCCATTGTAGGCCTGACCGAGCAGGTGCGGCGACGCCCCATAGACCACCGCCGCCACCGCCGCCGCCCCCGCGTCGCCGGTCACCCGCCGCCCCAACAGGTAGGCACCAAAGGCCGAGACCGCGAGGCCCACCCCCATCACGAGGTTGAAGGCCGCCGCCGGACCCACCGCCCAGGTGATCGGCGCCACCGCCACCGCCTGCACCGTGTCGATGAAGTAGAGCGCGCCGCCGCGCGGAAAGGCCAGCAGCGCGGTTTGCAGCGGCCAGCGGCCCGCCGCGAGCTCCTCGGCCACCCACCAGTAGCCCCAGGCGTGGTTCCAGGTGTCATTGCCGGGATGGCCCAGCAGCACGGAGTTCGGCGAGAGCACCGTCGGCCAGGTCAGGCCCACGGCGAGGCCCACCGCGCCCAGGGCGGCGAGGAGGCTCTCAGGCAGGGGTCGAGGAGGGGCCATCACGCAGGGCGCAGCATACCCCTTGCGACCCACGCCGTGCGCGCCCGGCCCGGCCCTCGCATGAGGTAGGCTGTCGGCCATGTCCGCCTGGCGCCGCTGCTCTGCCCTCCTGCTCTCGCTCGCCTTCGCCTGTGAGGTCGACCCGCTGCCGCTGCCCAGCGAGGCCGCGGTGAGCGCCCTCGATCGCGGCGCCGAGCCGCCCCTGTACCAGCTCCTCTACGACAGCCCCCTGCTGCCCGGAGACACCGTCCCCACCACCAAGGTCCGCGTGCTCATCTGGCTGCGCCGCATGGAGCTGGGCCCCGAGCAGTTGGGCCTGCTCCAGGCCTTGTCGGTCGAGGCCGCCGGCCGGCGCGATCGCATCTTCGCCGCCGAAGAAGAGCTGGTGCGCCGCTACGCCCCCGACGAGCAGCGCGTCTACGATCAGCTCTGGCGCGCGCTCTCCGCCGGGGTGCCGGTCGACGCCCCCGAGATGGTCACCCTCACCACCGAGCTGCGCGAGCTGCGGGCGGGCGGCCAGCGCGAGCGCGAGCTCCTCGCCCTGCGGCTGGAGGGCATCCGCTCGATCCTCGACGCCGAGCAGCGCTTCTTGCGCACGCTTACCCCCCGCCAAGAGGCCCTGGTGGCCGACGCCCTCTTCTTCCTGCGGGCCCGGCTCGATCCGGTCGCCAACCCCGGCGACTTCCGCGCCCTGGTGGGCACCATCTACGATCCCGGCCAGTACGCCGTGCTCTCCCGCGGCACCGGCGAGGTGGGCCGCCAGCCCCTCAACATCGGCGGCCTGTGGGCCGAGGAGCCCGGCATCGAGGCCCACGCCCTGCACGAGGCCCGCAAGGAGGTCCTGCTCTTCCTGGCCCTGCTGGAGCCCGGCTTCGACGAGGCCCTGGCCGCCGCCACGGCGCTCTCCACCTCGGGGGTGGCGCCCCCCAGCGGCGTGCCGCCCGCCCCCACCGAGGCCCCGCCGGGAACGCCGCCCCCTGGCGCCCCGCCGGGTGCCCCGCCGCCCCCCGGCGCCCCTACGGCCCCTCCAGGGGCTCCCGGTCCAGGTGGAGCTGGCGCCCCCACGCCGGCCCCTCCGGGCGCGCCAGGCGGCAACCCCAATGGAGCCGCCCCCCCGGGATGAGCCCCAGCCGCAGCTCGGTCTGCGGGTCGTTGGGGGCGGCGAAGACGAAGTCCATGCCGCCCTCCGGGTTCATCTCCACCGCGCGGCAGGGTAGGGCCCGCAGGCTCGGGTGCTCCGATCGCGACCAGCTCGCCACCACCTGCCCCCGGTCATCTGGGCTGAAGATCACCACCTCTTCGGTGGTGCCGCCCACGACCTCGCGCACCGCGACCAGCTCGGCCAGCCAGAGCCGTCCGCCGAGGATCGGCCGGAGCTCCAGGGCCGCGAGGTAGGGGGCGGAGGCCTCATCCAGGCCTTGACCGCGGTATCGCCCGCCGAAGATGGGCAACAGACCGAACAGATCCACGAGACACCTCGTCGGGTTGCGGCCAGCGGCCTATCCCGGGCCCGCCACGGCAGCGCGCGGCGGGCCCAGGTTAGCCTCGCCGGCCACACCCACCTCCCCCTGGGGTCCCCATGAAGCTCGCCCGACTCTCCGTTGTCTCCGCGGTCATCCTCTCGATCTTCGCCTGCGCCGGCGGCGGCGAGACCCCCGAAGAGGCCCCCGCCGCCGAGCCCGCCGCCGAGGCCGAGGAGGCCGCCGCCGCCCCTGCCAAGGCCCCGGAGCCGGGCACCCTGCCGGTGGAATTCCCCACCATGGCCGCCTCGCTCTCGGCGGGCACCAAGGTCTTCGCCCCCAAGCGCAGCGAGTGGGAGGAGGGCTTCTCCGACACCCACGCCACCCTCGCCCTCTACGTCGGCACCCTCAAGGAGGTCGGCCCGGTCGAGTCCACCGTCGACATCGACGGCACGGTCGGCGCGGTGCCCAACTCCCTGCTCTTCGGCCTGCCCGCCGCCCCCACCGCCGCTGTCGGCGACGTGGTGGTGGCCCTGAACGGCTGGAACCTTGAGCGCATGCGGGTCACCAGCGCGCCCGGCGCCGAGCCGCGCGTCACCTGCCTCGACGTCGACCCCGAGTACGCCTGCAAGGATCGCCCCCTGCCCGCCGGCGCCTTCTTCCCCCTCGGGGCCGCCGGCTCGGTGGGCTCCACCGTGGCCTGTAAGAAGGGCGACGAGTTCCAGCGCGGGGTCCTCCTCAACCAAAGCGGCGGCCGGGTGCTCGTCGCCGGCTTCGCCAACGCGCTCACCGACTACGCCGCCGATACCTGTCACGCCCTCGACCCCAAGCCAGCCTTGCAGAAGGGCGACAAGGTCAAGGTGGCCGTCGTCGGCAAGTACATCGACGGCGTCATCCTCACGGGCCCCGACGGCGATGGCCGGGTGGAGGTGGAGTACACCTGGGTCGACAAGAAGACCGGCTCCTTCGCCAGCCACGACGTCGCCCTCACCCTGGAGCCCCTCGGCCTGCCCGCCGAGGGCGCCGCGCCCGCCCCCGCCAAGGAGGAGCCCCCCGCCAAGGCCGAGGCCTCGCCCAAGGCCGAGACCGCCAAGGCCAAGCGGGAGTTCCGCCCCGACTTCAAGAAGCCGATCACCACCACCCGCGACCCCAAGTCGCGCAACAAGGCCAATTAGTCCCAGCCAGAGGGCGGCTGTGACCGTTTGCGTCGTCGCCGTCCTTCGGTAGACTGGGGGCATGCTCCGCCTGCTTCCCCTCGTCGTCCTCCTCGCCTGCGCCCCCCTGGAGGCGCCGGTCTTCGGCTCCGAAGGCGCCACCCTGGGCGAGCCGGCCGACCCCTGCACGGTGCGGGCCCCGCCCTCGGGCTTCTCCTCCCAGGGTGCGGCCGCCGACGCCCACGCCAGCGTCTACGGCGAGCAGCCCGAGCCCTTCCACGTCCACCTCGGCATGCCCCGTCGCGACGCCAGCCGCTCGCTGTCGGTGCTCTGGCGCACCGACGTCGACACCCGGGCCAGCCTCTTGCAGATCGGCCCGGTCGACGGCTTCCCGGCCACCGCCACCGTGCACGCGGGGGCCAGCTTCCTCTTTGGCGCCGGCGAGCCCAATTCCGGCCCCTACCGCCAGCACGAGGTGCGGGTCTGTGGCGACTTGTCCCCCGACACCGTCTACCGCTACCGGGTCGGCGGCCCGGGCGGCTGGTCGGAGCCCGTCGACATCCGAACCGCCCCCGCCGCCGACAGCGCCGCCCCGCTGCGCGTCGCCTTGCTCGGCGACTCCCGTGGCGATCCCGAGACCTGGGGCGCCCTGCTGGAGTTGATCGACGCCGAGGAGCCCGACGTCATCCTGCACACCGGCGATATGGTCGACTTCGGCGGCACCCAGGAGGAGTGGGACGCCTGGTTTGGGGCCGCCAGCAGCGTGCTGGCGCGCCGGCACCTCTACGTCGCCCACGGCAACCACGAGTACCTCGCCCAGAACTACTTCGCCCAACTGGGTCTGCCCGGAAATGAACAGTGGTACGCCGTCGACCACGGCCCCCTCCACCTGCTCTCCCTCAACGACACCGTGGCCCAGGCCAGCGATCTGACCGCCCAGACCACCTTCCTCGACGCCGAACTGGCCGCCAGCGCCGCCCCCTGGCGCATGGCCATTCACCACCAGGCCACCTGGTCTACCTGCACCAGCCATGGCAGCAACGAGACCGTGCGCGAGGCCTTCGGCCCGGCCTGGGAGCGCGGCGGCGTGCAGCTCGTCGCCGCCGGCCACAACCACATCTACGAGCGCAGCCACCCCCTGCGCGAGGGCGCGGTGGTGGGCGAGGGCGAGGGCACCGTCTACCTCGTCAGCGGCGGCGCCGGGGCCCCTCTGTATACCGAGTATGTCCCCGAGCCCTGGAGCGCCGCGCAGAACCCGATCGAGCACTTCGTGCTGATCGACCTCGGCCCCGAGTCTGCCGAGGCGGTGGTGCGCGATCTCGCCGGCAACACGATCGACAGCTTCACCGTGCCGCGCTGACCGACCCCACCCAGACCCCCAGCCCCGCTACCAGCAGCCCCGCCGCGAGGGCCCCCGCCAGCAGCCGCTTGGCCAGTGCGCCCTCGGCCAGCGCCGCCCCCAGGGCGAGGCAGAGCGCGAAGGCCGCCACATGCTCCTTCCACTCGAAGGCCAGGGCCACGTCGGGGGCCCGCTCCAGCAGGTCGGGCTTGTGGAGGCGCCGGTAGGCCGGGTAGATCACCATGCCGCTCAGGCCCGCCGCGGCGATGAGTCCGATGGCGCCGCGCTCCCAGAGGCGCAGGTTGCGTTTCGACAGCACCGGATGGGCCAGCAGGGCCAGGGCCAGCACCCCCAGCAGACCGTGCAGGCGCCCCAGAACCGTAAACAGAAGCAGGCTCATGGCCAGATCCCCATGGCCAGCACGCCAAGGGCCAGCACCGGCCAGACCAGCCCCAACACCGCCCGCTCCACCGCCGCTGCTTCATCGGGCTCGCGCACGGCGAGGTAGCAGAGCATCCCCGCCAGGATCGCGTGCAGCAGCGCAAAGGCGCAGCGCCAGAAGTACGGGATGGTCAGTTGGGCGAGGACCGGGCCCACGTCGGGCGCGGTGACGAGATCGACGAGGCGCTGGACGGCGTAGGAGACCACCCCCGTGAGCGCCCCCACGCCGGCCGCCGCGCTGCGCCTCGGATCAGCCGCGGGCATGGGCGCGCACCCGAGGGCACTGGGGGTCGGGGGCCAGGGCGTCGCCGGTCAAGGCCTCGGCCACCGCCCGACAGCCGCCCCGGCAGACCGCCTGGTGCGGGCAGGCGGCGCAGGGCTCCGGCGGCGCCGCGGCTCGGCCTCGCCAGCGCAGCAGGGTGGCGTCGGTCGACCAGGCCGCCGCCACGCTGTCGGCCGGGCTGGAGGCCACGAAAGAGCAGGGCGAGAGCCCGCCGTCGGCGCTGCGGGTGAGCAGGCTCTGGCCCCCCGGGCAGCCCCGCAGGCCCATCGCCGCCGCCTGCGCCGGCTCCAGGGCGTCGACGACAAAGGGCAGCAGGGCGCAGTCGACGCGGATGCGCAGCCCCGTCGCCGCCTCGGCCGCGAGCAGGCGTGGGAGCAGACCGTCCAGGGCCTCGGGCGGCGGCGAGACCGCGCTCCAGGCCGCCCGACCGCGCCCGCTTGGCTTCATGCGCAGCCACTGCCACTCCTCGGCACCGGCCTCGGCGATCGCCGCCCCCAAGGCCTGCAGCGCCCCCGGCCGCTCCAGCAGGGCCCGGCTCAGCACGGTGTTGACCCCCGTCTTCACCCCCGCGGCGCGCAGGGTGTGAAGGGCCGAGATCCCCATCGCGCTGCCGTCAAAGCCGCGCACCGCCGCGTAGATCGGGCCCAGGCCATCGAGGCTGATGTTGACCTGGCCCACCTCCCCAGCGAGGCGGGCCGCCGCCGCCGCGCTGAGGCCGAGGCCGCTGGTGGTGAGGTTCACCCGCAGGCCGGCCCGCCGCGCGTCGGCGATGGCCGAGAAGAGCGCCGCATCGAAGCCCCGCTCGCCGCCCCCCAAGGCCACCTCGAAGACGCCCATCTGCGCCAACTCGGCGTAGAAGGAGGCTGGCGGCAGGGCGCTGGGCGCGCGATCGGGGCTGGCGCCGATGTAGCAGGCCGTACAGCGCAGGCCGCAGGTCTCGCCGAGCGAGACATGGACCTCGGTGGGCGCCGAGAGGGCCCCGGGCACGGCCACTCCCTCGCCCCAAGGGGCGGCGACCGCGGCCAGGGCTCTTTCGCCCTCGGCGTCGAGGTGCACCTTGTCGCCCGACTCGGGCACAAAGACCACGGCGCCGTCGGCCTCCTTGCGAAGCAGCAGGGGCTCTTCGTCCCCCCGGCGGGGCCGGCTGAGGCGGGCCGCCAGCAGGTGGAGCAGCGCCCCCACGCCGCCCAGGGTGAGGATCGCCGCCCCCACCACGCTCCCCGACGAGGAGCAGTTGGGCGCCCGGCCCTGCCAGACCGCCCGGATCGAGGCGGGTTGCACCCGGTTCATCCGCCCACCCCCAGGCTCGGCAGGCCCGCCACCCAGGCCGACAGCGCCAGGGCCGCGCCGGCCGAGAAGAGCCGAAAGGCCCACCCCGCCTGGGCCGCCACCACCACGAGGTGCTGCAGACCCAGGCCCAGCCACAAGCCGGTGAGGGGACCGAGCGCGCTCGGGCTGTGCAGGGCGACGAGGCCCAAGACGCCGACCCCCGCCGCGGCCCAGACCCCGAGGCCCGCCGGCCAGGGCCAGGGTCGCCGCCGCGCCGCCGCCCCCAGGCCCCAGATCAGGTGCAGGCCCACCACCCCCAACAACATCGGTCGCCACGGGCTCGCCGCGCGCAGGGCCGCAGCCCGCTGGGCGATCAGCCGCCCCGCCGGGCCCTCCACCGCCGGGGCCTGGTCCAGGAAGGCCGCCTCGGCCTCCCGATCGCCGCGGGCCCGGGCCGCGTCGGCCAGCCACAGCGCCGCCTCGGCCTGCAGCAGGGGAGGGGCCGACCCCGAGAGCAGCGCCGCCACCGCCGTCTCCGGGGCCTCGCCCCGTCGGGCCGCCATCAAGGTGCTGAGGCCCTGGAGCCCGCCGTCGGGGTCCTGGCGCGCTTCCAGCTCGCGTAGCCGTCGTTCGCAGCGCTGCCCCCCGGGAGAGCCCGCCGCCGCCGCGATCAAGGCCGTGCAGGCCTCCCGCTCGGCCGCTGGATCGCCCTGCCGGTTGGCCGCCCGCGCCGCCGCCTCCAGCGCCGCTGGCTCCGCAGCGAGGGCCAGGCCCACCAGCCAGATCATGCCCGGGCCGGCGCCCGCCGCAGCAGCACCGCGCCCACCGCCACAAAGGCGGCGATCGAGGCGATGGCCAGCTTCTGGCCCATCCGCTCGGCCTCGGCGCCCTCCACGCCGGTCGAGAGGAAGTGCTGCGCCCCCTCGGCGGCCAGCAAGCCGTAGAGCGCCGGCCCCACCAAGGCGGAGATGCGGCTGCCCAGCGCATAGAAGCCGAAGAGCTCCGCCGACTGGTCGCGGGGGATCAGCAGGGCCACGAAGGTGCGGCTCACCGCCTGGATGCCGGCCATCGCGAAGCCCGCCGCGGTGCCGAGGGCGTAGAAGGCGCCCACCGGCTTCATCATCACCAGCAGCACCACCGCGGCGAAGAAGGTAGCCAGGGCCGCGTAGAGCGAGCCCCGCGGCCCAACCCTGTCGGCCAGCTTTCCAAAGACGAGGGCGCCAACCACATTGGCGACCTGCACCAGGATGAAGAAGCGCACCAGCCCTTGCTGTTCGAGGGCGTAGACCACCTTGCCGATGATGCCCGCGAAGTCGAGCACCATCATCACGCCAGCGTTGAAGAAGAGAAAGGCCAGCATGAAGGCCAGCAGGTCTGGAAAACGCCGCGCCGTCGCCACCGTCTGGCGCACCTGGGCCAGCGCGGCGCCGAGGCGGGACTCCCCGGCCTGGAGGGGCCGCGGCGTGCCCCGCTCGCGCAGAAAGAGGAAGATCGGCAGGGTGGAGAGGCCAAACATGACCGAACAGACCAGGAAGGCCGTGCTGGGCGGCACCGCCGCGCCGCTCACCTTGGCCAACCCCTGCAGGAGGAGCAGGATCAGGATGCCCCCCACCGTGCCCAGCGCGAAGCCGTACCCGGAGACCTTGCCCACGTCCTCCTCGTCGGCGATCTCGGGCAGCAGGGAGTCGTAGAAGACCTGTCCCCCGCGGTAGCCCACCTCAGCCAGCACAAAGAGCAGCAGTCCCAGGCCCAACTGCCCGGGCTGCACCTGCGACAAGCCGGCCGTGGCGAGGCAGCAGAGCGCCGTGGTGACGGCCAGGAAGCGCTTTTTCTTGGCGCTGTGATCGGCGATGGCGCCCAGCACCGGTGCCAGGAGCCCCACCACCAGCGTGCTCAAGAAGAGGGCGATGCCCCACCAGCGCGAGCCCTCGGCGCCGCCCACCACCTGCTCTTTGAAGTAGACCGAGCCGATCGCCAGCAGCACCACCGACACATAGGTGGAGTTGCCGAAGTCGTAGAAGTACCAGGACCAGCGCTCTTTGGGCGTTGACCGCATCGGAGCTTCCCAGCCGGCTTAGTCCGCCGGCTTGTCGCGAGAGGGGAGGGAGTAGAGCCAGAAGGCCAGGGCGAGGCCGCTCGCCGCGACCACCCCCTTTACGGCCAGCGGCTCGACGAAGAACGCGATGCTGACCCCCATCGTCAGCGCCATCACCACGATGGCGCGCACCTTGGTGCGGTAGGGGATCGACCGGTGGGCCTCCCACTCGCGCACCATCTCGCCAAAGAGCCGGCTGTCGCGCAGCCAGGCGTGAAAGCGCGGGCTGGAGCGCGCAAAGCAGGCGGCCGCCAGCAAGATGAAGGGGGTGGTGGGCAGCACCGGCAGCACCGCGCCGAGCAGCCCGAGGCCGATGCACAGCCAGCCCGCAAAAAAGAGCAGCCAGCGCCGCGCCGCGCTCATGGCAGGCCGCCCTGGTGCAGATCGTAGCCGCCCAGGCGCAGCTCGGCGTAGCGCAAGAAGTCGAAGTCGATCGGCGAGTGGGCCGCCTGCACCACCGCCCAGACCCCCCAGAAGAGGTGGTCGATCAGCACCATCCGATCGACCACATCGAGCCAGTCGTCGACCTGCGGCCCCTCGGCGCCCAGGTAGGCCGCCACGAGGGCCCGCCGGGTGGGCCGCCGCGGGAAGTCCCGCTCGAAGTCGGAGGCGAAGCCGGTGTACTCGCAGAGGTGGTTGGCCAGATCGAAGGCGGCCGGGCTGCGGTCGGCGTACTCGAAGTCGATGAAGCGCACGGCGCCGGTGGCTTCGTGCAGCAGCACATTGCCGCTCAGCAAGTCGTTGTGGGCCAGCACCGGCCGCAGGGCCGGATGGGGGCCGAGGGCCTCGATCGCCGCGATCTCCGCCTCCAGAGCCGCCGCCCGCTCGCCCAGGCGGAGGGCCCCACGGCGGGCTTCGCGCGCGGGCTCGGGCAGCCGCAGGTCCTGGGCGACGGTGAACCAGCGCCGCAGGCGATCCCACAGGCGGTGCGGCGCGCCGTCTTCAAAGGGCAGGGCGTGCAAGGCGGCGAGGCCGGCGCCGATGGCGGGCGCGTGATGGGGCAGATCCTCAGGTACCAGCGCCCGGTGTCCATCGAGGAAGCCCTCCACCCGGCCGCCCTCGACGAGGCCGTAGAGCGGCGGCGCCATCTGGCGCTCGGCCAGGAAGCGCACGATCTCCACCTCGCGGCGCCGATCGATCACCACCTCGGTGCGGGGCCCGTAGCGGCGGAGCACGAGGCTGGGGCGGCCGGGGGCCTGCACATGGAAGAGCTGGTTGGTGATGCCGCCGCCCAAGGCGCTGGTCAGGGCCGTGTCGGCGCTCTCCCAGCCGGGCGCGTGGCGGCGGGCCATCTCCAAGAGGCCGTGGGGGCTCCAGGTGCGGTCGGGGTCAGGTGACATGCCCTGCCTTGTACAACGGGCGCGGCGGCTTGTCCCTCTTCGGGGGCTTCGCCTGCTGGGGGGATCGGCGGCTTGTCGCTCGGCGGGGAGGTTTTGCAGGGGCGCGTGGTAGAGGCGCTCGGTGTTTTGTGTGCGTGGCGGTGAGGCTGGGGGGCTTGGGGTGCAGCCCGAAGGGGCTTCGAGGCGCTACTGCGGGGAGCGACCGCGGCCGAACGGTCCCTGGAGCCCCATGCGTTTGACCCGTTTTCTTTTCGCCTGCTGGATGGGCGCTCTCGTCGGGTGTGGCAGCGCGCCGCCGGCTGACTGTCCCGTCGCTCTGGACCTCCCTGGCGCCTACCGCTGCGCGGGGGCTTGCGTCGGCGCCGACGGCGTTGTCATGCAGGTCTCCGGCGAGGAAGATGTGATCGACGCCCTCGACGCCTCGGCGGGGTTGTTTCGTGTCCAGATCACCGGCGCTGGCGGCTTCTCCGAGACCGAGATCGGCGCCTTGCAGGGCGATGTGCTGTACACCGGCACGTCCCGGGTGAGCGACGAGCGGTACCCTGTGGTGGAGGAGTACCACTTCACCACCGATTCTGCGTGCCGCGCCGTTGGCTACACCAAGATCGTCCGCGGGCTCAATCCGGAGGCCTTCAAGGCCTGCTCCATCCGCTGCACCCGCGGCTGAGTTCTTGACGAACGGGCGAAATTGGCAGAGTTCCAAGATGAAACTCTGGGGGTTTCGCTGTCAGCACGCCAGAGCCCGCCTCCGCGCTGGGGGGCTCGACTCATCGAGAGGCGAAGGGGTGCAGACTGTACATCCTCCACGTTTAAGGCACCCAGAGCCCGAGGTCGATGGGCGCTGTGTCTTCCCTTTCCATTATCTCGCTTCGGAAGAGGGGAATTGGTCAGGCGATTTTGGGTGATTCCACATCGGGCAGGTCGAAGCCGCTTTCGTGCAGGGCCGCCGTCTGGCTCAGTTGTATGGCCTCGGGCGCGCGCACAGGGTCGGGCCTGCGTGCGCGTGGGCGTACCTTGTGCGGCGGGGTCGATGTGGCCGCCGGGCGGGTCCGGGCTGGGGTTGAGTCCGGCGGCTTGGAGCGCGGCTCCATCGACGAAGGCGCTTTTTCCATCGACCGAAGCGAGGACCTTGGCGCGCTTGGGGGAGCTGCAATGGAGGGCGGTCAGGGGTCGCAGTCCGTCGAGGAGGGTGGGGTCCATGCCGGCTCCCTCGATCCAGGCGTCTGCCGGATGCGTGAAGGGCCAGCATCGCGCCGCTTCCACCCGGGTGGCCTCGCCGTCGACCCCGAAGAGGTCGAGCATGCCGCGCTCCAGTCCCCCTTCAACGGCGTGGGTGTGCAGTTCGATGAAGCCCGGCAAGACGGCGGCCCTGCCCCTCCCAGGCGACCCGACCGCCTTTCAGGATGAGGCCGTCGGCCTGGAGCCTGTGAATGCGGGCCTCGGTGAAGACGATGGCGCGCTTACAGTCGGTGTTCTGCGCCCGTCAGGGCTGCCCGAGCTGGGTGAGAAAGGCCACTGGATCGGCCTCGTCGAGCCAGACATCGGGAAAGATGCCGACGCCCTCCACCTCTGGGCGAATGGCGCTCCAGTCGAAGGTGGTGTGGCCGAAGGTGGCGACGAGGCCGGTGTGCGGCAGGGGTGCGTGGGAGCTGATGTTTCCGTATCGTACACAGCCCGCGGTGTTGAGACCGACCACCCGGGCGCCCGGGACCTGGGCGGCGAGCTGCACAAAGGTCTCTCCCGAGGAGTAGATGTCATTGTCGGTCAGCACATACAGCAGGCCCGAAAAACCCGCGCGGCGGCGCCATCCCCGGTGGGTCCGCTCTCCCCACTGGCGCCAGCGTTGATCGCGGGGGGCATCCCCCGCGCGGAGGTTGGCGCCGGGGGCCCATCGGTAGGGGCCCGCCTTCAGTCCGTTCACCCAGTCATAGGCCGGCTGGTCGGCGCCGCCTCCGTTCATGCGGAGGTCGAGGATGAGCCGCTCCGCGCTGCGAAGGGAGCGGGCGGTCGCCGGCATGCCGTCGAGCTGTTCGCGCTGCATGGTGCGCACGGCCAGGACCGGCACCGGGCCCTCCTGAAGCGCCCAGGGCGCCCAGTCCCCTTGAAAGGCCCCTCGTGGACGGTGGAGCGCCCGCGCCTGCCCGGCGAAGGGGAGGGTGGCGGGGCAGGTCTCCTCGGCGCTGAACAGGCCGATGAGGGAGGCGGGCTGCCCATCGCGGAGGAGGGTGGGAAAGCGATAGACCACACTCTCTTGCACCTCCTTCGGGCCCGGAACCGGCGCCGGCGGGGTCGGGACTGGCGCGCCATCGAGCGACCAGAGGCCCCCCTCCTCTACCAGTCGACCGTCGACAAAACAGGGGCGCAGGCGGTGGACGAAGGTGTCGCGAACGGAGATCACCCGCCCCTCCTCGGTGATGACCTGCCCTTGGAGAGAGAAGTGGGAGTCCTGCACCTCGCGGAGGAGGCTGCGCAGCACCTCATGGACCTCCGACCACTCCAGCTCAGCCTTGGCGGACAGGGCCGCCTCCGCCTCCGCCTGCTTCGCCGCCCAGGAGGAGCCCTGCGCCTGAAGCGTGGCGTCCAGACCTTCGATTCCCGCCCAGCTCTGGTCGAGTTGGTGGAGCAGGGTGCGCAGATCCTCCACGGCCGCTGTCGCGCTCATGCGGGGGGCGCCGCTCCGCAGGTGATCGAGTCGCCCTTCGTCGTCGAGGGCGATCGGCCCCGCATAGGCGGTGTGCGGCGTGTCGACGTCGTGGCTGCCGACGACGAGGGGGGTCGGGCCGTGAAAAATGCGATTGAGGCCCGTCTGTGCGGTCGCCGACCAGGCCGTGTAGACGAGCACCGGCCGCTCGGGGTGCCCGGGGAGGGGCAGGGCGGCGATGAGGAAGGGGTCGGGGAGCCGGATGCGGGTGCGCCCGAGCGTCACCCCCTCGGCGTCGAGGGCGATGTGGTGCCAGGCGAGCACCCGGGCCAGGGCCGGGTGGGTGGAGGGATCTCCGTAGAGGAGGTTAAGCCCCTCCGCGGGGAGCGCGTCCAGATCGGTGTCGACGTGGCCGCCAAAGCGCCGGGCGAGCACGTCGAGGGGGAAGGGCCCGGCCCAGCGGTGATCCGCCGTCTTCGCTGCGCTGAAGGCCTCGTTGATCGTGCCCTGCCAGGGCGCCGCACGGGCCTGGGCGGAGAGGGAGAGGAGAAGGAGCCAGGGCATCTCGGCCTCCTTTAGACGGGTGGGGGAGGGGAGGACCGCCGCGAGAATACACCGCCTCGGCCGGGAGCGGGCGCCCCGGACCCGGCGCATCCCCCTGGCCTGCGGGCCCCCGCTTCGCAGGCGGTTGCGAGGTCCACGATCAGCGCCTCCCCTTCGGAGCGTGTACGGTGCAGCGGATCAAGGCCCAGCGGAAGGTGGGCCGGGTCGCGCAGCCTGTGTTCGTGGAGTCGAGGCCAGCGCCGATGGCGACCGCGAGCGCACCTGGCGCCGAAGTGCAACAGGGGACTCCGTCGCTCGCGCGTGGATCTTCACCGAGGCGCTCGGGGAGCGCGGCGGGATCGTTCCGTTTCGTCAGGGGCGCGGCGCCCGTTGGCGGATTATGCCGGGTGATGCCTGTCGATTCCACGCTCCGCGCCGCCCGCGAACGACTGATCCACGACCATGTGGCCTGCGAGAACGCGGCCGACGTGGACGCCGTGCTGCGGACCTTCAAGCGACCCCGGTACGAGCTCATCGCCACCGGCGAGGTGTTGGACGGAGAAGCGGCGGTGCGGGCCTACCACGAAGAGGCGATGGCCGGCTTCTCGCAGCGGCAGAATCGAATCCTGACGCTCCACCACGCGGATGACGCGGTCGTCGCGGAGATTGAGGCGAGCGCCGTTCACACGGGCCGCTACCGCGGCCTTCCGGCCACCGGGCAGCGCTACTCCGTGCGCATGGTCAACATCTTCACCTTTGAAGGTGCCGAACTGGTGGGAGAGCGCATGTACCTCGACCTGGGAACCATCCAGCGGCAACTCGGCCTCGCGCACAGTCCGTTCAGCCTGCCGGGGAGGTTGACGATCGTGCTCAGTCACCCGCTCACAATGGCACGGGCGGCCTGGTCCATGGCGAAGGCAGGGCTTCGATGATCGACGAGGGGCTCCTGGTCTTTCCTTGAGGTTGGGCTCCGAATGAGCCAGGAAAGACAAATACAAAGAGCAGCCATGGAGTCCGGCGAGAGGGGTACAGCCCGACGAGGTGGGTCTACACGCGCGGCGCTGTCCCGGGAAAAGTTCTGGGTGACCTCGAGGCTGTCGTCGGGGGTGGGATCGGGCTTGCAAGCGGCAAGCACGAGGAGGAGGGCGCGCAGGCGCACAGCATCGCTCCTTGCCACCCCCCGGCGGACGGGCCAGACTGGGGGCGGAGGTGCCATGTTCGCTCTGCTGTTTCTGTTCGCCTGCGGTGAGAAGGCCGATGACACCGCGCAACCGGAGCCTACCGACCAGTGCTCCGGCGAGACCTACGAACAGGTCGTGTCCGAAGTCACGCCGGGCTGGACCCCGGCCGACGGCTGCGAGGTCCTCTGTCCGGAAGTGGATAGCAGCGGCAACGTCTACACGGACTGCTACTTCAACGAAGAAGAGGCGGTGGTCTGCCAGTACGTGCAAGCCTGCGGCTGATCAGAAGCCGCGGTTGAGACGCAGCCGCTCGTCCACCGAGAGGGGGGCTTGCGGTCCGTGGTGCCCTCGGCCAGGGGGCCGACGGTGTTAATCAGGGCGGTGAAGGCGTGCCAGCGGTCAGGCGCCGTCGAGCCCTTCGAGGAGGGCCAGGGCCCAGCCGGTGTCGATGTAGCGGGTGGAGCCCTTTCCCACCCCTTCGAGAAAACGGACCCGGTTCACCCGCGGCTCATCGAGGGTGCCGCCCCGCGCGGCCACATCGTCTTTCGCCCGCAGCACCCAGGCCAGATCGACGAGGGAGATCGTCCGCGCCTCGAATCCACCTTCTCCCCCGTCGATGCGCAGACCGCCCTGGGCGGCCTGGCCGAGCAGACGACAGCGCTTCCCGCGCGCCTCGACGAAGCGGCCGGCGCCCTCGGCGAGCAGCCGCGCGACCGCCCGGCGGGCCCGCCTGAGGTCCTCCTCCCGGAGCGTGCGCGAGGCGCCGCGGGCCGAGGAAAAAGCCCGCCAGCTCTGCAGATCCAGGGCCGTGAAGCCCCATCGCCCCTCGGTTGCGAGCCAGCGCCCCACCCCGGCGTATCGCCAGGTGTCGGGGCTCCCGGCGACGGGCGTGCAGATGAAGGCGGTCTCGGCCGGGCGGCGGACGTCTCCGAGCGGCAGGGCCCGGTCGGGAGCGGGGAGCTGGCCGGGCTCGGAGAGCAAAAGGAAGAGGTGCCCGTCTACCCGCGAAGCACCGGGGCGGGGTGAGGCGGACAGGCCGAAGGCCTCGACCAGCGCCCCCCTGTCGAACACCCGGCCCTCCTCGGGTGCGAGAGACTCGGGAGAACAGACACGAAGGAACCGGGCGAGGGGCTCGGCGCCGGCAGCGGGGCGGTCGGCCACCTCAGGATTGTCCGAGCGCAAGACCCAGTCGCCTTCTCTGTGCACGAGGCGCTTGAGATAGTGTTCATGGGCGTCCTCGCTGGCCTCGCCGACGGCGACCAGGGCCACCTGTCCCTCCAGGGCCGCGAAGCCCTGGCCACGCGCCCAGCGGAGGAGCACCCAGTCCCCGTCTCGAATGGGGTTTTTCCCGCCGTCCATGGAGTCGCCAGCGGCCCGAACTGCGAAGAGCTCGGGGTCGGGCCGGACGCCGGGCAGGCTGACCCACTCCGCCTCGAGCTCCGCCTGCGCCGCGTTCTGTCGCCCCGCCGCCGCGCGGAGAGAAGGCCAGGCGCGCACCCGGCCGCGGGCGGGCAGCTCGATCCCCTCGGCCCGGACCGGCTCCATCCACCACCCGTCGGGAGAAGGGGAGAGTCGGACCCGAAAGCTCGTGCCCGACCGACTCGCGGCCTCCCCGAACCACCCGCGCAGCAGCGCCGGTAGGAGGTTCTGGTCGCGCCCGGGGCGGCGGGCCACGTTTACGGCGATGCTCACGAAGTTGAAGTGCCAGACCTCGCCATCGGGCAGTCGAACATCGGTCCAGCCGACGGGCAGGGCCTCTCTCGCCCGCCCATCCGGGAGCTTGAGAATCGGCCCCTGGCTGTTGTGAATGATCTTGATCTCGACCGCACCCGTGCTCGGATCGAAGGAGAGCCGCCGTCGGAGCTGGGCGAGGCGCAGATCCACGAGCTCCCGCGCCATCGCGATGAAGGTGCGGTCTCTCTCCTCGGGCAGCCGCACCTGGACTGTGACCCCGTGGGTGTCGATGCGGAGCCCGCCGCTCCACTCGGCGCGGGGTCGCCGATCAAAGGCCGCCCGCCACGCCTCGGGGCTGTCGAGCGCCCTCCGTTCGGCCTCGCTGAGCAGCGATTGAAGACGGACATCCGACTGCAGGCGCCGCCGCAGCCCCTCGATGAGCCGATCGAGGGGCACCGCGGAGCGGGTGTGCTCTCCTTCGAAGAGCTGTTCGAGCACGAGGGGCCGAAAGGGGCCTCGAAAAGGAGCGGCCTCGACCTCGGTGAGCCAGGCTCCGGCGGCGGCCAGCACGGCCTTCTCGGGCTCGGTCAGGTCGCCCATCCCCTCGACGAAATGAAACCAGCTCCCATACCCGCGGCGGACCGTGGCGGGATTGAGCCCCCGCCGGAGGAGCTCGCCCGGGGTGGGTCGATCATCCCGCGCCACCCGCAGCTCCCGATAGACCCGCTCGAGCTCGTCGGCGCCGGCCTGCGGCAAGAAGAATCGAAGCAGGTCGATGGCTTCGAGGTCGATGTGGACAGAGCAGCCCGGCGGGAGGGTGGCGGCCCGATTTTCATAGAGGAAGGCATGGAGAGGGGTCGACAGGCCCCCGGCCCCTTCCCCCACGCCGCCTCCGAGACCGAGCACCGTGCGCAGGCGGTTGAGGAAGACGCGGTGGTTGCCCACGAAATCGATGACGGTCAGTATGGACTTGCCGGCGAGGGTGCGCAGGCCGCGGCCGAGCTGCTGGAGAAAGACCACCGGCGACTCGGTGGGCCGGAGCAGCACCACGCGGTCAATGCTGGGGCAGTCGATGCCTTCATTGAACAGGTCGACCGCACAAAGGGCGTCGAGGCGCCCCGCCGCGAGCGCCTCCAGGCCGGCCCCGCGGTCATGGGAGCCGGCGCCACTGTGCACGGCCTCGACGCGCACACCCTGGGCCTTCAACCAGTCGCGCGTGAACTCGGCGTGGGCGATGGACACGCAGAAGACAAGGCTTCGCTGGCCAGCCTGGGCAGGGTCTGTCCAGGCGCGCCAGAGGGTCTCCATGCGGGCCTGGGTCTCCACCCGCCGACTGAGCTCGGCCACGTCGAATCGACCGTTTTTCCACGGGAGGTTGGCGTAGTCTACCGTGTCCTTCAGGCCGAAGTACCGGAAGGGCACGAGCAGGCCGCGGGCGATGCCCAGCCCGAGGTCACACCGATAGACGAGGTTGTCGTCGAAGAGGGCCGCCACATCGCCGTCATCGGCGCGCTCCGGCGTGGCGGTGAGGCCGAGGAGAAAGCGCGGCCGCAGGTGGTCGAGGATGCGGCGATAGGAACGTGCTGCGGCGTGGTGCACCTCGTCGACCACCACGCAGTCGAAGTCATCGGGCCGAAAGCCGTGGAGATGTTCGGGGCGGGACAGGGTCTGCACCGAGGCGAAGAGCAGCCGCCAGTCCCCAGTCGGTCGTTTCCCATCCCCGAGCCAGGCCACCCCGGCCTCAAAGCCGCAGGCCCGCAAGGTGCCCGCGGCCTGCTCCAGCAGCTCCCGCAGGTGGGCGAGCACGAGCACCCGCAGCGGGCGGCCGAGCTCCTTTTCAATCGCCAGGAGATCGAAGGCGGCGAGCCAGGTCTTTCCGAGGCCGGTGGCCAGCACCACGAGGGCATGGCCCACCCCGGCGGCCCGGCTCCGTGCCAGGGCGGCGAGGGCCTCCACCTGCACCGCGTTTGGGGTGACCGGGGGGCGGAAAAGCGGCGGCTCCTCGTCCAGGTCGGCCCCGGGCGGCATCCCATCGGGGCCACTCCCGAGCGTGGGGCGGGGCCGGCAGGCATAGGTGGCGATCCAGCCTTCGTCGATCGGGAGGGCCTCTGTCCAGAGCGCCTCGAAGGCGGCTCCGATGCGGGCCCAGGCCTGCGGGTCGCGGGCGCGGTCCACGCGCAGGTTCCACTCGACCCCGTCGAGCAGGGCCGAACGCGAGAGGTTGCTGCTCCCGACGTAGGCGACCCCGAAGCCGGGGCCCTCGACCACCCAGGCCTTGGGGTGAAAAGACCGACGGATTCGGGCGGTCTCCACCACCCGTGTCTCCAGGCGACCGGGGAGGGGCTCTCCAGTCCCTTCGCTGTCTCCCTCGTCGGCCCCTGCCTCGAGGGACCGGGACAGGTCGAGGAGCCGGGAAAGGGCCCGGGGCGAGGTGAGGTTGAGGTAGTCCCCGGTGAGGAGGCGCACCTGCCCGCCGCGGCGAAGGGCCGCTCGCAGCGGATCTTCCATGAGGTCAACGCCGCTGTCCCGCGTGAAGGCAGCGACAATGTCCACTCGAGCTGCACGATCGAGGATGGATCGCAGGGCGGGGAGCAGGGCATTTCGGGACTGGCCGTCGGTCAGGGGATTGGCGCGCCTTGGGAGGAGGGGTTCGTCTGCCTTCGCCGCACCTGTGTCTTGCCCCAAGGGGCTCGGGGTGGGCGCTGCGATCCGGTGGGGGATCAAGTGGACATGGGCATGAGAACCGGTCGGGCCGGGGTCCGGGTCCAGACTGGCCGCCACCGTGAAGGACAGTGCAGGATCCTCCTTCAGCAGTCGGGCCTTCAGCTCCTCGATGATCGCGAAGATCGCTGTGCGTTCCGCGGGGGTGGCCTGATCGAGGGCGGAGATCCACCGAAGGGGAAAGACGAGGCAGTGGCCATCCGAGACGGGGTAGGGGGCGCGAACCGCAAAGGCGAGCGCATTCTGCGCAATCCAAAAGGCGGGCGGCTGATCGGGCAACGGTCGACTCTCGGTGGCCGGACAGTGTGCCACACGGCGGGCTGGTTTCCGCCTCGGCATCGTCGATCTTCTTCGCGCCGCCCAGCGCTGCGCCCCAGCCCTGCGGTCCTTCCTCCGGGGGATGGAGCGGTCGAGGCGGTTACAAGGCGTCCGACCTGTGCAGGAGGTAGCCGCCCCGCCGAGGGCTCGACCCTCACCCGCCCACACGGCGTCAGTCCCCCCGATGCCCTGCATCCAACGCCCCAGCCGGGGTAAACCCCCAAATGTCTTCGACCTATGGCTTCGGTCCCTACCTGCTCGACGTCGACGAGCGGCGGCTCACGCGGGACGGCGCGCCCTGTGAGGTGCAGGGAAAGGTCCTGGACCTCCTCACCGCCCTCGTCCAACGCCCCGGGCAGCTCTGGACCCGTGAGGCCCTCCAGGCTCACCTCTGGCCTGGGGTCTTCGTCTCCGAAGACGCCTTGTTTCAGGTGGTGCGCAAGGCGCGCCGGGCCCTCGGCGACGCGCCCGACGCGCCGCGCTGGATCGAGACGGTGACCGGGCGGGGCTACCGCTTCATCGGCGCCCTCAGCCCCTCCGCCGCCGTGTCGCCGCCGTCGCCCGGAGCACGGCCCCCCGCGCGCCCCCTCCCGCCGGCCACCAGCTTCACCGGCCGCGAAGGCCTCATCGAGCCGCTCACCGCCGAGCTCCTCGCCCACGGCGGCCTGTGGACCCTGACGGGACCTGGGGGCGTGGGAAAGACCCGCCTCGCGCTGGAGCTGATCGAGCGTGTTCTGCGCGCCCTTCCAAGCGCCCCCGTGTTCTGCGCCCTCGAGGCGTGTACCGATCGGGCCGGCGTCCGGGAGGCGATCGGGCGGGCCATCGGCCTCGCCGCCCACGCCCTCGATCAGGCCGACGAGATCGTCGAGGAGCTCCGCGCGCGGGGCGACGTGGTCGTGGTGCTCGACAACGCCGAAGCTGTGGCAGTGGCCCTCGCCGAGGAGATCGCCGGCTGGCCCGCCGCGCTGCCGGCGGCTCGGATCGTCGTCACCAGCCGGGTGCGGCTCGCCCTGGGCGCCGAGCGGCTCGTCGACGTGCCGCCGCTCGCCTTGCCCCCCCTCGACGCCGATCTGGCCGGCCTCGCCACCTTTGGCGCCTCGCGCCTGCTCCTGGAGCGGGCGCGGACCGGGGCCGGATACCGCCCCACCGAGGCCGACGCCGGCGCCCTGGCGGCCTTGGCGGAGCGCCTGGGGGGGCTCCCCCTCGCGCTGGAGCTGGTGGCGCCGCGCCTGCGCCTGTTGTCGGCCGCGCAGCTCCACGCGCGGATGGGCCGCCTCCTCGACGGGGTGGTCGGCAACGCGGCCGACCGCCCTATCCGGCACCGCACCCTGCGCTCCGCGATCGCCACCTCCTGGGAGCTGCTCGACGAGGTCGACCGGCGCGCGCTCTGTGACCTCTCGGTCTTCGCCGGCCCCTTCTCGTTGGAGGCCGCCGAGGCCGTGATCGCGAGCGAGCCCGATCCGCTGGAGGTGCTTGAGCGCCTCGTCAACCACAGCCTCGTGCGGCGGGGTGAGGGCGCGGCACCCCTGCAGCTGCTCCCGAGCATCCGCGAGTACGCCGCCGAGCACGCTTCTGCGAGTGCGGCCGCGCGCGACCGGATGACGGCCTGGTACACCCGCGACGACGCCTTCCCCGGGCCGGAGCACCAGGCGGCCCGCCAGGCCCAGGCCGAGCGCGCCAGCCTCGTGGCGGCCCTGGATCACGCCCTGGCCCGCGCGGATGGGCCGGCCGCCGCCGGCGTGGCGCTCAACCTCTGTCGCACGCTCCTCGCCCACGGGCCCCTCCGCGAGGCGGGCGAGCGGCTCCCGCAGGTGCGCGCCTTGTCTGGCGTGCCGTCCGCGCTGCGCGCGACCCTCGCGCTGCGCGAGGCCGAGGCGCGGGTGGACGGGGGCGCGGTGGAGGAGGCCTCGGCCCTCCTCGACGGGGCCGCCCTGCTCGTCGCCGACGACCCTGCCGGGCGCGCGGCGCTGGCCTGGACCCGCATCGGGGTGCTCCACCGCCGCGGCCTCGTCGAGGACGCCCTGGCCCTGGCCGACGCGGCCCTCGCCGACCCCCTGCTCTCCCCCGAAGATCGGTCGCGCTTCCTCCTGGGCCGGGCGCGGGCGATGGTGCTCGTCCACGGTCACTCCGAGGCGGCGAACAGCGCGCTCCACGCCTGCCTCGACCTCGCGGTGGCGAAGGACCTGCCCACCGTGCGGGCCTCGGCGCTCTACGAGCTCGGCCTGAACCTGCTCCTCGCGGGCGACCTCCGCGGTAGCCGCGACTGCCTCGAGCGCGCCCTGGCGTCGGCGCGGGCGGTGGCCGACGTCATGACCGAGGCCAAGGCCCGCGCCCGCCTCGGCCGCGTCCTGGTGCGCCTCGGCGAGACCGAGGCGGCCGAGGTCCACCTTGCGGCGGCGGTCCGCGCCTGTCGACAGACCGGCATCGTCGAGAGCCAGGGGGTGTGCGCCGAGAGCCTCGGCATCCTGGCGCTGCAACGCGGAGACTACGAGGCCGCGCTGGCCCGGTGCCAGGAGGCCGTCGCCTTTCACAGCCTCTCGGGGCACACCCACCTCTACGCGGTCGTCCGCGGCAACCTCGGCACCCTCCTCGCCCAGATGGGGCGCTATGACGAGGCGCGCGTAGAGCTCACCGCCGCCCTGGAGCAGCACGAGGCGCGCGGACGCAGCCCGGGGCATGTGCTCGGGACCCTCGGCCTCATCGACACCCGCCTCGGCGACGTCGAGGCGGCGCGCCTCCACCTGGGCGCGGCCGTGCGGGCCCACGATGCCGATGGCAACCGCCGATCCGCGGCGCGTGCGCGCGCCGGACTGGCGGCCGCCGAGCTCGACGCGGGAAAGCTCGAAGAGGCCGAGCGGCTGGCGGCGGAGGCGGTGCGCGTCTTGCGGGCCTGTGAGGATCGCGACGGCCTCGGGCAGGCCCTCGGGATCGCCGGGTGGATCGCCGGCTTCGCAGGCCGGCCCCACGCGCACCTCTACGACGAGGCCGAGGCCCTGTTGGGAGACGCCGGCCTGCTCGGCTCCCTCGCGAACATTCGGTGTACGCGCGCCTGGGTCGCCGTGCGGCGCGGCGATCGGGCCCAGGCGCTCGCGCTGCGGGCCAGCAGCATCGCCGCGACGGGCCAGATCAGCCCCGAGCTGGCCTGGTACCTCGGGCGGCTCGACCGGGAGCTGGCGGCGGCGCCGGGGTGAAGGGCCGGGTCTTCGGCGGACCCTCACCCGAGGGTTTCGGGGCCCGCCCGGCCTGACCGGTGCCAGAGGATGGAAGTCAGCGACGGGTCAGACGCCGGTCAGGTGCGGGCCCCGTCGCGACCGTAGGTTCTGTGTGTGCAACTGGCTGCACACCCGAACCTGGTGACGCCCATGGAAAGCCCGCACCTCTCCGCGCCGGTCCCCCCTCTCTCGCCGGGACCGCGGCGCGGCCACACCCGCACGAGCCCGCCGCTCGCCCACCTCGGTGCGCTCGCCTGCCTCGGCCACCACCCGCCCCCCCACCGCGACGCCAGCCAGGTCAGCCTGCGCACCCGCCAGCGGCTCCTCGATCTGGGGCTGCTCCACGACGAGGCCCACGCCCGGAAGTACGACCGGGCCGACTTCGTCGCCCTGTCCACCTGGGTCTACCCAACGGCAACCGATGCGCAGCTCCAGGTCTGCCACGACTGGCATATGTGGCTGTTCTGCTTTGATGACCGTGTCGACAGCCTGGACGGTCGCTACGCGGGGCAGGAGGCCGCGATGGTCGAGGTCGCGACGCGATCGCTGGCCGCCTTGCGTCATGGGGAGGTGCACGCCGATCCCCTCGCGGTCTACGCCCTGCAGATCCGCGCGGCGCTCCTGGAGCTGGCCAGCCCAAGCTGGCTCCAGGGCTTCTGTGACGCCGTCGAGGATTACCTGTTTCAGGGCACCTTCGTCGCCGCCCGCCACCACCGCGAGGCGACGGTGCCCGGCGTCGAACCGTTCATCCGCTACCGCACCTCCGACAGCGGGCTCCACACCGTCATCCGCCTCGTCGAGCTGTTGACCGGCGGCGAGTTGGGCTCCACCTGGGACGACCCGGCGGTCCGACAACTGCGCATGCTGTGCGCAGAGGCCAGCGCCCTGCACAATGACCTCTTCTCCTACGAGAAGGAGGTGATCTGGAACCGCTGCCCGAACAACCTCGTCCACGTCGTGATGGCCGAGCAGGGATTCACCTTTCCAACCGCGGTGACGCGGTGCCTGCGGCTGATCGACGAGCGCTACCACGCCTTTCAGCGCCTCGGTCAGCGCGTGCTGGCCGAGCGGGGCGCCGGCGACCCGGTGTTGGTCGACTTCATCGCCGGCATGTTGGTCTGGATCGAGGCCAGCGCGGATTGGGAGCTGCACTCGGGCCGATACAGTTCGCCGACCTCCCCCTTCGCCGAGCTGCGCCAACAGGCGAGCGAAGCGCGCTGACGCCATCGCCCTCGACGCCGCCGGCCCCCGGTGTGAAGAGGCCAGATGGAACCCGCCGACCTCGCCGATCTGCTCCGCACCGCCTTTGTGTCCCTGCCCGCCGTCGTGTCGGTCACCCCCCGCGTGGTCGACGACGGCGTGGAGCTCGATGTGGAATTCCGAGACGCCGACGGTCGATTTGAACAGTCGATCTCCAGCCGCCTCGACCTCACCCCCGCGGAGCCGGGGCGGCTGGCGGCCTACGCCGGGGCGGTCGCGGCCCGCGCCCAAGAGCTCGGAGCCGGCGACCCGGAGGCGCTGTGGGCCCTCCTCACGCCGTCGAGCATCCTGCTCCAATCCGTGCTGGACGACCGCTCTCTCCAAACCGAAGCGGACTTCCTGGCGCTGCTCCAAGACCCCGACCGCCTCGATCGCGCGGCGCGCCGAGAGCAGGTGCGGAGGATGCTTCCTGGCCGACAGGACCTCGACGACCGGCTGGAGGCGGCCCTCTACGCGCTGTGTTGGGAGGGCCGGACAGGGGCTGCCTGGACAGAGACCACCGCAGCGCTGCGCACCCTCTGCGCGTCCGGCGACGACAGCCTGCTCGTCGCGTGTATGCGCGCGTGGATTGACGAGTACGACCCCGACGAGACGGCGTGGCCGAACGGGCCCTCGGTGGTGAACCTGCTGATCCTTGCCGCCTGGAAGCACCTCGACCCGCGGATCAGCGGTCCAATGCGCCGCGAGGCGCTCGATGTCGTCGACCGGATCGCCGATGCGACACGCCCGAGCCCCGCCGCGATGGCCCGCGCCGGCCTCTGAGGGGAAGGGACGGCGGCCCTCGTCGCTCCGGCTCCAGGGCAGGGCCCCGGTCGGGCATCTCTGTTGGTACGATGCCGACATGCGCCACCTCTCCCTGCTCCTCCTGCTCGCCTGCGCCACCAAGTCGTCCTCGTCGCCCAGCGTGGATCCCACTGACACCGACGCCGTCGCCGACCCGGACACCGCCACAGACACCGACTCCGCCACCGACACCGCCACCGACCCCGTCCCCGAGCCCGAGGTCCTCACCTTCTACGTCGACCCCGCCGGCTCCGACGACGCCACCGGCGGCCCGGAGGCCCCCTGGGGGACCCTGCCCGGCGCCCAGGCCAACCTGCGCGCCCTACGGGCCGCCGGGGCCCTCGATCGCCCGGTCGAGGTCGTGCTGGCCGCCGGCACCTGGCCCCTCGCCGAGACCTGGACCTTCGGATCGGAGGACAGCGGAACCAATGAAGCGCCCGTCACCTGGCGCGCCGAGCCCGGTGAGGTCGCCACCCTGATCGGGGGCTTTTCGCCGACGGGCTGGACCTGGGAAGGCGCCGACCTCGTCGCGACCCTCCCGGAAGGCACGCCGGCCCCCTTTCAGCTCTGGGTGGGCGGTGAGCGGCGCCCCCTCGCCCGCGCCCCCGACACGGGCTTCTTCTACGCGGCGGCCACCGCCTCGGGGGCCGACCAGCTCGTCTACGCCGAGGGCGAGGTGGGCGAAGACTGGGACCTCTCCCGCGCCAGCGTCCACACCTTTCACGACGCTTGGGGCGCCTGGGAGACCTCCCGCCTCTGGGTCGCGGGGATGGACCCGAGCGCCAACACCCTCACCTTCACCGGCCCCTCCCTTTGGGGGAACTACGCCGGGAACCGTTGGTGGATCGAGGGGGCCCCCGAGGCCCTCGACACGGCCGGGGAGTGGATCTACGACCCCGACACCCGGGTGCTCCGCTACCGGCCGCGAGCGGGCGAGAGCCCCGACACGCTGCAGGTCGTCGTCCCCGTGCTCGACACGCTGGTCGCGATCACCGGCACCGCCGACGCCCCGGTGGTCGGCCTCGCCTTCTCCAACCTCAGCTTCGCCTACACCGACTGGGCGCCGGACGCCGACGGCTACGCCGGCCTCCAGGCCGCCGTCGCGGAGGGGGCGGCGATTGAGCTGGCCTATGCCGACGGCATTCGCTTCGAAGACAGCGTGCTCGCCCACACCGGCGCCCACGGCATCTGGTTTCGGGAGGGCAGCCACGATGGGCTGATCTCCCGGTGTGAGCTGTGGGACCTCGGCGCCGGCGCCGTTCGCTTCGGCACCACCAACGAGGCCGAGGACTCCGGGGGGCACACCGTCGAGAACAGCTTCCTCCACCACGGCGGGCGCGCGCTGCCCTCGGGTCAGGGGGTGTGGATTGGACAGTCCTCCCACAACATCGTCTCCCACAACCACATCGCCGACTTCTACTACACCGGCGTCCAGGTGGGCTGGTACTGGGGCTACTCGTCGACCACGGCCGAAGACAATCTCATCACCTGGAACGAGATCCACACCATCGGCCAGGACATGCTCTCCGATCTCGGCGGGGTCTACACCCTCGGCGTCTCACCCGGCACCGAGGTCTCCTACAACCGCATCCATGACATTCGCTCCTATGGCTACGGCGGCTGGGGCCTCTACACCGATGAGGGCTCCTCCTTCATCACGCTCACCCACAATGTCGTCTACAACGCCGAGAGCGAGTCCTTCCACCAGCACTACGGCGAGGCGAACGTCGTCAGCAACAACATCCTGGCCTATGCCGGCGGCGGCCAGGTGCGGCGCACCCGGGATGAGGATCACACGAGCT
>Ga0164294_10000621_pt1 | contig 33738 bp, 22 predicted proteins | sample GEODES005metaG_FD_111479 | JGI IMG/M metagenome (GOLD analysis project Ga0164294, IMG submission 111479) | Oligotrophic lake water microbial communities from Sparkling Lake, Wisconsin, USA - GEODES005 metaG | ecosystem: Environmental > Aquatic > Freshwater > Lake | place: USA: Sparkling Lake... | reverse complement strand
GGTGCTGGTGCGGGTGCGGGTGCTGGTGCTGGTGCTGGTGCTGGTGCTGGTGCTGGTGCTGGTGCTGGTGCTGGTGCTGGTGCTGGTGCTGGTGTAGCAACAGCTGTTATGTTGGGTCTTGTAGAACTTGTTGTATTGGTTGGCTCCGGCTTAGATCCTTGGTTAACGGATCCAAGTTGTGCAACTTGCAGTGCAGGTCTGGTTGGTGAAATTGGAATTAGATTTCTGTTGCCCGTTACCGTGACGTGATGAATCTGTGCATCCATTCCTCGCGACTTCATCTTCTGATTGATCTCAGCTTGGGCACAAGTCTCAACTTCTTGCATGGTGACCGAACCAGATCTATTTGTGTCCTTTGCTTTACCCAAAAGGCAATCTCGCACGGCTTGTGTTGCAAATCCACCTTTGCCTTGCTCGTCCCAACTCACTTCATTAGGGCGAGAAGAAGATATTTGCACAAAATTTTCCGGTAACGCGCCCAAGCGCGTCACTTCACCCAACATGCTTCTTGTTGGGGCTGCATTGTTAACAGCAGCACACCTGTCTGAATCGGGGCCAGTTTTAGCAAAGAACTTAGGCGAAAGCTTCAGGTCGGTCATACCCCTCGTCGCCGTCCTGGAATTTAAAACGCCTTGTGAGAAACAGGCATCCACCATCGTGATGACCTTGTCCGCAGTCTTGGCTAATTTTTGGGTTGCAATAGCGAAATCCGCGGGGGTCACAGCAGTGCCATCAAAGGTCAGTAATCCTTCGGAGCAATTACCTGTGTTGGCATTGAACTGACGAAAGCCATGTCCAGAAAAGTAAACCAACGCCCGAGACCCATCAGAACTTGACTCACCAAGGTCTCTCAGTTCCGACATGATGTTTGCCTTAGTCGCTTGTGAGTCTTTTAAATATCGAATATTTGATTCAGGGATGCCCATTTCTAAGGCAATTTTCTTTGCACTCTCCAGGTCATATGGAACACCAGATAAAGGACCTGCCCCCGACTTGGCGCTGTAGTTTGATATGCCAATGATCAAAGCTTTTCGATTTTGGAAACTTTGAGCCTGCACATTCAAGCTAATGGCCATCAAGCCTACCATTAAAAAAGCTGATAATTTTTTTTGCATTCAGGTCTCCGCAATTGAATTAGTCATCACATACCCTTCGCGATCCAATATCTCGATCATCTGCAAGACAGAGTCCCGGTCGCGTTGTTTAATTGGTTCAGTCAATTCGTCGTACGGCACCAGATAGGGATGAAATTTACGCTGATTGTGACGTTCCGCATGTAGGGTCCAGCCGTCAAGAAGGCGATCAGCCATCCAGCGGTCATGCTCCATACGAGCCAATAACTCCAACTGATCAGACGAAAGAACTACCCCCTCAGCCTGCTCATCTTTGGAAACAAGACGGTAACCCAGCGCACGCATTTTCACCTCAAAATGATCAGCGGTGATGCGATTAGCGTTACGCGCCGTCTCGGGAAGTTCGGCCCAAGGTCGATTAAATGGGGTAGGCTGACTGCCAGGTTTTTTCTGACACGCTAGATTGTCCTTGGCGCAATAGTCCTCATGAAATTGGCGCGCCCGTGTGTCGTCCACTTCAGAGATGAGGCTGCCTGTTTCGATGTCCGGTACGTCTTGTAGTTGTGAATCAGCCTGAACCAAGGAAAACACATGAAAGCAACCGTTGTGTTGACCATGCGCAGAGTATTCAGAAAGCACGCAACCCCCCGGTGGATCAAGCGCAACCACCTTCGGTGCTATGAGATTGGCCTCTGAATAACGCGCCTGAGTTCTATTCACCAGCAGACGTGCGAACCTTAGATTCGCAATTTCATCTTTGGTACAGACATAGGCCATCGTTACAGGTCTTTCGTCAAATAGCCAGCGGTCCACATCATCCTCGCTGACTTCCTCAATCTTCAATTCCTGCGTTTCTACTTGCACCAATTTCAGCAGTGGCGGATAGGCTTCAAGCATCTCACGCCACTGCTGCTTTACATTTCTATCAATGACCGTCACCTTGGGCTGCCTACCACTTCGGTAGTGACCCAAACGAGCAAGCTGAAGCAGGATGGACTGCCCTACAGAACCCAGTCCCACTAAAACCAAATGGACGCCGGCCTCATCACTGCGTGCCACAGGCAAGTCTGGCGGATAGTTTTGCAAAATCCGCCGTGCAATGAGTTCTGCTTCGTTGAATATGCGAATCCGTGGCAGGCTCTCTTTTTCGAAATAGTCCTCTGATTTAAAGGTTCGCTTGACTGACAAGGGCTCAATGAGGCACTTGCACTCAAGGGCTTCATTCTCAAGACTGTGGCTAAAGGCTGCACGCGTCAGCGTTATGTTGTCACCATAGTTGTCGCGCATAGCTATCAGCATGCAGGCGCGATGTGCACCAGTCGCCTTCAACACATCGGCCATCGCTAAGTCATCTGCCAACAAAGTAACACCAGCTTCCCAAAGCCGCGTTCGGTTGCTTTCGTCGACCGATTTAAGGTTAAGCACGATAGGGTGCTTGGAGGCCATTGAGAGTGCCAATTCAACAGCTAACGCACTTTTATCAACTTGTAAGCCGAAAGAATGGCGAGAAGTTTTCGCTGCATGAGTCGAAGAACTTTCAGCGGATTTCCCAGCGATGATGATGACGTGTGAACGAGCCAAGAAGCGAGCTGCAAAGTTGTCCCACTTCAAACCAGCGGTCGCCATATAAACACGAACGACAGCCCAAGCCAAGATCGCATTGACCATAAGACGCATGACTTTTGCCCAACCCTTGGCGGAATCTGAATCAGATGTCAAAGTCTCCAGTAAGGAATCCCATAGCGTTAGGGCATCTTTCCCACCCAAGGGCCGCATACCCTCTCCTACAGCCAAAATGAAGGCGGCAAGAAGGCATAGGACCAACAGCACAAGGCCCCACTTTTCCATCAAAACTAACAGTTTTTTAATCAGCATGCCTTAACTCCTAAATTAAGCTCGACACTCTAGAGGATCACATCACCTCAGGCGGGGCTGGAAGGAAGTACTTCTCCCCTCTTCGCCGCCTCTACAGTGATCCCCCAGCGAAGGTCGACATCAACCAGTTCAACGAAGCTGTATTTCAGTCGTACCCGCAAAGCAGCGAATACCTTGCGCACTAACAAGTCACGCTCTTCACCAAAGTCGCGGAAAGTACTGGATAGAAATATTCGTACGCTTCTGCTACGGTCCATAAAGTCCATCTCTTCCAACTTCCAAACAATTTAATATGTTAATGTGTTTTATAACTAAGCGCTTTTATGAACTTAAGCCGCCATCTGGTCAATACAGAAACATACAAAAAATGAAAAATGAATTTTTCAATGATTGATATATCTAGCTGTCCAAAATGTTCATTGCCTGCACCTTACAGCCGTCGCAGGCAAATGTTTTACTGTGATGAGTGCGAGTTTGCGTTTGAATCAGACGTCTCATCCCCTGACGCGCAACAAACAAAACCTAAAAGTATCCTGCAACACATAACGCCAAGCCCCAAGGGGCGTATCTTTCTCAGTTATGGGCACGACAAAGCAAGTACTGATTTAGTCATTCGTTTAGCGCAAGACCTTCGGGGTTTCGGTTGGACACCATGGATGGATCAATCTGAAATTAGTTTTGGTGACGACTGGCGTCAAAAGATCACCAAAGGAATTGAAGAAAGTCAGCATGTATTGGCGTTTCTATCTGTGCACTCCACAAGGAAGCCAGGTGTATGTCGTCAGGAAATAGCCATTGCACTTGGACCACGTAAGGGGCACGTTTATACGATCTTGGTTGAACCCCAAAACCGAGTGAAGCCACCGCTAATCATCAGTAATTTACAGTGGCTCGATATGCACCAGTGGCTTGATTTACGTGAGCAGCAACCAGCGGCAGCAGAAGTTCTCTACCAAGAAAGTTTAAAAAAGATCATTACAGTCCTGGAGCAAAACCAGCCATTCAGTGGAGAAGTAGAAGACCTGCGCCGTTGGCTCAAACCTTGGGACTGCACCTCAGACTTGATATCAGCAGAACAAGGCTTTACTGGCAGGCGATGGTTGCTTGATGGCCTTGTTGACCCCCCGTTGGGCTCAGCGGACATTGGCGAAGAACAAGCAAACGGCGAAATTGAGAGCTGGCGAAAAGATTTTTATGGCCCAAGCGTATTCTGGATATCAGCCGGACCGGGGTGGGGGAAATCGGCAGTAGCTGCCAGATTAGCTCATTCAGCACGCTCACATGTGATGGCCATACACGTTTGCAGACATGACCAACCGCTAACTTGTGACGCAAATACTCTACTGAGATCAATCGCATTCCAGATGTCCACACAGCTTGGTGACTATCGCGAGCAGCTCCTGAGATTGGCTCAGGATCAAGTCCCTCTTGAGAGCATGAATGCTAGCGAGCTTTTTTCTCTTTTACTTGGAAATCCTTTAGCCTACGGGGTTGGTGGACAAGATGAAAAAGATGGAAAACGAATAGTTGTCATAGATGCACTGGATGAGAGTATCGAGGCTGGCAAGTCAGAACTCATAAGCCTAATTTCAAGCGAATTCCGCAGGCTACCCTCATGGCTTGGATTTGTAGTGACCAGTCGCCCAGAAGCGCCCGTAATGCGTCAATTGGCATCTTTCGGAATCAAGCACCAACAAGAAAGCGACCCCAGAAATCATGAGGATCTCGCAGATTACGTTTTCTCTTGGCTAGCGACGCTCAATATGTCGCCTGAGCAGAGAATTACGGCACTCAACTGTGTTGTTCGTTCCTGTGATGGTATGTTTCTCTATCTTCGCAAGTTGCAGGAGGCAGTTTCTACAGGCTTGATCTCCATTGAGCAATTGCTTGATCCATCGAGCCTTCCAAGAGGGCTTGGCGAGTTGTATGAACGATGGTTCTCGGACAGATTTAAAGACGAACAAGAATACGTCAGCAAGCAACAGCCTTTTCTCGAGCTTGTTCTAGCAGCTAGCGAATCGCTCGAACTGGAGTTAATCTCAGAAGTCTTGGGTTGGAACATATACGAAGAGCAAAAATTGCTCGAATCCCTTGGTTCGCTCTGTCGATTGGAAGGGAGAGCGGTCAGCCTATTCCACAAAAGTCTATCAGACTGGCTCTCCAATCCGCTTGCTGCTGGCTGCTTTCATGCAGATACCTCAATTGGTCACGAACGCCTTGCTCGCCATGTGGATAGTAAGTTATTGAGTGATCCAAATATCAAAGAAATTTGGCCAAGTTATTACTTGCGACACGGGGCTGCACACGCTGCTTATTGGAAACAACCGGCTATTGGCGCTCGCTTATTGATCGCTCAATTACAGAGTCAAGCCGCAAACCGCTTACTCCCTGGACCACTTAGAACAGCAATTGATGCCTACTTGAATGCACTTGCTTATTGCGACAAAAGAACATTGAACTCAATTTCCTCACCTGATCTAGCGGAACTTATTTCTCGTACTGATTCACGTAATGTTCTCGGGCCAGCATGTGATTTATTGATTGAAAGAGAATCAGAATGGAAAACTGCATTTGCGAAGGCTCCATTGGACAGTCGTGGCGCGACCTGGGTATTCGCTTCACGCTGGGGGGCCACAACACTTGGTTCACAAAGAGATATGGGCCAAAGACGCTTGATTTCAATTCGAGATGTTGCGATCAATCCAACGCACCCACTTAATTTACCCGCAGCATATGCCTTCAAGTACGTAGCACTTAACCGACCGGAGTGGGTCAGCATCGAAATGCTGGAACCTTTTTGCAAAAGCTGGACCTACTCTAGGTTAGTCTCAATCAGTTTATTACAGCAACTGACGCTCAAGGGATCTATGCTAGCGACAAATATTCCGTGGGAAGAATTTTGGACTCCACCATGGCAGTACTGCCGAAATGAAATAGACCTGCTGGCTGCGGCACTGAAATGGAAAGGGTTGCCAAGTCCCATTAAACCTCGCTTACAAACCATGGCATTAATGGAGTCTATTGCAGATAGGCAACAAAAGTTGCTAAATCAAAAGAATCTTTCCAACGAACATAGGAAGGCGATTGAATTTTTTTGGGAAGCAGGCGGTGCGCCTGAAATGTGTCAAGAACTTCTGACAGCTCTGGACATATCCGACATTTCGAATGAAATATTTGACATGTACCTAAGATCACCGATCTTTGACGCAGTGGAGATAGCTGCTGCAATTGTTGCTAACCGAGTTAATGAATTTGCTGGAGACTTGTCAGGGCTGTTGAAGCTTGCAGACCCAGCCAGCGACTGCGCGTGGGGAGCTTTTATGGCAGCATCCAGAGCGGCCATCGCAGCAAATGAAACAGACGTATTCATAGAACTTATAAACACATACGCTATGGCGACAGATCCATGGTGCAGAGGCTTATCTGCAAACTACTTTGCAAAGTGGCTTCGGGATTCAAGCGAGTCTGTACGCACAAGGGCAATCCTAGATCAAAAAGGCCTTCTCAAAAGACTATTACATGATCAAGATATTTGGCCAGTACAGGAAATATTTCATGCCATGCAGGAATTTTTTGAGTCGCTACAAAACCAAGGAATCGACTGGCATGAACTACTGTCAGTTGACTCCGCTCCGATTGTTTTACTTTTACCGAACTGGAGAGATCAAAACTTTGGATGGGCAGAGTTTGAATCGGCTGCAACCGCTAGTGTTTTGAATACGAATTATGCAAATTGACGAGATTCAAGCCCTTGTAGGTATTATGCGAAAGCTAGATCTTACCGGTTGCGCTTTTTAGACCTCTAGATTGACTCCGAAAGCATTACACAAGGTTATCGTAATCGAAACTTGGCATATTCGACACACTGTCAAATTTTGTATTCCATATTGTATTTTGAAGACTTGACTTAACGCAAATCTACCCAAGTTAACGTAATTTCTAGTTGAGATAATCATAATTACAATCAGATACGAAGGATCAGCACAAATACAGGGCACAGACATGGAACGAACACAGGTAGAGTCTTCAAATATCATTGCGATTGGATACGATCCCGAAACAATGGTTCTGGAAGTTGAGTTCGGAAAAGAGGGGCCGAAGAATCTGACTAATCGTATTTATCAGTACCAAAATGTCCCTGCTGAACTTTATGAAGAATTCTTAGAGGATCTTTCGCCTGGTGGTTTTTTGGGATCACACGTTCGAGGTCAATTCCCCTATAAATTTTTAGGCCGACTCGAAGAACTTGAAAATTTGAAATAGGATTGTTCATGTCTTGGGATCTCAATTTGCCTACAACTATTGAACAAGCATTTCAAAACTGCTTAGCGCATGGTGATACAGACATCTTCCCCGAACCTCACATATATCAGAAGTGGCAAAAATCTCCACAGCAGGCTATCGATGCAACGCTCTCCCTTCACGAACACTTCAATAGCAAGAATGAACTATCTAAATTTGATTGCATCAGAAGTTTTGTAACTTCTGGTCCGACAGGGTTTAGGCTTGGAACGCAAATTGATCCTATCGGCAATCTTTACTACTTGGCTTTAACGCTGCTTTGCGCACCTGAATTAGAAAAGAATAGACAACCCATTCAGTCAGGCCATGTTCATTCATACCGATACCAACAGATTGATACAGAGTGCCGAATCTTCAAACCAGAAATTGGTTGGCGTAGTTTTCAGCAACAAGCCAAATTAAACGCTGAGCAATTCAATTATGTGGTGGTCTGCGACATAGCCGATTTCTATCGCCAAATAAAACCTCACTCAATTGCAGATACTCTAGCTAAATCGAACTGCCACTCAGATTTACAAAAGAGATTGTTACTAGTGTTGGATTTATTAGATTTACATGTGAATGGCCTGCCGATTGGAGGCCCTGCCTCAAGAATTCTGGCGGAAGCAGTTCTAGGTGAGGTTGATGCAAGTTTTGTACGTGAAAACATGACTTATTGCAGATTTGTAGACGATATACGCATATTTTCCAATTCGCAACAAATTGCCTATCAACAACTACTGCGCGTCAATGAAATACTCTACCAAGAAGGATTTAGCGTACAAAAAAGTAAGACGCGAGTTTTAAGCACAAAAGAATGGATGGCAGAAAGCTCCTTTCATCCAATTTTCACCCCTACAAAAGGGCGACTAGAAAATTCAAAAGACCTGCACTCTTTATTGATGGTGCCAAGTCTAGATCCTTATTCTGAAATGCGTACACAAAATGATTTACGTTTAGAAGAATTTGCAAACAAACCGGATGCCTTAGATTTCCTAAAGAGAGAGTTGGGCAAAAGTCGACTTCACTCAGTCATGGCCAATCATTTGCTATCTTCTTTACAATTTATGCCAGCTATGGTGTGCGAAGAAGCTTTTACATGGCTTCTAGATTATCGTAGAAGCAATAAGTTATCACCGCTCATGACGAAGATACTTCATATTCTTTCAAAGAACTTTTATAAATTACCTAATCCCAATGCAATTCAATATACGATTGAAAAACTACTATGTGGCAATCATTACATCAGCAAAATTTCTCTACATGCGGCATTGATGCTCAGAATTCTTCAGTTAAGTAAACAGCCTATCGATGTAGAAACTCAGAAATACCTCAAGGCGCAACTACTTGAATCCTCCGATACTCTACTAAAAGTTGAGATCATTTTTTTGTTTGGCATTTGGAAGTGCCGTGATGATCTTCTTGAATTTAAGAACCTTCAACCGTCTAATAGCAAGTTTGAAAAGCAGGCCCTTGAATTAGCCATGATGCAACATGCTTTCTGAGCGAGGACTTGCGCGTGGACACACAAACCTTTGGTTAAGTTGTGCGCCACGCCTTAATCAGCAATTAGTCAATCGACTCCCTCATTCATCTTCTGAACTCATCTTGGTCAAAAATTGGGCATTGCCCTACGAAGGTAAATCTCCTTCTCGACACAATGATGTGATTGCCGAAGTTGCATTTGGCATATTTAATTATTTAGTTGAAAAGCAAACTCCAACGATTGAAGGTATCAGTACGGCAAAAATCGACCACATCATTCAACTTGCAATTCAACAACTCTCTATGATTCGTGGAGGTTCTGGCTTTCCACGAGAATGGTTCTCATCAGATCACCTAGACGATGCCACCCAACTCGCTTTCCGTTTATTTGAACAATTGAAAGACGATCTAGAACACGTCTTAGTTCACCCTCGTTTAGAGGGTTTAGGAATGCTGGCTTCATGTCACCCAGATATCATTCGTGAACGGCAATTGATTGAAGTGAAAATGTCCAAATATGGCTTTCGGACTCAAGACTTACGTCAAATCATTGTCTATGCAATGCTCGCTTGGTATCAAGACATTGAGATTGACTCACTGGCTTTAATCAATCCGCGGCTTGGCGTGACTTGGCAATTTTCTGTTGAGAACTTAGCGTTTTTAGTAAGCAACGATTCAGCGGTTTTGCTTTATCAACAACTACAAGAGTACCTTACGGGTGATTCCATTGACCGCTGGATGTAGTTTGTTTTCGCAAGTTCTCAATTTCATTTGCAACTGAATTAAACCCATCACAATGCGCCACAGCAACAGAGGAAATTGAATGGCCAGTTACTGTCAAATAGCGTAGATTTGAATAAAGCTCTACCGAAATGCCTCTCAAATTCGCTTTTAAACCTTTGTCTAATGGCTTTGCAAATGCAAATGCACGAATGCCTTCACCTGATGGTGAAATTTCTACATAGGTTGGACCGATTTTCTGCAAGAGTTCCTGAGCTTCCAAAGTGGGCTGTCTGTCCTTGACACAGTGATCTAAATCAACTGCCACCAATCCATCACCTACAAGCACAATGCCTATGCCATCAAACTCATCAGGTTCATTCAGTCGAGCTATGTAGGCTTCTTTGGCTTTTTCAAAACTGCACCATGTCTCTGGTTTGCTAACGCTTGCATGTGCATGCTCGTGCCGAGCATCAAAAGGGACTTTTGTGCCTCTTGCAATTTTCCAACAAACCCATCGAGAGCAAGCGGTGAGTTCTTTAGGAAAGTTAGCCCACATTGGCTTTAACAAGGATGTTGTTTTCAAACTAAAACCCCTCAAAAATGCAATGTGGATTAAATCGAATGACCTCACCAATCGCTGAACCTAATATGACTTTTTTTCTATCAATCGAAATAATTGCTTGCGAGAGTCCTGTGAAAGCTTGAATTAGAGTAATCTTTCCGCTTCGAAGGTCCCATACACGGAATGTATTGTCCCAAGATATGGAACATAAACGTCGTCCATCTTTTGAATACCAAACTTCTGTAATAGCCCGATCATGACCTTGCAGAATTTTCTCACATGTGTTTGTCTCTAGATTCCAAATTCGAATTGCTCTATCCTTACCTGCTGAGGCGAGTCTCATGCCATCTGGTGACAATGCAACGGTATATACAAAATCCTCATGCCCTGAAAATTCATGCACCAATTCACACGTTTGGGCACTCCAAGCTTTAACCAACTTGTCTTCTGCTCCGGAATAAATAATTTTCCCATCATTACTGCAAACTGCAGAGCGAATATTAGAGCGATGTGCCTTAGGAATTATCTTTGCAATTTTGCAGACTGGTTCATTCAGTCGAGTTGATTGGTCAAACTTAAGTTGCTCTAACGACAAATAGTTAATTTGTTTATTTGCGCCTGCAATTATTAAAGTGGAGGATGGCTTAGAAATCGTTGAAACGTAAAGTTTGCCAAAGTTCTCGCTATGTATTTCTCGTTGTTTGTCTATCTCCCAAATTTTGAGATCCCCATCAAAACCTGCAGACATAAGGTACAGGTCATCACCCCAAATATCCATGTCCCAAACGTCACTTTGATGACCACGCCATGCATGACTAGTAGCCAATGAGTTTTGATCGCGGATACAAATCTTGCCTTCTTTGTGCCCACTAATAATTCGGCCATCGGCTAGTTCTTTCAAAGAAGTAACCTCTTCTCGGGTGACCGGATTGGAAACAAGACAAGAGCGTTTTTCAATAGCCCAGCGAATCATCCTCCCGTCTTTGCCACTGGAAAGCACCTCATCTCCCCAGGGTGAAATGCTGATGCCATCTACTGGAAAGGTGTGGCCATTCAAAATTCGCGCGCAAGTCCCATTTTCCAACTCCCAAATTCGCACCGTTTTATCCATGCTGCTAGAGGCAGCAATCTTTCCGTCAGGCGTCATAGACACACCATAAACTCGCTGCTCATGCCCCTTCAGAATATTCAGGCACTTGCCGCTAGGAACATCCCAAAATGAAATATGACCGTTCTGGTGGCCCACCAAACAAGTCTTGCCGTCATGCCGAAGACTGATTGAATGAACAGGGCCGCTCAATAGACTGTCCTCAAACTGCAGCGTTTTGAGAAACTCTCCTGTTCTACTCCAAACTTTAATAACGCCATCAATTGAACCACTCACAACAACATTGCCGCCATGCGCACAGGCAAGAGCAGGAATTGAAGTTTCGTGTGCATTGATCTGAATGCACGGCTCATGTGCATCAGGCTCAGAATTCCACCAACACAATGATCCATCCTTACCACCACTCACCCATTGAGTGCTAGACATTGATGCGATGATATTTATCCAGTCCGGATACTGATTAAAATTTTGTATCAACACGCCAGACTGAGTATCCCAAATACAAAGTGATCCTTTGCTTCCAGTTGCAAACGTGTCTCCTTTTGCAGAGAACGCAGCACTCACAACTTGATTTCGATGCTCTTTGAGCGTTCGCAATACTGCACCACTTTGTAAATCCATTAATACAACGGAATAATCTCTACGCCCTGCAAGCACATGTTGACACCAATCAACTGCGAATGAGGAGTTCTGAACATCATTCTCCAATTCCAGCACCTGAATGCACGGGTCGCAGGGATTAAATTGGTCTTTCGCTGTCCACTCCCTCAGTAATAAAGGTTTTTTAAAATTGGAAAGCGCCTGCTGAGCGGCTTGATGAACAGGCCCACTTGGCGCGTAATTGAATGCCTGTTGGATTACAAACCCTGGCGAATCTGAATATCGCTCTAGAAATTTAGCTTGCGTTGCCACAAAATTACAAAAATCATCGATTCGAATTTTCAAATCGTCTTGATTGATCGACTGACGAAAATCTTCAATTTGAGATTCTGACCACAGATAGACCGACTGCGGTATTAGTTCTGAGTTTTGACCAGACACCCATAAGTGCAACTCTTCGTTGCGTGATTTCAATTCTTCTTGGCGTTCAATATTTTCAGGAAGGCACGTTTGAACTAAAGAAAAATCTGCAAGAAGATCTCTTAGCTCATCAAAGCGTAATCGTTCCTCAATAAAGTCAAGATTGCAGAGAACGCTTTCAACCGCTTGGAAGTCTTCGATTGCAACGAGATGCTCAACAGCGTGTCTCCTAGCATAAGTACTGATGCCCTTTGTTTTTTTAACAATTGCATTTTTGCAGTAAGCAGCCATGCGCTGAAAGGCAGTTTTTTTAGAAACAAAGTAAGGATTACCAACCTTAATTAACCAATCAAATAATGATTTATGGCAGAGTGTCAAACAAAGGCTTTGTGGATCGTCTTCTCTTGGGTTCTTGATCAAGATCTGGCTAATTTGTTGCAAGAATTTATCAAGCACCTCTTCTTCAATCTCAAGAGCTTCTTCTATCTCCTCTTTTGTCATAGGCTCCAATGCACAAATTAAAAGCCCCAACAATTTTGAGACACCCTCAAACTGATGTTTCTCTGGAAATAGTCTGTCAAATAATTGTTGATAGAAACCTTCTAGACCACCAGGTATGTTGTCAATATCGTCTGGGTCGTGTGAATTTTCTTTGTAGCCTTCTTGGAGTAGACGCAAGTAGAGAATCATTCCGCCACTTTTTTCAACGACTTTATCTATGAAATGTGATTTTCTGTCATCATCCCAATCAGAAAAAATAGGTAGTGTTAAAAGTTCTTGCCTTGCAAATTTCCTAAGATCTGCTTGGTTACGGTCATCGCTCGGATGAATATCTTGAGGATTAAATTTCAGTAACTGACGCGTAACCGCTCCATCAGGGCGACTGGTTAGTACAAACTGAATCCAAGAAGGAAGTTGTGAAAGGCGCGAGCTGATCAATGACGCTAAAGGATTATTGCCATTCGCAGTCTGCGCCTCATCAAGCGCGTCAATTAATACAATGTATTGATGATCAAGCGGGATGTTTCTTGCAAGCGGCTCAGCTAATAAAAAACGGAATAACTCAGGCAACGAGAGTTTTGACAGCTGCTGCCTTCGATCAAGAGCTTTAGATAAATCAGAGCCCCTGCTTAATTCTAGTTGCGCCAATAGGTTTGAGCGATAATTTTCAATTTTCAAAGATAGTTGATACGCAATTGTTGTCAACGCTCTTAGTGGGTCACTTAATACAGTACTCTGGTGATCGCAAAACCAGTTGGCCACAAATATTTCTGGACGCTTTTTAATCATTTGCACAGAAACAGCCGACTTACCAAACCCTGGTCCGGCCTTTAACCAAAAAACTCGAGAATCTGACTTTGACAGCCATTGATTGAATTCCTCAAAAATCCAATCTCTACCAACAAAACCATCAAGGTGCTGAGAAAATTTAGCATCAAAAGAAACGGGCTCAAGCACTTTCTTGAGTAGGTCAACTTCTTCAGCAAGTCGACTGCACTCTCCCTCAATTTTTTGAAGAATGTCTTTTAAACATTCAAGATAAAACCGCCCAAAACCCTCTGGATCATTCGCCTTTTTTTGCTTCCAATCACTTAAATTTGGCCACTGCAATGTTGTCAACAATATTGGTAAGTTTGCAAAGGGTACGTCCTCGACCAAGACAGGGTAGACTCTCCCAAAATGCTGAAGAGCCATTGATATTTCATTTCGACAGACGCTTGGATCTCTTACCGAGTGAAACGAAATAAATGCAATCGCCATATTGGCGTCATGGATGCCTTGCGCAATGCTTCCTCTCCAATCATCCCATGTACGAATTTTAGAAATGTCGAGCCAAACCTTATGGCCTCGTTTTTCAAGATCGATTTTTAATCGCTCTACGATTTCTTGGTTATCATCATGCCCATAACTGAAAAATATGCTTTTTGGATTGACGCTTTTCTTTTGAAAAAAATGATTGTCCATCTCCAACCCCTTCAATTACTTTGCCACAATATTGCAGTCTTCCTGATTGCATTTTGTAGTACAAACAAAACCCCTCATCTCACTTCTGACCAACAGGGTCCAAAACCTGCCATCCTTGGCTTGTTTTGATGAACTGATATTCAATAATCTTCTTAGTTCTGGGTATACCACCCAGCAACTCAGTCAGACGATCTTTTTTATTCACAAACTCAAAATCAACCAAGACTTGGCAAGTGGCCTTTTTATTACTAGTTGAATCGCAAGCAATTTTCTCAATTTCATTTATTTTTAACTGATCAATGCCTAAGACACTTCCAAGATTGACACCTAAAAACTTTTTATCGATCAAAGTTGAAGCATCTTCTTTGATGTTGGCAGAGATTACTTTGTAAACTTCTTCATTGCTTGGCTCCTTTGAGCACCCCATTAACAAGACTGAAAAACTAATAATAATCGTTAAACATAAGCAAGATTTCATGACGAAGCACCTTCAAGTTAAGGCTATGAAAACAAACGTAATTATGTGTTTAGGCGTTTCATCACTAGATCCAAGCGCTCTTGAACATTACGGATATCTTCCAAATCTGAATTTGGGTCTGCCTGGCGCAACTTTAGGCTGCGTTCAAGCAGGTGACGCGCATCTGGAAGCCGATTTTGTTCAATACGAAGTTGACCTAGCGCACTCAGTTCGCTGGCAATCTCTGTTGATTCATTGCCATACAGTTTGACGGACATATCCAAGGCGCCAGTGAGTAACGCATTGGCGGTCTCGAGCCTACCGTGATTTCGCAGCAACACACCCAAGCGTCGCATGCTCAGTCGCACGGATTCACTGACAGCACCTTCATTGACTTGCGCAATTTGGATTTCGCGTCGCAGCATTTGCTCTGCCTCGTCCACCTCACCCACATCCCCCAAAGCGCCGCCGAGATGGTAGAGCATCATGCCGGTTTGGGAATGGTCTGGGCCAAGCTGATCTTCAGCAATACGCAGGGCACGTCTCAAAACCTTGATCCCTTCAGCAGCATGGTCGCTTTCAACCCTAAGCGTGCCCAAGCTAACCAAAGTATCCAGAAGCTCCTCATGAACATGGCCATACACCTTCTCAAGAAGCCTCAGCCCTTTACCGTAGTACTTCAGCGCAGATTCTGATTCGCCCATTTCCTCATAAATGCTGCCCACGTTATGGTTGCTGATGGCCAACTTATCGAGGCGCTCAGGATAAAGACGCTGTCTTAACTTGAGTGCGCGCTGCGCCATGTCAAGCGCGTCAGTGAGCTCACCCATCTCCTTGAGCAACATAGCCATGTTATTTAGCAACGTGAGAGCAAGTTGCGTCTCCTCATGGCCGATCTGACTCAACAGGGAAAGTGCCTGACGGTAGTGATTCTTCGCAAGCGGCAAGTCATTGGCTTCGTGGGCGTCGATGCCCAGTCTGTTGTAAGCGCTGGCCTCGTCGTCCTTGAGACCGGCTTCTCGAAAGTGAACCGCAGCCTGCGTGAAGAAGTGGGTGGACTGAACTCTATCCTCCACATGCTTGGCGCAATCGCCCAGCGTCAATAGGCTGGTGCCGATGTCTGGATGAAGCGAAGGTAGTGATGCCTGTCGAATCTCTAGAGCCTGAGTCGCCGCCTCCATCGCACCCTGATGATCATTCAAGTCTAGGCGTACCTCTGACAGGTTGCTGAGTAACAGCGCTAAGTTGGGGTGAGCGGGCCCCAGTAGTCGGCGTCCAAGTTGCAATGCGTCTAAGAAACATTTCTCTGCGTCTCGACGCTTCTGCATTGATTTGAGCACCTGCCCTCTGTTGTTGAGCACAATCACAAGTGCAGGATCGTCCTCTCCGTTAATTCGCCGAAGCACGCCAATAGCGCGATCGATCGTCTCAAGCGCTTCGGCCAAGCGACCTGTCTGCTTCAGCACGGGAACCAGATTACTCACGGTCATTGCCACCGACTCACTTTGGCTGCCAAAAAGTTCGGTTGCAATGGCTAGAGATTCTCTGTAATGAACCTCCGCTTGATGAAGACGGTCGGTGCGACTATAAAAAACAGCCAAGTTATTCAGACGGCTGCCAAGTGATTCACGGTGCGATGGCCCAAGCCGACGCGCAAGGGCCAGCGCCTCTTGGTACAAAGGCTCAGCGTCGTCATATCGGCCGCAGTCTTTGAGCAACACAGCCAACATATTGATATAGGGGATCAGTCCCGCGCGTCCTAAGCTTCGCTCCTGACGCGCCAGATCCAAACCTAGCTGAGCTAGCCTTAATGTGAATCGAGACAGATATCCCGCATGGGTTAGCAATTCCACAACTGCATCTGATGCTTGACGTTGGCCACGCGCATCTAAGTGACGAACCCACTGCCTCCAGCGCTTCGACATAAAGGGCTCAAGCCGTTGCGGACCTGAGGCCTCGATACCCAGCCAAAAGTTAGCAATTTCCTCGGAGCCATGGTGCTCGTACATCGCCATGAATCGGTCAAGACTGCCTAAACATTTCAACAGCCCCGGCCCATCTCCTGCAGCCCTAAGCTGCCAAGCCTCCTCCTCAGCACGTCTCGCGCGTGAGGACTGCAGACCAAACCAGCGTGCTAGCTTTTGATGGGCAGCTTTGATGTCAGCCACACGGCCAAGGTAGCGATCGGCCACTGCTATCCGCAGATGCCCGTGCGCAAAGGTGATGCGCCCGTTGATTTCTTGAAGTCCATCGTCTAACGAATGGCGAATTGCCGCCCAACTTGCTGGACTAAGCCCAGCAATCGATAGAATTTCCTTTTCAAGGAGGCCTGATCGCGAAGCCCAAATCGCAGTCATAGAGTCGCACACCACGCTCTGACCGAAATCGCCCTCCACGCGTTGAAGCACGAACTCAAACAGGTCATCCACCGTTTTGCTGACCAGCGCCCTTTCAAGCGTGCGCTGTAGTTCTTCATGCACGCCAAAGACGCGCAGTTCCTCCGCAAGCGTTCTCAGGAAAAGCGGATTGCTCGAGAGAGGATGGGCCTGTACCTGACGCACCATGTCATTTGGCAACTTCTTGTTAAATCGGGCCAAATAAGAACCCAGCAGCTCAGCTGTTTGAGGGCGACTCAACGGCCTAATTGAAATTGATTGCCATGATCGGATACGAGCTCGACGATGCCCTGCCCCAGCATCGACTTTATTTTTAAGCGCATTAAGGATTTGTCCTGGCAAGCACGAAACCACCACGCTCACGGCAGGTGGCAAATAGGAGGGCCACCATCGCACATCGGTCAGCGCGGTTAGGCTACTCAGCGAGTCCAAAACAATGATTAAGCGCGTCTGGCGCCGACGCGCCCAGGCACTGGCAGTCGCCAGCCATTGGGGCAAGCTGTCCATGAGTTGCTGTGGCTCATCCGCAATGCCAAGACTGCTCTCAGTTCGGCGTTGAATGAATTCAACGAGCCTACGAACTAAAGCGAACGGGTCTGCTGCGTCAGCACTAGCGCCTAGGTAATGCTCGTGCACTAGGTGCTTGGGATGGCGATGGCGCCAAGCCTTGAAAAAGTTAGCAATCAGCGCACTTTTGCCGCCCCCAGATGATCCTTCAATGAGAATACGCGGCTCATCTGCCTGAAGCATTTTTTCAAGAACTGCTTGGTATTTGTCTCCACCCAAATAGAGCTGACGGCGCGGTGCAGCATACGCCTCATGCCTTAGCTGCTCTCGCTCAAAAGCATCTGGCACCGATGCGGCCGGAAATTCAGCATCAATCAGTTTCCAAAGATCACGCTCAATGCGCTTGGCCAGCGCTTCAGGCGTCGAATAAGCGCTGAATGTCAGTCCACTGTCGCCAATGCTTCGCTTCAGTTTTGCCTGGCGGGCTCGATCTTCTTCAGAGGGCAGATAGTCTCCCCCTTTAAGACGGGCATAGGCAGGGGAACGGAAATAAAAGAAAGCCCTGCCACGCATGCGGCGGCTGTTAAGCACGCCATGCAAGATCTCCAGCTCAGTGACACTTTTGCCGCCCTGATGTTTTTTCAGCCAAGGCTGTCGCTCGAGGAGGTCAGTGGCATATCCCTCTGGCGGGGGAATCCAACCATATCGCTCTCCCAACATACAGATGAAGTAAGGTCGCGCACGGTCGATTTCAGCAAGGCAAATTGGCAGTACCTCTCCTCGCTCAGCCTCTTGTACTGTAATACCCCATCGCAAGTCCACATCCACCAGTTCGACGAATCGGTCCTTGAGCCTTGCACGCAGCGCAGGGAAAACACGTTTGACCAATAAGTCGCGTTCCTCGCCAAAGTCACGGAAAGTAGAGGAAAGAAAGATGCGGATGGTGCGGAAATTACTCATCGATCTTACAAAGTGATTTTCATTTTTATTTTCTGAAAACCTCCACTTTCTTTGAGCGAAAGCCCTTTTGTTCTATCCCATTCATTTTCTGCATCAGCATCAGTAAGAATATAAATAGTGGTTGATTTAAATTCCAAGGCGTCGGCTGTCAACGGACTCGCCAGTGCCTCTCGCAGTTGATTGCAATCAATATCTTGTTTGAACTCACCTGCAATCGCTAGCTTGCCAAAAGACGAGTCTAGATTTTTATTAATACCAGATCCATCCCAAGTGACCTGGCCCGATACCAAGTTTGAAAACAAGAGTTCGAAAGAAGGCAATCCCTTTTTTCCTAGAAAAGGGTGAATCTCTAAAGAGTAAAAATCGGTGGTTTTAATTCCATAGTCTGAGTCAAATAATTTAGCACCGCCTTTAAAGTCAATTTGAATTTTCATGGTGACAACCCTAATCAGGTGCATTAAAGCAAACAATTTCTAAAAATTGATCTCGAAAAATTTGGCTTGGTGGTAATTCTCTGGCCTTAACTTCTAAAAACCAACCTGTCTTGCAACGCCTTAGGCCACGTTTCGCGTTTCATCGCAGAGCCACGCAAACGAATTTCGGCCAGAGAAGGCAGATTACACAAAGTTTCCATGCTGGTTAATTCTCCTGAGTTCTGCAAGTCTAGAAAAGCCAATTGCGTCCACCCTTCTAAAAAGGCAAGCGAACCGGTAAAACTGGCTGTCTCTAATCTCTGAATATTTGCACAGCCTATCAACTCCTTGGCATGCAAATCAGTCAGTCCAGATCCAATCCGGAGCTTATTCAATCTAGGCAACTTGTGAAGTAGCTTGACACTTGGAACTGACTTGAAATCATGTGCACTGTAGTAAACATCAAGCGATTCAATTGGGCTATCTTCTAGCCCATCAAGAGATTGGCATTCGCTCATCTGAAAACGAATGTCAGATGCTTGCCCCACACCCTTCAATGAAGGCATTCGAGAACTGCTCGCAAAAGAATTCAATCGAGGCGCCTGTAATTGCGACATGTCATGAAAACCGCCACTGACTTCGAGCTTTTCCAGTTGAGGGAATTCGCCCGACCAAAGGTATTGATGTTCGGGTTTAGGTTTCTTGGTCGAACTCAAGGTGTACCCAGTTTTGGGATCAATCAAGGTAATGTCCAACTCACGCAAGCGTGAAAGGTGCGAGAAGTCCTGATCCAAGGTATCGAATTCGAGTTTGACTGATTGCAGGTTTTTCAAACGCGTAAGTGGTGAGAGATCAACACGACCCGTGAGATTCAATCTCAAAGACGTTGCAGCTTCAAGTCCGGCGACGAATTGAATATCGTTCAGCGTCTTGAAACTTGAGAAATCGATGATCTCCTCGCGGTAATAACGTCCCGGAAATGCTTGCAGACTTTGCATGCCGTTCATGGCCGAAAAATCGCTGAGTTGATCTGTCCCTTCCAGCGTAAATCGCTTAAGAAGTGTGGCTGAGTCAAGCCCTTGTAATGAGGTCAACGCAGGGCATTGCTTCACCGTCAACGACTGTAGAGTTTTCAGCGACGTCATGCATGCGAGGGTCTCGAAAGAAGTCAGCTCTTTCATCTCTGAGAGTGTGATCGACTGCAATGGCCCTGTTTCCCGCAGGAAAGACAAATCGTTGCCCGGCATACCCTCAAGCGTGATCGTCTGCAGAGACTTGAAACGTGATAAGGGTAATGGTCTAGACGGATCCTGCCCATAGCTCAAGCTCACCGTCAGGATGATGGACTCCAGTTTTTCACGTATCGCCACAGCAGAAGTTGCTTCATCTGGTGAGTCCATCAGAACATGCGTCAGGGCCCACCGAGCCCATGAACGATAAGGCGCGTGAATGTCCTTGAATAATTTACCGAGGGATTTGGTGTCTCCGGTATATAGCGTCGGTCCATAAACGCCTTCAACGACGGCGTCATATAAGGCCGGTGAAGCCGTTGTGCGCAGCCTCTCAAGTGCTTCAAGGATCTCGGAGAAATCTTTCGAAGTCAGCCCACGCTTTAGTTCGGCCAGACTCGGCCCTCCCTCCACGACGGCTTTCGTGGAAGTACGGCGGGCTTTGAGAAAGTCTGGCGCAGCTAACTTGTGCTTTTTGCAAATGACCCTTTGCAAAGTGCGCACTGCAGCCTCTGTCAAGTAATCACCCTCTTTTAATTCATAAAACTCACGCGCGTGATATCCAATCTGCACGGCTTGAAGTTGTGGAAATTCCACCAAGACCTGGAGATCCTTCAGGTTGGAAAAAACCAAATCAAGACGCAAGGGCTTGAGTCCGCCTGCGACGGCTTGCAACCATGCAGCGTTGAGCGGGCGGGAGGATGCTTCAAAACAGCGCAAAAACGCTTTGGGCAGCCCCTGAAGTGCATGGGCATCTTTCAAACAGGTGTCCACCGCGACAAATTTCAATGCCGTTGCTTTCTCTACACCTTGAAGATCGTGCAGCGTTGGAACGCCGCGAACCTCGAGCTGTTCCAGACCTTGTGGCAACTGCCCCAGCGCATTGAAATTGCCAGCGGTCAACTCCAAACTACGCAGCATGTGGCCCCATTGCGTTGGCAAAAGTTGAATCTGAGGGCAATCATGAAAACGCACTTGATACAGCTTTTGCAATTGACCCAATACGCTGATGTCTTGCAGCGCATGGCAATCCACCGCCCTCAGCTCAGTCAAGGACGGCAATTTTTCTAGCCCCCCTAAATGCGTCAATGCCGTATTGTCGATTTCCAGAGTTTCGATTGAACAAGCCGCTTCAATTCCCGCCAAACTGACCAGCGCAGGCATTTGTTCTAAATGCAACTCTGTCGTTTCTTTGGACAAGGGTGGTAAGCCTTCCAAACTCGTCAATGCCGCGCATCCCTCAAGGCTAAAGATGCCGTAGCGCCAAGGTGCTAATTCGCTTGCCGAGAGATCCTGCAAAGATTCAATCTGGGCACAGCCTTCCAAGTTAAGTTGCTTCAGGCTGTTGCTAGCAGCCAAGGGTTGTAGCGATCGCAACCGAACGCAATCCTTCAGGTTGAGGGTCACAAGTGCGCTGGCACCTTCTAAAGGTTCAATGGTTGCTAAGTCACGGCAAGACTCTAGGTTGAGCATTTGAAGCGTTGGCGCTGAGGTCTTCAACCCACCGATCGATTGCAGTCCTGCGTTGCCAGATAAATCGACATCGCTCAAACACGATGACATTGACAAGGCCTCGACAGAAGTCAGACCCAGCGCTGCCGCACGCAAGGTCTCAAGAAGTGGCGCATTCAACCCGTCTAAAGACTCAAGCTTGCAGGGTTGGTCCTTCGATGTCGCCTGCGTCACTGAAAAGTTTCGCAAGGAAGTAAACGCGCCCCAATGGGACAGGTCCGGCCACTGCGCACCCTCCGCCATATGAATGGTCAACGACTCAAGGCCATCGAATCCTCTTAAAACGGGAGGGAACTGACAGACTAGATTTAAATGGCGAAGAGCGCTGCGTAAGTTTGCTTCCGGACTCCCCTCAAGCGCCATCGACAACTGTTGCATCAGCAACAAATTTAGGGTTGGTTGATTCGCTTGAGTGCCACGAAATCTTGAACTAGGCAGAAGTTCGCCGTTAGCCGTTACCTCAACGCCCTCTAGCAACCCTTCGGCAGGTTGGCCAAGCGCATGCCCCAGCTCCAGCGCTTGTTCCAATGTTTGGGTGTCCTGAGCCTCAATGACCAGCTTTAAAAGCTTAGCTGCATCTCCTTGCAGCGGTTTTAATCTTTGAGTCATCTCAAAGCCCCACTTTTTCCCAACCTTTTTTAATGTTCGCGTCAATGAACTCTTGCGCGATCGCTTGTGCCGTGGGTTCGTCAGGCGCCGGGCGCACGTCGCGATCAAGCGGCTCAGCGCGACCCGCGCTGAAGTCGGTCCAGTGCACCACAAATGCTGGATAGCGATCGTCCTGTGCAGACTTGTTGGTCTGCCACACCAGCAGTTTGCGCACAGCCAATTGCCCTTTGGTGGTCTTTGTCCAAACTTCTCGACGCACCAGCGTGCTCGGGGGCAAAGCCAAAGCTGGCGACATGCTAGGTGTGAGAGGCATGTAGTCCTGCAACTGCGCGAACCGAACACCGGTCTCATCTGGCGCCTTGTCTTCCCGCAAGCGCTTGAAGACGGGATGTATCAGACTAGCTGAGGGCATGGACCCTGACCTTGCCCAGCCTGATTCAGTGAATGTCCCCGTCTGTGCCATGGGTTGACTGCCATCAGACAACTCGCCCTGTAGGTCCGTCACCGAAAACTCGGCCACCCAATTGGGCTTCACAAATTGATACAGGCCACCACTGTCACTGGCACGGCGAATTTGAGAGGGAGCGCTTAAACCTTGCAAGCGCTCGAACCATGCGCTGCGCTGCGCATCGTCGCCAAGATTGCCACAGGCGCCAACGATGACATAGGTGCCATCGGTACCACGCATTGCCAACAACAAAGAACGGCATAACTTGGGTTGATCGGCCTTGACGGTGTAACCGATCACCACCGCATCCAAGCTAATTTCTGGCTTTACTTTGTAAATCATGCCGTTGGCATGTCGCACCACCAAGCCTTCGCTGCCGCTGGGCAATACCTGAGATTCAAAATGCAGAAAAACCTCAAGGCCGGTTTTCATCTCTTGGGTTTCCACCACTTGGAGGTGGGTGTCATTGGCCAGACAGGCTTTGAGCGCCTGAATTTTTTCTTCGTAAGCGATGGGCAGTGGCTGTCCCGCCAATTGAATGGCATCAAAGGCCATAAAGCCGATACCTTTTGCCGCATCTGCACCGTCTCGCGCCAGCGCGGCGGCCAAGTCACCCACTCGCTCACGTTTTTCAGCCGTGATGGCATACAACTCACCCGCCACAATGCTGGCCTCGGGAAGCTTGGCCGCCTGCTTCAAGACAGGTAAGTCGCCGGCCAAAACTCGTCCCGATGGACTGGCCAGAAAAACATGGCCCGACTGATGCACCAAAAACCAAGTCTCACCATCGACCTTGCGAGAGACCCACATTTTTGCGGCACTGAGCTCACCAAGACGCGCGGGCGGTAACGAGCGATAGGTGCCCGCGACACGGCGCTTATAGACCTGCAGCGTCTCCAACATCGCAGCGTCTGTCAAACGCGCATCGCGCAGGCCAGCACCAAATTTTTGACCGCCTGTAAAAAGTGTCGTGCTCATGCTGCACCTCCCGCCGAGGGTGTGGGTCGTTTCAACTCCATGTCACTCAAGAGCAAGGTCAACCGATAGGATGTGCCTTGCACTTGTCCCTCCAAAAACCCACGATAAGGTCTGCCATTGGTCTGAAACACCAATGGCCCAGTGCCCTTATCGCCAGAACCGAGCAGCATCACACTGCGGGTGTCCCCCAGTTCCTTGGCCATGCCAAAAAGAAACTCATACGTCAGGCCATCACTGTGTCGCAACTGCATGCGCCGCTTGAAGCTGAACTTGCGCACGGCCTCTGACAAATCGATGCGCTTACCAGTCCATCGAACGGGCAGTGCATGAGCGATATTGGCATCCATATCTTGCGGCGCGCGCCTCTCACGCTCTGAACCATCGGGGTTGGTTAACAGTTCGATCATGTTGGGCTCAACCGTCAACACATGGCCCTCAGGGTCTAGATAAACCCTTTGCAAATGCTCAATGTACTGACCGACCTGTTCCATATCGACCTCGGGATCGCCTTGCACCAACTGGGTGGCATAGGTCTCACCAAATTGAGCGGTTAGTGCAGCATTTGTCCCTGCCTCGGTGCTCGTGAGATAGCGACGAAAAACGACAGGATCTTCTGGCATGGACAATTTGGGGGCAGGCTTCGCTTTTAGAGTTGCCACAGTGACATAAGCGTCACGCCCCTTGGCATTGGCGAGATGGATGTTATGGGTCATGGTGTGCCTCAAAGCATTTCAAAATCTAGATCGTCAGAGGCCTCAGCCTCTTCCAAAGGTGGCGCAAAGCTCGTGCCCTCTTCAACCCAACCCACGGCAAGTGGCTTGCCCACCAAGGCAAATATGCCTTGGTCATTGGCCACGATGTAAGCCTGCTCCACTTCTAAACTGGCTGCATAGTTGAACTCGCAAGCATAGATATCGCCAGCTTTCAAACGTTCTAAGAGCAAGCCCTGCGTTTGTTCCGGCTCGAGAAGGTAAACGCTCAACAGTTCCAAGTCCAGCAAAGTCGAGGGCTCTACCGGGCCCTTCAGCGCCTGAGGAAGCCCCAACGTAGAAGGTTTGTTTTCAACAACCAGGCCCTGCGCATCGATGCCAACAAGACGTGCTCTGGGCACATAGTGGCCTTTCGCGTTGAAGTAACCTTGACCCGACATCCCGGAAGCGACCAACAGGCTGCCATCCGCTGTGAGGGCGGCTCGCGTACAAGTTCGACCTTTGTCATCCGTTGGCAAGCGTTGACGTGTGCCATATAAATCGGCGCGTTCAACTTCGCTCAGTCCAAAACTAAAAGTTTCGCTCCCAAGCACCACAACTAATGGTTTTGCCATATTTCGCCCTTTTCTATTGATTCCAATCAAATTATTATTTCATAAATATAATTATTTAGAGATCAATCAACCGGCCGCGGTCATCCAGCTTTAGAGCGAAAGTAAAAATTTATGTCTGACTCCTACACCACTTACGGCACGCAACTGGACAGTGAAGCCATCACGCGCGTTCTAGAGCATATTTTCCGCACTAATCTGGCCAATGAAGAGAAGTCGGCTAGCGCGACGCCCAACGGTCAGGGCAAGCGCCCCACCCCCATTTGCATCTGGGGCCTACACGGCATTGGCAAGACGGCCATCGTCAAAGCCTTCGCTGCAGCCAACGGGTGGAAGTTTCGTTACTGCGCACCCGCGCAGTTCGAGGAAATGGGGGATTTGCACGGACTTCCGGTGCGCAACGACCCCAATCCCGACGTGCAAGGCGACGAGACCACGATCTACATGGCCCCCGAGTGGGTCCCACGTGAAGACGACACCGGTCCGGGCATCCTGCTGTTGGACGACCTGAACCGCGCCGACGACCGCATTCTGCGGGGCACCATGCAGCTGCTGCAAGAGTTCGAGATGTTCTCTTGGAAGCTTCCACCCAAGTGGCAAATTGTTTGCACCGCTAACCCCGAGGGCGGTGACTACTCGGTCAGCACCATGGACGACGCCATGTTGACGCGCATGCTGCACCTCACCATGGTGTTCGACCTGAAAGCTTGGACCCGCTGGGCAAGCGCCAGCGGTATCGATCAACGGGGCATCGCCTTTGTGTTGACCTACCCAGAAGTGATCACCGGAAAACGCACCACGCCCCGCACCTTGGCTCAATTTTTTGACCAAATTAACTCGATAACCGACCTCAAAAAAGACATCGAGCTTGTCAGCGTGTTGGCTGAAAGCTCATTGGACAGCATCACGGCCACCACATTTCTCGCCTTTGTCAATGACGACCTCGAGCAGTTGATCCACCCAGAAGACATCCTTGACGCCAAAGACTTTGATGAGGTTGCCAAGCGGATTGCGCAACTCGCAAAAGGTCCTGGGTCAGCCAAGCGGGTTGACCGCATCGCCACCATCTGCACGCGCCTCTTCCTCATGTTGGTCGATCCTCGCTACGAGCAAAAGCCCAAGCATGCCGACAACCTCACCGCCTTCTTGATGCACGATGACATCCCGAACGACTTGCGCTTTAGCTTGCACCGTGATCTGGTCTCGGCCGGCGATCTGGCAAGCATGATGCGCTCACCTAAACTTGCCAAGCTGGTTTTAGGAGGCCTCTGATGGACAAGCCTGCGGCCGCAAAGCCAGCACGCAAAGCAACCGCCAAGCCCTTGCCCGACGTCGCTCAGGAGGTCAGCCGTAGCATCGTCGCACTCCTGCTGAAAGAGCCTTTCTATGGACATTTACTCAGCGGTGTGGTGCGCCGAATAGACGACAAGGTCGACACAGCCGCCGTCTCACTCACGCCCAACGGCTTGCATCTGATTGTCAACCCCCAGTTTTTCATTCAGGAACTCAAGAAAGATGAGCGGGTGGCGGTGATCAAGCATGAGGCCCTTCACCTGCTGTTTCGCCACCTTTATCGCCCCCTCATACAAAAGGGCGACCCGAAGTTATTCAACATTGCTGCCGACCTGGTGGTGAACCAGCATGTGTCGCCATGGCCGCTGCCCGAGATGGCGGTCACCCTGCGCGCCTTCCCAGACATGGGTCTAGAAGCTAACCAGACGCTAGAGTGGTACTACGAGAAGCTCAAGTCCCTCCACCAATCCATGCAAGATGGCAAGTCAACCGCCTCGCCTCAGAGTGAAGACGCTTTAAGGCGAGTGATGGGTGAGCCACAACATGGCGATCACAGTTTCTGGTTTGCGGGTGGCGGTGAAGGTTTTGACGATCAGGGTGCTAAGGGCTCTGGCAGCGGCACCATGCTCACCGAAGGCCTCCGCCGCGCGATGGAGTCAGATCTGGAAAGACACCTACTGCGTGCCCGGGATCGCTCGACCATCAAAAGTTGGGGGACTTTACCTGCAGAAATTCGAACCGAACTTGAGGCTATCGCTCAGCGACGCAAACCGCAACTCGATTGGAAACGGACACTGCGCTTGTTTGCGAGCAGCGGCTACCGCACGGAAGTAGTCGCCACACAGCGACGGATGTCCAAGCGCTTTGGTACGTTTCCAGGCATTCGCATTCGACGCAAGCAGCGCCTAGCCGTGGTGATTGACACCTCTGGGTCCATTGGCGAGGATGTGCTCGAAGTCTTCATCAGCGAGATTCACGGCATCTGGAAAAACGATGCTGAAGTCATGGTGATCGAATCCGATGCAGCAGTCCAACGCACCTACCCATACAAGGGCAAAAAAATCCCATTCATAAAGGGTGGGGGTGGCACCAGTTTTGATCCGGCGCTGGCTTGGGTCAGCGACCCGCGTAACGGAGTTTTTGACGCCTGCATCTACCTTACCGATGGCTATGCCAGCGCCCCTCAGGTGCGCCCTCGATGCCCCATGTTGTGGGTCATCACGGCGGGCGGTCATGTAGACGATCACCTCAAATTCGGACGGGTTATCCAACTACCCGCCGACTGACACCTTCTCGTATCAACACCGACTCACAGGACCACCCATGACCGAATCGACAACGCGCCTGAAGCCTCTGAAGGGCGAAGCCTCCAATATCTTCAAGCTTTGCCTGCAAAAGGACACCAAGACCGCCTTGCAGGGTTTGGCGCTTTCGGCAGCTCTGGGCAAGCCACTCGAAGGCGTATTGACAGAAGTCTCGGTGGACTCTGAAGGCAAGCTAATGCGTGGCAAACGTTTCACCGCAAAAGACAAGACCCAGGTCATTCTCGATGCTCTACTACTCCTTCAACTCGGACTGGCCGCAAAGGGTAGCCCTGAAGCTAAGCTTCGCAACGGCATCACTTCTTTGGAATGTAGGGTGCCGGTTGTGCCTGACCTGTCAACTTTCTCGGGACTCAAGTCCTTGAAGATCACTTTCAGTGGCGTCTTTCAAGGAGAGGACCTCAGCGGGCTGGGGTCCCTCTCAAAACTCAAATCACTAACCATCACTACGGGACTGGTGATGTTCGGCGATGAGCGCGCCAAGCTCGAAAGCCTGAACGGCTTGGACGCACCTCTTCTCGAAGAGTTCGAAGCGTCTTTCATGGGTTTGGCCAATATCGAAGCCTTGTCCGGTTGTCGCGAACTCAAGCGCGTGGATATCCGTGGCAACCAACGTGTGACATCCATCGACTGCCTCAAGTCCAGTGCCGGCACTTTGGAAGACCTTGACATTGGCTACTGTGCAGCACTGAGCTCACTCAAATCATTGCGTGAAGCAACTCGCCTTCGCTATTTAGACATGGGCGGCGTTGACCACATCACCGATCTGTCAGACTTGAAAAAGCTCACGGGACTCAAGTCCATCGAGCTGTCTGGTTGCAAGGGGCTCACATCTTTTAAAGGTCTGCCACTCGACACACTGAGCGATTTCAATCGCGATGATGACACAGTGTCTGACAGCTTGATTTTCAATGATCTCAAGGCCCTCACTTCCCTCAAATACATGCCCCCACTGGCGCCAGAGGTGAAAGAGTTTCGACTGAACCGAGCGCTCGCATTAAGCGACATCTCTGACTTGGCAGCGTCTGCTGAGTCGATTCGCATATTGCGAATGGAACAAGTCAATTTGACTCACCTGAACGACCTGGCGGCTCTAGCCAACTTAGAGATTTTGGAACTCAACCGATGCCCTGAGTTGGTGGATGCCTCCGCCTTGGGCAAGCTTGAGAAACTCAGCTCAGTGCGCATCACGGGTTGCAAAAAACTTTTACGGCTGCCGAACACATGGAAATCCTCCGTTCGGACCTTGGTGTTGAATGGCTGCGACGCACTAGAGCCCATCAAGAGCCTCCCACCTGGAATCGATACCAAAACCATCGAGATCGATGACCGCAAGCTACTCCCCCGCGCAAAACCGACCAAGGCCTTGAAGTCTGATGTGGGCGCTATTTGGAAATTGTTGTCCTCTCGCGATATGCCCAACATCCTTATGGGCCTTGAGTTGACTGCAGCCCTAGAGCCGAACGACTTCCACACCCTTGTCGCTGGCGTCACGGTCAATAATGGAAAACTGGTGCTTGGTAAACGCTTTTCTGGCACTGGTCCAGCGCAACCCTATCTTGACATGGCGCTCTTTAGCCTCATGGCCCGCCGCGCCCCTGCGGGCAGCGCCTTTCCAAAGCTTCGCAGCCAAATCACCGAGCTCGATCTGGTCTTGCTACCGCAGTCCTACCCGCTTGAGGGGTTCACCAGCTTAACCAGCTTGACGCTGCATGTCGGTGATGAGGACACGCCCGATCTATCTGGCTTTGGGCCCATGCCGAAGTTGACCCAATTGAAAATCAATGGCCGACGTTGGGGTTCATCTGGTGGAGCACTGAACTCGTTGACTGGCCTACAAGCCCCGGCACTGACCGAGGTCGACCTGTCATGCAGTCGGGTGCAAGATATTTCGGCTCTGAACCACTCGCCCAAAATCATCCAACTCAATTTGTCCGACAACCCAACACTCACTGACCTGAGTGGACTGCAGGCCTGCGCCCCCAGCTTGAAAGAACTCAAACTGAACGACTGCAAGCAGGTCACCTCGCTGGAAGTTCTCAAGACATCAAAGAAGCTCACCTCATTGGACTTGCGCGAATGCGAGAGCCTGAAATCGGTATTGCCCTTGGAATCATGCCTATCGTTAGAGACGCTGGAATTAGAGGGCTGTACAAACTTGCGCTCGCTTGAGGGCCTGGCCAAACTACCCCTGAAGCCTACCAAGTCGTATGACGGTTCGACCCGCTATTCATTAGATGGCTGCAAAGCACTTCAGTCGCTTGCCCACCTGCCCGAACTTGGCGGTAACTTGCAAAGCTTATCCGTCGACCATGCAACCGCGCTCAACAGCCTAGATGGGCTGCGCGATATCCCCAGCCTCACATCATTCAGCGCAGACAACAGCGGTTTGTCGGACCTGAGTAACCTGCGCGCCCTGCCGGCACTCACTTCCATCAGCCTACAACACTGCGCTCAATTGAAGGATGCCACACCACTGGGACTACAGCAAAATCTACAGAGCGCCAACCTCACCAACAGTGCTGTCACGACCTTGCCCCAAGGCTGGCGAGGGCCTGTGAACCAGCTCGTCCTGAAGGATTGTCACGGCCTAACCTCACTGGGCTTGTTACCCGCGAATCTGGTCAAGCTGGTTTGCGACGAGAGCCAGGGGCTGACGCATTTGGACGGCATGCAGGCTTGCAACACACTCGAGATCATCTCGGTTCAGTCATGCCCAGAACTGACGGATCTGGGCACACCGCCAGCCACCGTGCGTGAGATTCAGGCGCGCGGGTGCGTGAAGCTCACCACACTTCAAGGTTTGAAAAATTGCCCAGCGCTGCAAGTCGTTGGCATCCCTATGTCGATGCTTGACGTGACAGCACTCAATGGTTTGCCAACGATCACCCTTGCTTTTGACATTTACGAGCTGGGGAAGCCCAAAACCAAAGGTCATCTGGTCACCATTTCGAAGCCGTTCATCGAGGCAATCAACAGCTTACCAGCCGTGAAACTCCGGCTCAAAGGTCCTTCGGGCAGTTGGCATGGCTCGAGAGACTTTGACTTGATGGTCCTCGGTCAATTCCAGACAGTGCGGTCTTTGCAGTTCGACGAATTCGACTTTAGCTGCAGCCTTGCGGAGTTAACTTGGTTGGTTCAGTTGAAGAAGTTGGAAAGCCTAACCTTCTACCCGCGTGGCAATATGTCACACAGGTTAGATGGGGGAATATTTGACTCACCTCGAAAAGTGAAGGCACTCCAACTCAAAATCTGTCAAGAAGCAAAGATCAATCCGCCCTTTCATGTTGTGGGTTGAGGTTAAAAAAAGAAGACTACTCTTGATCAAAAACGAAATCCAACAGAAATTCTAGTAATACTCTCTTCACTGAAATTGGCCTTGGTTTCATGAGCCAACCTAATGAAGTAATCATCAATGTCAATAGTCGTGGAGATGCCACCTCCGATTAAGGAGGGCATTCCTTTTTCACTTGACCCACGCTTAGAAAATAAATCAATCGTCAGTCGACGACCATTCGCCACAGCTTTTCGCCAAACGAGGTGTGTCAAGCGCTGGCCAGTCCCTAAACGATCGTCAAAAACCTGATAGAAATTGAATTGGCCTATTGCTTTTTCCTTATAACTCATACCCCAAAGAATTGAATCGTTGGGATCAAAGTTGAGGTTGTAGTAGGGCTTCAAGTTAGTTCGTCCTAATCCAAGCATGGGTTTAAGGCCTTCCTGATCCTTAACCCTCGCGTCCCAAGTCACGCTTCCACCCGCAAATCCGTGTGTTGCAATTTGCAAAGATGAAATGATTCTTCCGAGGCTAAATTCATAACTATCTTCAGCGCCTATCCTCGACTGCTCAAATCCTTCTTTATCTTTGTAAATTCCTAACCAGTAGGTGTTTTTATCTGTGTTTGCACGAATGTTGACGTCATGCGCCAAACCTGATGCAGAGCTTCTGTATTGGCTTGACGTGAATTTCCATGCAAATTGATTACCTGTTTGCACTTCGTCCACAGGATCAATGTCTGCTCGATCATCAATGGCATGGACAAGCCCACAGAAAACAAGTGATGAAGCAGTAAGAACTATTTTTAAACCATTCATATAAATCCCCTACTAAGCGCAGAGGAAATTAAATTGACTGCCCGCCTTTCGCAGCCAATCCAGCTCAATCGTTGGCAAAGAATTACAGATGTTTTAGCGAGTGCTCAGAAGTTTGCCGACACGACAGCAAGGAAGGCTTCCTCAATCGTAAGTAGATCAAGCCCCCCTTTTATAAATTGAGCCTAGATCAAATTCGGCCGATGACCCAATTCATGCCATCAACATAAAGCCGCTCAGCAAGCAGGTCATCTCCCGACTCCGCCGCTTGGACTGCGGGCTTGATAAATTGTTCGCGCAGGATAGCGTATATCTCAGAGCGATCTTCACTCAAGTTGATCTTTGCAACCAGCTCTGGGGCATTTTGATAATACTTATCCAACATTGCTAAGCGGTCGGAAGAAGTAGTCATGTGCCTATCGCGGAATGCGCGAAGCACTGTCAACTCGCGGCAATCGTCTGGCAAACCGGAGTCTCCACAAACGGCTGTAGTGATGAAACAATTATCGGCCCCACAATTCCCGCATTTTCCGCCACTAACTGCATAAGGCCATCCGCAGTTGGAACACGTCGTCTGTGACATATTTGGTCTCCGTTAAAAATTTAAATTTCAGAGCGCGTCAAGCTAGGAGCGCCCAAACAGATTTCAGCGCAGCAGTTTCCTTTTCGGAAAGATTACCGTCAGCACCTGCGATTTTTTGTAGGCCCTCATGCAATAACCGCCCGATCTGCGCGTTGCCAATAGATTTTAGAGTAGTAATGTCCGAGTTAGTGATCGACACCAGGCCTGCGCTAGCTGCGTTCACTTGGCTTTCAATGACGCTCAATGGGAGACGGCTTCTCTCCGTGGCAAAGGTTATAAGCGCAGCTTTTTCATGTGCTTCAAGCCCGTCAGATCCAGCGATCACGGCCCCCACCTTGATAATCACTTTTGCTATTTCTTCGTTGGTTACGGCGTTCATAAATTTGCCTCCTTTGAAACCACTTTTAAATCATACGGCTCTAAATCCAAAGCCAACCACTTTTCATATCACAATCATAACTGAATATTTCTTCTTGATGAGTAGTCATATTCAAAGCAAGTATAAAAAGTAAATTTTCATAAAGTGGTTAAATTTTTAATACTAGCTTACCCTTAGATGTCTAAAAGAACACTCATTTGTTGGAAGTTATTGATTGATTTAGTTGAACTTTTATAACAAATTAGTGCGACTCCCGCGTAAGTGTCAAAAAATAAGAAAGTGATTGAAAAATTATTGCGTTATTGTTTTAAGTTGTTTTTTAGGATTTGAGTCTGGCGAAGGTTCGTTAATTCTGCCAACTTTTTTTCTAAAGCTTTTTCTTCATCTGAAGCTGCAACGCCATCGCAGGTTATTGCTAGATTTCCTGTAAAAGCAGGAGCTCGATAATCAACACGCCATTCCCATAGATCCTCGGGTTTTCCTGGCTTTTCTTCACCTAAATTTGCAAGACTAATATTGATTGATGCAAACGCAAGTTTTTCGTGCGAGAGGTCACCCATATCAAAATTCCCAGTAGCTGCGTAATACGAGCCACCATTAATGTTCGCAAAAGGTTTCTTTGGGTCTAGACCATCTCTATCTCTATTAATTTGTGTAAATGGTGAGTTTCTATGGCCTGGCCATCAAGTTGCAGAAGTTGGGCTACGCGGTTTGGCAGAACTAAAAAACATTAATGTTTGACTCTGAATTAGGGAGCCGAACTTTTAGATCCTCACAGTTCGAACACCAGCGAAGGAGTCGAACATTTGCACCCTGCTGGTTCGAGCCCTAGTAGTGGAGTCGAACTCACTGCAAATATCGCTTCAAAAGCGATATCTAAGTATTCCTTTTAAGCGTTACAACTTGTAACGGATGAGCTGTTTTGCACTTGCATCAAAAATATTTTATTGCACAATTCATCGCACAATACCTATAATCAAGCTACAAGCACTGTAAATGCTAGGTTTTTTTGATATAAACTTTTATCATAATCCACAGGTCCGCGGTTCGAATCCGTGAAGCGCCACCAAATTCAGATCCCCTCAGGATCTAAAAAAGCCCCCACACCATCTTTCGGCTCAAAGCGGCCTTCAATAAATCGTAATCG
>Ga0164294_10000620_pt1 | contig 33750 bp, 31 predicted proteins | sample GEODES005metaG_FD_111479 | JGI IMG/M metagenome (GOLD analysis project Ga0164294, IMG submission 111479) | Oligotrophic lake water microbial communities from Sparkling Lake, Wisconsin, USA - GEODES005 metaG | ecosystem: Environmental > Aquatic > Freshwater > Lake | place: USA: Sparkling Lake... | reverse complement strand
CTCCTACGCAGATTGCGGCTCCTGTTGAGCTTGCTGCTGCTGCAGCCACCCCCCGCTTCGCGGGGGGTGGCAGTAGCAGCCTTCCCGTCAGCGGAGCTGACGGGAAGGCTGCTGCCGCATCTGTCGAGCTTCCTGCTCTTATGCAGATTGCGGCTCCTATTGAGCTTGCTGCTCCTGTTGAGTTTCCTGCTCTTACGCAGATTGCGGCTCCTACGCAGCTTGCTGCTCCTGTTGAGCTTCCTGCTCCTGTTGAGCTTCCTGCTCCTACGCAGCTTGCGGCTCCTATTGAGCTTCCTGCTCCTACGCAGAATAGTAATAGCGCAAGTGCTGCAGAGATTCCAGAATTTATTCCTATTCGCAGTTCTCCTAAATTGGATATGCCACTTGAAATGATTATTTCTGGTAATAAGCGATCATCCACTACATTTCATACTACTACGGCTCATGAACTTATTAGAAATGCACTTGCATCTACAACACCGATTCCGTTCAGTTTCTCATTTAATCGTGATAAGTTGTACAAGATCCTTCTCCCTCGTATTGAAATGTATTCTGAAAAAGAACTTGCTTCTGTAAATATTGAAACACTTCTTGCAGATTGTGTATATCATTCCTATGATATTTTCGTTGAAAAGCGTCGTGAAATTTCCAAATTAGGAGTCAAGATGCTTCCCTTAGGGATCTATTTCTACAAATATCCAAGGGCAAATCTATCCTATCCTATGATACTCTCCCGCAAACTAGCACCCCATATTCGTGACTTTATAACTCATATAAAAGAATATATTATTTACACATTTATAGAAGTTATCACATATAGTGAAAATATGCATAAATATAATTATACTTTAGATATTCATCCCAATTGGAAATGCGAGAATACATTTTGCAAGATATATTCATCTTCATCCCATGATCTTGACAATGTAATGAGACTTATGTTTAATGAATCATTTGATAAACATAGTAAAAACAATATATAGAATGGGCTACAACGGATTCTATTGGAATATATTCTTTGCTGGACTCACGTGGTTCTTTGGCGGTCTAGGAATGTTTTTTACCCGATATATGAAAGGCTCCTGGTGGAAGGCTATGTGGGATTACATTCCTATCTTCTGGATCCCCGTCTTAACGTCTTGGATCCCCGCACTTTCGATTTTGCGCGGCGCGTATGATGTGTAGGTTTTTGATACAGATAATACGCTCGATCTCCCTCTTCCTCTAATTTAATATGAAAGAGTATCTGAAAGGCATGATAAACCTCTGACACTGTTTTATACTGAGATCTATAAAACGTTGTGAGAGACTCTGTAAAGGGACTTATTGCAGAATTAGATAGTCCATACAAGGATTTAAATAATTTCAGTGGAGCTCCTCCCAGTCCTAGATGAAATATTTCAGGTAGAAACATAGTTTGTGATGGATATAATGCCATTTTTTGATTGATTTCAAGAATATAGGGTTGATGGGTTGTATCAAATAATACATCCACTCCCAACACTTCATATCCATTCTTTACCTTCCAATCCGGTTGAAAGGTATGGTGATGTTCAAAGATAGATCGAAGCATATGATGAATTCGATTCATCGCCGTATCCGTATCCTGGATTGTCCAATCATCCGGTCGTTCCATGGGAAAAAATGCATTCTGTGTATTTCGTGATTTATGTGTATTATAAACCGTTTCCTCTTTTAACCTTCCTACATCATAGTGTTGATTGGATAAGACATAGGTATGATAGTTGCTAATGTAAATACTTGTTTTACGATTATGAACAACTGCTACTAATATGACACGAAGATGAAACTTGTATTTATCAAAAGTAGCCATCATTTCTAGTGCATCTTGCAAGATCCATCCTTTGAACTCCTTCGTTGGTTTGTACGCATCTACAAAGTCTTTCACCTCATCGATCGAATCAACCACCTTGTTTCCACTTCCTGCAAATCCATCGGAGGCTTTTAAAAATTTGTGTTTTGTTCCATGGTCAAAAAATGGTTGAATCACAGATTCATTGTAGGTTGAAAATACAATGCACGGAAGACTCTGAGAAAATTTACTCTTTATAAACCACTTCATAAGTTCATATTTATCAGTTAAAATATCTTTACTTTTTCCTGTTAATCGATTAATTGTTTTAAATGTTTGAATATCAGTATCTTTTATAGAACTATACCATTTATTTAATAATACTAATAACGCCTCTTTCTCCATATCAACAGATGAAAGAATCGATACAATCATTTCTTTCAATGAATTTGTCCCTTTTATAAGGAACATCCCTACTTAGACAGTAGATACTATACGAGATTTACGTTTTGTTGTTCGATGTAATCGTTTATGATGCATCTTTAGATGCATCTTTTGATACTGTAAATAACTATTACAACTCGTAAGATTAAATAAAACTAAAAATGTATCTTCAAGTCTTTTACTTATAGCAGTATCGGAGGTATATTTTGTTTCATAAAACGTTTGAAGAGGTTTACTAAAGGGTGTAATTCTTTCTTCACATGTTCCATAGATAAGTGAATAAAGGTTCATAGGTGATCCTCCCATTCCAAGATGAAAATACTCAAGTAAAAAAATATCCTGTATTTTATATATAACAGGTCGTGTATTAATTTCAATAATATATGGATTTTGTTTATTATCAACTAACACATCTGCTCCAAGAAATTGATATCCATTTTTAATATTAAAATTCACTTGAATGTCATGTTGTTGTTTAAATATAAATTTAAATTCATTTACAATATTTTCCATTGTAGTTGTAGCATCTGTAGACGTCCATGTATCGGGAAGTTCCATTGGAAAAAATGCATCTCGTGAATTTTGATGTTTATGTGAATTATATACCTCTCGTTTTTTAATATGTTTTATATCATATACCTCTTTCGAAAATTCATATACATGATAATTACTCATATATACGGATACATGTTTCCCTCGAACAACAACAATAAGAAGAACACGAAGATGAAATTTATATCCTTGAAAGGTAGCAAGATCTTCGACTGTATCTTGTAATATCCAATGACTGGGTGCACGACCAGGTTGTCTATAATCATCCTCTTCTTCTGTTATTTTTATCATCTGTTCAACCTCTTTCACAGAATCAACTACATAAATACCGCTTCCAGCAAATTTATTTGATTGTTTTAAGAATTTATATTTTGTTCCCTCTTTTAAAAATTGTGTTACATCTGTTTCATTAAATTTAGAAAATACAATTGCTGGAAGTCTTCTAGGATATTCTATTTTATTAAACCATTTTGTCAATAAATCCTTACTTGTCAATAGATTAAAACTATCTCCAATGAGGTAATTCACTGTATTAAATTTTTTAAATGGAATTTCAAACATTTCGGTTGGAGTGACTGAAAATTGAAAGATATATAATAATGCTTCTTTCTCCATATCAACGGATAAAAGTATAACTGTAAGAAATTCTTTATGAATTAATTGTTGTCCTTTTATAAGGAACATCCCTACTTAGATCGATGTTTTTTTCGTGTAAATCGTGTTATAACTGGTGTATAGGATTGATAAATAAGATACGATCGATCTGATTCTGATTCTAAAGATGTATGAAATAATTTATGAAATGCATGATTTACGTCAGATGCAGTCTTATATACCGGTTCATAAAACATTTGAAGAGATTTTGTAAAAGGAGTCGTGCGATATTGAGATGTTCCATACAAAAGGGAAAAGAGTTTCAAAGGAGCTCCACCAAATGCAAGATGAAATAGTTCGGGAAGACACATTACTTTTGATTCAGTGATACCCGTTTTATTATTAATTTCAAGAATATAAGGACGATGTTTTGTATCAAATACAACATCGGCACCCAATAGTTCATATCCATGTTTGATCTTCCAATCAGGAAGAAAAGCATGTTGTTGTTTAAAAATAGATATAAACGTTTGATTCATCTCTCTCATGGCAGTTTGTGTATCTGCATATGTCCATGTATCGGGGGGTTCCATTGGAAAGAAGGCATGTTTTGAATTTTGACGCTCATGTGTATTATAAATCTCTTCCTCTTTTAATTTTGTTTTATCATATGTTTTTTTTGATAATACATAGACATGATTATTATTTATATAAATAGATGTTATTCCATTTCGAATAACAACAATAATCCATATACGTAAATGAAATTTATATCCTTGAAAGGTTGCAATATCTTCTAATGCATCTTGCAGAATCCATCCTTGAAATTTTTCTGTAGGTTTATAGGTCTCTAAAAAGTGTTTCACTTCTTCTACCGAATCAACCACTTTAATACCACTTCCAGAAAATCCATCCGAGGCTTTTAAAAATTTGTGTTTACTTCCATGTTTAAAAAATGGTTGAATCGCCGATTCATTATAAGTTGAAAATACTATACATGGTAAACTTTGTGGAAATATTTTTTGAATAAACCACTTCATAAGTTCATATTTATTTGTTAATACATATATACTACTTCCTTTTAATCGATTAATTGTATGAAAGCTTCGAATATTCATATCTTGTATTGAATCAAACCATTTATTTAATAAAAGTAAAAATGATTCATCTTTCAAATCAACAGATGAAAGAATCGATACAATCTTTTCTTTCACCGAACTGGTTGCAGTGGTTCCCTTTACAAGAAACATCCCTACTATTATCGGAGATATTCTTCAGACGCCATACTTCTCGCAGATCCAATATACCACAGCAATCGATGGGCAGGTTTGTGAGCTTTTTCAATCTTGCTTAATTGTCGTCCCATGAATAAATTAAACTCATCTGTAATTCCTGTTCGCTGTGTAAAATGAGTATGCACCGATCCTAAAGGAAGATTCTCCACCGTAATCCCTGCTCCAACAGCGCGATTGATTCCAAACATCTCTTTCTGATGCGCAGGAGTGTGAGGGGATTGAAACATCCTCCACCATCCATAATTGTGATTCACGTCAAATTCATGTAATCCATCTTTTGCCATACTTGCCACAGTTTCCAATGCAGCCTGTTCAAAGAACCGACTCGCAGGAATGGCGTCGCGCCACACCTTCACCCACGAAAGATCCTTCAACCATACAAAGCCTGCATTATACACTCCATACAAATCCGTATCCGATTTGCGAATGTAATGCGGACTTAAGCCGACTGTAGCCGTTGCTGGAAGAACGGGAAGCGGTCCAAAGAAGCAAATATCTGCATCAAAGAACCACACACCATCCTTTGCATGTACAAAGGCAAGTTCAATCACCCGTAATTTTTCAGAGGTATACTCCTTAAAGATTCCTTTGGCTTCCATCTCCTTACGATCCATGCCTGTATACCGATTCATGATTGTATAATACTCTCGTGATCCATGGTATGTCAATCCTGTTAATAACGGCAAGGTAGCATCATCGGTAGCAATGTGAAGAGCAGGAAGGGGGCTTACAAAGAGTTGTAAACTATACAGAAAGATCTTAAAATCTTCGACGGCTTGTTTGCCGGTGACAAGGGTTGCAATGGTGGTCATTCTTACATAGTTCATTGGATAGATTGTTTAAACTAGTACGAAATTATTTGGCATGGATCATTCAATATTTATTTCTAATACCATTATAAGATGGAAGATCCAACATTGCGATGGGCAAATTCTGGTAATATGAATTCAGTAATATTGCGTAAAAGTGATGGAACAGACATTACGTTACGTATAAATGATCGGATCCAATTTATTGGATATGAAGGTGAAGATCAAAATGGAGATCCAATTGAAGTTCCTAAAGAAGGAAAAATATCCCTATTTTTAGGAAATGCAGCTAGCTCTCCCACTGGGGAGATTGCTATTCGATATAAAAAACCAGATAAAACATGGACAAATAATATTTCAGTACCTTTAAATTTTGTAAATCCAGATGCCAATATCGGTTATCCGTACAATATTCTTATTAATGTTAGTATTGTAGGTGATTCAATTGAAAAAATACCATTAGGCGGTGGACGGCGTATACGTCGTAACAGAACAAAACGACATTCCCGAAATCGTCAAAAATCTTCTAGAAAAAATAAAAAATAATATAGTTATAATTTATTAATAGAAATAAGAAAATACGTCTATTAGTACGAATATTAGTACGAAATCATTAAGCGTCCCTTCATTTTTTCGTAGGCTCGTTCGGCATTCGTATCTCCAGCAGCCAATCGTCGCTGCCGTTCCTGTTCTGCATGTTGTCGTGCACGTTCCACGGTTTGAACTGCCGCATGCTCTTCGGGACTGAGTTCCACCGGTGCTGAGGCGCGTTCCGCTTCCATCTGATGATACGTCTTGACAGTAGTGGGTGCATCACTCACCTCTTGCGAAAAGGTCGATCCTTCTCCATACGCATACTTGAGATCCGTATAGGCTAATCCACCATCTGATCCCATATGTTTGGTGAACTGTGCAGGGCGTCCACCACCAATCTCTGTAGCTCCTGTGGAACGTAAGGCTAAGGCTTCAGGTTGTCGATAGCGTTGCAATGTTGTATCTGCTGCTCTTGGTTTTGCAGAAAGTTCCTCTTGAAAGACCGATCGGAACTTGTCCGCATTAAACTTGCCGCGAAGTTCCTCTGCTGCCTTGTGGGAACGTGGTTCTGCTTCTCCAGATGCCTTTAACCAATCTCCATATCCATCATCACGATCTGGATCTGGCAAGCGGTGTTCGTCAAATAACTTATTAAAGACGGACATATTCAAGTTTTTAGCATTGAGAGAGACAGGTGCACGATCTTCGACTTGCAAGGTGCTGGCTGGTGCATCTTCATGACCAAAGGGAGTCGAAACAGGTCGTACCGGCAGTGAGCGATGCGCATTCGCCTGTTCAATTGTGACCGGTGCATCGGTAGCACGTCCTGCTGCCCGTGGAATCAATTTATTCAAGATCTCTTCAATATAGCTGTACGCTCGGCTGACGGCATCAAATAATTCCGCATTCCCTCCCTTATCAGGATGTGCTCGTAGTGCTGATTTCTTGTAGGCAATTTTCAACATTTCCATAGTCAAGGGTTTGGAATCATCCAGTCCCAAAAGTTCGTACGCTTCGTGAAGATAGTCCATGGCTCGTTTGGGAGCAGGAATGGTTGCTAAAGCAGTACTTCGTTGCGACGGAGAGAAGCCTAAGCTAGGAGGAGTGTGAGTGGGAGCTGGAGCTCCAGGCCAATATGCAGCATCTCCCCGTTGTACGGCTGCTCGCCATTGCAATAATCCCGCATACACTCCTGCATACTTGGCAGCGGTCACATATTCCGGACCGGCTAATAAGGTATCCAACATTTTATAGCGTGCTTCTAGACTCGTAATTGCGCAAAGATTGTTCCAAATACGAATATGCCTTGGATCTAAGGAGGAGAGCGCAGCGCCCATTTCTTACTCCTTCTATTTCTATTTTTCAACTTTACCGTTTGTGCGAGCTATTCTTCGGGCAGTTTCAATGGCATGACCAAGCTCTTTGTACAACGATTCTTTTGTAAGAACCTGTAATGCTAGTGTACGGGCATGTTCTGCCATCTGTTTGCACTCCGTTTCATGCGTCTTACACCAGTGAATCTTCTCAATCAAGTCATTAAGTCTGTCGTTAACGGGAACATAATGTATCCATGGTTTCATCAAATGCTGAAACCAAAGCATTGATCCACTTTCTTGTAATAGAATCGTAGAACCAAGTAACATCCACTGTGCTAATCGATAGGCTCCTACATTTCCATCCAGATGAAGAATGTATTTATAGTGACTCTGTTCTTCAAAAGAGATACGACTTCCTACACGGAATTCCTTAGAATTAACACGTCCTGCACGTCGTGTCTTATGAATCTTCATGGTACCTGTAATCGTTGTAAGCTGTGCATCCAACAGATCTGGATACTGTTTGCTCAGTTGAACCGCTCTTAACCGTGGATTCGTCTCTGCTGTCCATCCACATCCTGTCGATCCACCGCGAAACACTGCAATTGGTTTCTTCTTGGAAAAATCTAATTCTATCTTGGATTCGTCCCACGATGTATGTCCTTTAATGATGGCAATATCATCATAATTTGCAATGGGAACATCTAAATAGTCTTTATGACCGCTCATGGCAAAGATGGGAATAAGGGGATGTTTTAAGGAAATCGGAGAGGTCATAGATCCTGTCACATGATAAAACGGATCTTTGAAGTTAGTTCGATAGATAAGCGCATCTGTCGGAGAGACCAAATAGACTCCCGTTGGTATGCTATGAATTGCATCATAGTCTTGAAATAACTTTAATGTTGTATACTCTTCTTCTTCGGGTTTGAACTCTTTTATAATGCAATGCAACAACCGTACATTTGGTTTTTTCTTTAATGTTTTAGGAAGAAACTTGCGATAATGGTTGGAGATTTTAGAAGGTCGTAATAAGATTTGTGTTACAGTTCCATCATGTTTTACAATCAATAAACATTTGTGACCGATGGATAAAAAAACATACGTTAATGTATTCTTAACAGCATCTGTTTGAAGCTCTAATGGTAATGCTTCTAAGGCGTCTTTGATCGATCTAGCGATCATCCCTACTTAGTCTTAGAACTCTTCATTCGGGTGTAAATATAATTCTAATTGACTTGCTGCAGAGGCAGTTGTGAACTCTTTTACAAGAACTCCTTTCGTCTTAAGACGAAGCGTTGGCAGTTTTGTAATGGTTGTCTGTTCTTTCTCACTCAAGGAATCATAATCAAGTTCTATGAAGAAGATATTCTCTTTTTCAGTAAGTTCTTTGGCACGAGGTTTAACCAATGTACACGCTTTGCACCAACTAGCACCGATATACTCAAGTTCCATGTTTCTATCTATAGTATAGACATCAACATAGATATCAATTTTAATGAGATTTCCACGCTTGAAGGGTTACTGGTTGCACCAAGGGAATCATCAGTTCACATTCCCATAAGAAGCGTCGTCCTAGCGAAAAGAAGGGAGCTTGTACCGGAAATAATTCGGGATGATCTTTGGGAAACTGCTGATACTTGGTGGGAAGAAGGTGATACGATTCCATCGGTAATACCATGGCTAATTGATCTGTCGGTTGTAATGGGATTCGCTTGGTTGAAGGAATTGTAAGATGTTCTGGAACAACAATCGTATCTAACGGTGGAGCAATCCACCAGGGATAATACCATTCCAAATCTACCGGTATTCCATTATAATAGGCAAAACACCAGGCGAGTGCTTCCAAATACTTCTCTGAGGCAGTCATATAAGATGCACCCCATAATCCTACATGTTGATAGACTTCTTTATAATTGGAACGAAGCTTCCAACCCTCTGTTTGCTCAATTAACGCGTGTTCCGCTCCCCACAGAATGGGGGCATCGTTCCATTCTGCCAACGCACGTTCCACCGGATCAGAACTAGAACAATACTGTCCAGGACGCATGGAAAGTTTCTCACTTGCAATCTCTACCATCCACGGAATCTCTTGTTTTGATAATTCTTGCAATAATGCTTGTAATGTGGGTGTATGATACGTATGCCCCGTTACAATTGGGGGATACGATTTTTTTACACGTTGATACGCTTCTAACACATGTTCCATTCCCTCTTCCTTAATTTTTAAACCAAGTCCATGCGGAACAAAATCATTTCCTAATAAGTTCATACAAGCTGCAAACTCTTCCATAGTAATAGTCCATCGTGATTGCAATTCGGTTGCTAGAAGAGAAATGGATAAGTACAAAAATTGTTTTTCAGGTTTTTCAGGCAATTTCTTACCAAATGCTGTATCTTCCCGATATAATTGAATCTTTGCCTTTGGCAAATGTAATAAGGCTAATATAATCAAATCTGCATCTAATCCGTAAATAACCATATGCGATGTTGGTGCGGCACGAAGCCATGCCATCAATTTCTGTTCTCCTTCTCCAGGTTCATCGGCTGCACTAATGCGTGTGGGAATCGATCGGGTCTTTGCCCAGGCATGAAAGGCAATTGCTAATTGATCCATAAAGATTGTACCAGGTGTAATCGCATTTGTATCCCATTTGGGAGCTGTAGTACCACGAATTTCTTGTTCTTTTTTTGTTGTTACAATTGATTTGAAGCGGCGTCCTCGCTGTTGTCGAATCTTTGCCATGGGAGCCACTCCATCAAAGGCAATCCATACTGCTTCCGACGGATTCACATCCTTAATGACTTTTTCAAAATAGCGAAGGGTCTCTTGAATGAGTTCCGCTTCCCATATGGTTCGTTTCAATGGATCATAGGGTAATCGTTTAGAAAGTGATGCAACACAGTCATAAATGGCACAATTTGCATCAAATCCCAGTATGGTTGGTCGCCCTTCCAATTGACTGGGACTAATGATTCCTTTTATAGTTTGTATCAACCGTTTATAGAAGGAAGGGATGCCCATAGATGATTTTTTTAAGAATGAATCTGTAAAAACAAATCCAAATAGTATTATATCTTTAACTATCGAAACGTTTAAATCGAACCTAGAAATAGTACCTGATATCTTTCTTGTAACAGTGGGTATTTTTGCTCTTTTATTACAAAGCCCATCCTTTACAGCTCTTACAGGATCTCTTTTATCTATAAATTTAATTCAACCATTGATTGCAAGATATCTAAGAGAAATTATTCCAAATACATGGGGAGTTCAAACAAGAGCGACCGGTATGTTTCCCGGTACTTCCGTGGAACGTATGTCATTAGAAAATAAGTCTTCTATCGCAAGTCTTCCCAGTTATTATACTATGTTTATAGGAACCCTATTGGGATGGTTTGGTCCTATGTATTATTACTATCAACCTGAACTGCAGATCAGTCCTCAACGAACGCTTGGTGCAATTATCAGTGGAGCCTTCTTGGCACTCTTTTCTCTTATCCTTCTCTTCTATCGTTATTTCTCCTCTCAAGATACACTCTACGGAATCTTCTTAGGCGTTGGATTTGGTGCAGTCTTTGGTATAGTTGTCATGACCGCTATTTATTTTACGACACAACGACGTGCGACCAATCTCTATAATCTGCCCTTATTGAGTACATCCTATGGTGGATCAAAGCAACCAATTTATGTTTGTGAATCATCTTCCATTCCTGCTACATCTTCTTCCTAATTAGATTGAAATAGAAATATCCTAATACACAATTTTTTTCTACAGAATTATTAGGATGAGTTGGATACTTCGAGGACGTGAATTACTTCTAGGTGCCTATAGTTATCTACCCAATATTTTTATTGTAGGATCTCTTTTAGTTGGAGCCACAACAGGAATAATTCCTATTTTAATTTTAGGACTTGTCACTGCTTTTTTAGGAGTCATTATCTTTGGATTTCAAACAATTATGGGAAGTATTTTACGAGGATCCTCCCTTTATAGATATTTTTCTTCAATGGGACCCGCTAGTACTAGCGAAGTTCTGATCTCTTCTTGGGCATCGATTACAACCTTTGTCTTTGTATATCTCTTTCTAAATACATTGGCGGTCTATCAACTACCGGCTCCTACTGGGGCAGATCCTCAATTAGTTGCAAATCGACAAGCCTATATGATAAGTATTATGATCTCCTTGTGCATTGTTGGGCTTATACTATTCGTATCTAGATTTTATATAGGATATGAAACTATAATAATGGGGCTCTTGAGTCTAGGATTAGGAGGTGGAACTGCGTATGGAATGTGGAACTTAGTCAGTCTTAATGAAAGAGATCTTCGTATGGGTGATATATTTCAAATTCGTAATAATATGGCAGGTACAAATCTATCACAACAAATAAAACCAGTCATGTGTGTTGCTCCTTAATAAGATCCAGATTCAATTAAGGCAAGAAGTGCTACTAATTCAATCATCCATTCTTTATAGGATAAACGTGCATGCGGTTTCCATAAGGAATCAATAATGGCAATCTGTTCACGAACGGCTTTACACGCTATCGAACGATCTTCTGATTCATACAATTTTAACGCCTCTTCTTCAGGCATGTCAGTTCCTCCCTTGGAGCGATTGACATGATTATGAAACTTCACCATTCCTTTTTGAATAGCTGTTTTTACTTCCTCTCCTTTTGTAGGAGTCCATCCTTTCACTTTCGGAGGAGCTGCACCGCGAAATTTGCGCACATATACCGGTGGACTGGGTGGATCAGGTGGTCGAATAAAGATAGAATGTCCGCGAAGATAGTCTTGCATATGGCGTCGACATACCTCACACGGGATTGTCATTGCCGTTAATTCCATTGTACGCTTCCAACGATAGACAATATCCCGTCGATCACTCCATTCTGCCATGGTATGAAAGATTGACCAAAGGCGTGGTCCCCAATCAGCTCCAGGTTGTTTTAATGGAAGCGGCTCCATCTTATCCCTACATTCGATATTTTCGAAAGCAAAATATCGAATGTATAAAATTGATAGTTTTTGATTCTAGACAATAATGGTTATATACAATATGGCTCACGGACGCTATTTACCAAATATTATGTGGAAAACTTCTGAAATACGAGACAAAATGGGACCGTTTGATATGATTGGTGAAGATCTTATACACTTTCTCGATCCAATTACAAATCCAAATAAATTAGTTGTATATACAGACATGTTTGCACGCTGTAACACGGTGGATCAACTGAAAGATTCCTTTGCTAGAATGGTCGCGGATGATCAAAAGATACGAAATTTGCTTAAAAAAGCAAATGAAACGGCTGCAAATAATCAACGCCTTACATACATATATATTACAATTATTGCAGTTATTGCAGTTATTATCTTTAGTATTTGGATGAGTGTGTAAAATTAAATGCAAATTTTATACAATAGATCCCGCGCCGCGGGATCTATTGTATAAAATTGAATTCATATTTTTCAAATATAGAAGATACCGCCCATCCTTTCAATATGCTACGTTATCCTTGTTTTATGGGATCTATCGATATTACTGCTCCTACAAGCTCTGCGACTGTTTCTACAACCTCTGCTACTACTGCTGCAAGAGTTGTAAAGTCTGCAAGCTCTGATACTGCTCCTGCGAACTCTGCAAGCTCTGTTTCTGTAGAGATTCCTGAGCCTGCAAGCTCTGCGAACTCTGCAAGCTCTGCTCCTGCTCGCATAGAGAATCCTCTCTCTGGCTCGCCCCCCTCTTCTAGGGGGGCGAGTCCTTCTAGGAGGGGAATCGCTGTAGTCGATGTAACCTCTACAAGCTCTGCAAGCTCTGCAAGTTCTGAAAGCTCTGAAAGCTCTGCAAGCTCTGCCAAGCCTCCTACGCTTGCCAGCTCTGTCAGCTTTGCCAAGCTTTCCACGCTTGCCAGCTATGCAAGCTCCCGCAGATGCATACAAGCTCTTGTCGTATTGTTTATGCTTGCGATCATCGGTTCCCTCATTGGAATCAGTATGACCAACTCTTCCACAGGATCCTCTTCCAGTGTCAGTGCAATCAGTCCCTGGAACATATCCGCAAGCATGTCAACAACTGTGTCTGCAAGCATTTCCTTGAGTTCTACTGCAAGTCCTAGCGCAACATCCTCTGTGACTGCAAGTCCTAGCGCAACATCCTCTGTGACTGCAAGTCCTAGCGCGACATCCTCTGTGACTGCAAGTTCTAGCATATCATCCTCTGTGACTGCAAGTTCTAGCATATCATCCTCTGTGACTGCAAGTACTAGCATATCACCCTCCGTGGCTGCAAGTACTAGCATATCACCCTCCGTGGCTGCAAGTACTAGCATATCACCCTCCGTGGCTGCAAGTACTAGCATATCGCCCTCTAGGACAGGAAGTCGTGCTCCAAGTTCTACCAGGACAGAAAGTCGTACTCCAACCACGACCAAAAGTCCCAGTAAGACAGGAACGTCTTCCCGCACGATGAGTCCCTCTTCCTCTATGACACCGTCTGTAACATCTTCTACAAGTTCTTCTGCGAGTCCATCCCCTTCTGCAAGTTCTTCTGTGAGTCCATCCCCTTCTGCGAGTCCATCCCCTTCTGCGAGTGCATCCCCTTCTGTAACTATAACATCGTCTGTTGCTTCGACGGTAAGTGGTTCAAGATCTCATTCCAGAAACCCAAGTCCATCTCGATCTGAATCAAAGTCCCCCTCTTTTACAAGATCTTCTTCAAGAGGTCCTTCCATATCAGTGTCTCCCAGTAATACCGTCACACCTTCGCTCTCTACAACACGGTCTGCAACCGTCACAGGTACTGCAACACCTTCGTTCTCTACAACACCATCTACAACCTTGACAGGTACTGCAACGCTTTCGCTCTCTACGACACCGTCTATGACTGTTACAAGCACTGCAACACCTTCGGTTTCTGTAACACCGTCTCTAACCCTCACAGGTACTGTAACGCCTTCGCTCTCTAGGACACCGTCTACAACCTTGACAGGTACTGCAACACCTTCGCTCTCTGCAACACCGTCTGCAAGTTCCTCGCTATCGGCAAGTCCCTCCCCGTCTGCTTCACTGTCTGCAACTCCCTCCTCATCGGCAGTTCTGCCACAAGTGCAGGGAATTCTTGCAAGAGGAGCAACATCCTCATCTCAATCGATCGGTGTATCTATTCTCCTTGCGGTTATTTGTGTATTTGTCACTATCTTAGTCATTTAAACAAGCATACCACTTTTCATTATAATGTTTGTTTTTCATTCAGGAGTTACGGTACGAAATGAGTCCCGTCCTCTTCGTAAGAAAAAACGGTATGCCTATCCACCCGTTCCTATCAATCTATCCTTGGTACAAGCCTGGCGTATTGCTTGGACAGGTAAAAATGAACGTCCCCTTTTTGGACGCATTCGATTATTAGGGTCGTTCACTGGACCCGAGTGTTTACGAATTCCCTTGTATTGCCAAGATCGAACCATTACGGAATGGAATACCCTTCTTACATCCTATGAATCTTATGATAAATGCCCGCAAAAAGAATGGTCTCCTGGAGAACGATATAATCCATTTTTTCACTGGAAAGCATTGGGGATGCAATTACAAATGGAATACCAACGACAAATGAAGTTACGTTGGTTGGTGCAAAAATGGGTACAACGTGTTCGTATACGCATCTATAAGCGACGTCTGGTAGGAGACACAGATTTGCGTACCTTAGATCCGATTACTCCTCGAGATGCTATCCAAATAAGCTGTCATCGAACAAAATCTGTCTATCAATTTCATGTCAATTCCATTATTTCTATGATTCGAGAGAATCTTTTTTTTGAGCAATGGGGACGGGCAGATCCTCTTCCTCCTCGCAATCCCTATACCAATCAAGCATGGTCCTTATATCAATTAATGGGACTTGTTCAAAGTCTTCAAATAAAACTGGCAGAACGAGGAAAAGTGGTTCCCTCTTTCTTAAGTCAATTTGTGGAAGCAGAGTATTGTGTAAATAACTTTTATAAACGTAATAAATTGCAATTAGGGGTCGATGCCACCACACGATTTTTTAAATCACCTGACTCGGTTGGAGTTCGGTATGAGCTTCTGTATCAACTCTTTGAACAAATTGATAAACTGGATCACCAATCCATTTATCAATGTGTAAAACGAAAGGAATGTCCAGGCTATCTCCAATATCATTGGGAACAGTTACTTCAAAATAAGTGGATTCATGATAATTATGGATATAGTCCCAAGTATGGATGGCGAGATAGTTATGAACAGACAACCACAACTCAACGAATCTATAATCGAACTCTTGGTTGGTACAATGAAACTCAAACCCCTCTTATGCAGATCATGTTAGAAGAATTGGAAGAACATCCATACCCTGAAGAGAACGACGATGCAGCAAGTGTCAGCTAAACCGACTAGATGGGAGAATGCTGATCAAATTCTTCCACGCTTGTGGCTGGGTAATAAAGGAGCTGCTCTTGATTCCACCTGGTTACGGGATAAAAAGATCACCACTGTGTTCAACTGCACCAAAGATATACCATTTGCAAAAGAGGTATTACATCAATATCGTGTCCCGGTGGATGATTCTCTCCTACCAGAGGATATTCAGAAACTAACCGCATGGTCACCTGAAATTATCTACAAACTCATGGCAGAATATAATCAAGGTGCTACAATCTTAGTTCATTGTTATGCAGGGGTACAACGATCTGCAGCTGTAGTTGCCATGTTTCTCATGACCGTGACCCGACAACCCATGTCTGTAGTGATTCCCTATATGCGCCATTGCCGCCCGATTGTCTTTTCTCCTGCTATGAACTTTATACAATCCATTCAAGCCTGGGAACAACGCTTCTTCTCCTATATAAACCAAATGAAACGAATAAAATAGAAATGAGCTATTATCCGTTACAATCAACTCCTCTATGCACGCATTGCGGTCATGGAGGAATTCTTATCAATATACCCTATCCGTGTGGATGTGTCTTATCCGTTCATGAACCTTGTATTCAAGCCGCTTATTTGCGAGGAGTCTGCCCGTTCTGTCGCAAAGTCTGGATCAATATTAGCGCACCTAGTTCTGTAAATACCACTCAGACTGTGATTGAAGCCCGTCCTGAACGACGATGGATTCTCTATTGTTTATCCACCGTTATTATTATCTTTATAGCATGTATAGTCTTTTGGTTACTATACAACTATTTTTAAATATTCAGACCATAAAAAAATAAATCAATAATGAAAGTATTCTATAAGACTCCAAACATGGTCCCTCAATAATCTTCTATGCTGGAAGATTGATTGATCTAGGGGATCTGCAATAATAACTGCACGAAGCATATTGAATATATTTATTATATGAGAGGTAATAACTATAATCTCATCTGGAGTATTTGGCACAGTTGGATCGTCTAGATATGTAATCATCGTCCAAAAGGTATCAATATGAAACTCAAATAGAGCCATGAAATCCTTAATTATAGGATCAGCCGGCTTCATCATAATAGAATCTTGAAGCTTATGATGTGAGCTAATAATTTCACCCATTTTTTTACCAATGGAACATGGAAATGGATACAACCAGGCATATGGAGGAGGCATTTTTACCACATAATTTGTTCTATACTGTATTATCAATTTTTATGAATTATTATATGGCTTTAAACAAATCACTATAGCGCATATGATCTTCTTCTTCAATGGTGGATGCAGGAAGATATTTCGGAATGTCTTCCGCATACATATACATTGCATATTTATTTTTTACAGGAATTTTAAAATAGGTTAAAAGAATGGTATCCAATCCATTGTCTAATTCAAGTTCTCGATGAACCCAATACTGATCATAATTTACGACTGCATTTTTTGAACCATCTGAGGCACAGGTAGCTCCTATAATACGTACTTGTTCTCGTGGAAGAATAAACCAATCTCGCTGCATCAAATGCACATTGGAATATGGTGCAAGCATATCATGCAAATCATTATAGGGTTTGACTGTCGGACCAGGAATATAGAAAATCTGTTCAAAGGCTTTGCTGACAGGAAATAATACGCGTGGATTCAAGCTCCCAAAGATGGCTAAATAAGGTGCAATCGGTCGAATCTTTGTTTGCAAATGTTTTACACATTGCAAACGCATTTTAAAGACTGGAAGTAGGAAGAGTTTAAATGGTCGTAGTGTATCTGTTTCACCGTGATCTACGGTTAGTAGATCATCGCGGATTAGAAGCCGCTCATAAGCAAGCTATAGAATTGAAAACTGTGATACTTCCATTGTTTATCTTCACTCCCGAGCAGGTAACATCCAATCGATTAAAATCTGTGAATTCCATTCAATTTATGATTGCTTCCTTAAAGAGTTTAGACACTGCTTTAAAAGAAGCAAACTCTCGCTTGGTGTGCTGTTACGGTGACACAGCAGAGGTCTTACACTCCCTACATCGTAAACTAGGAATTGATTGCTTAGTGGATGGAAAGGATTATACACCCTATGCCAAAGAACGCATTGCTGCACTTGAGAAGTGGTCTTCCGCTTCCCACATTCCGTATCATTGTATTGGTGATGATATTTATTTAACAGAACCAGGATCTGTCTTAAATGGAACTAAAAAACCATTTCAAAAGTTTACACCCTATTGGACAGTGGCACGAGAACGAGCCGTGCCGCATCCTGTTGCTGCAATTGATGGACCGTGGATTGTCCGAAGTGGTGGAGGGAAGAAAACACGCTCCTTACGATCCTATCCGATGGAGGTCTCCTTAGAAACCATGCGACGACGCTTAGTTCCCCATCCGAATCCTGAAATAGCTGTACAAGGAGGACGCGAAGAAGGGCTTCATCTAGTTCATAGCCTACCTACCAATTATGAAACAATTCATGATATTCCCTCTGAATCCACCTCCATGTTATCTGCCCACAATCACTATGGAACGGTCAGTATTCGTGAAGTCTATTGGGCAGGGAAGAAGAAAGGGCTGGATGCCTTTGTACGACAATTATACTGGCGTGATTTTTATGGACAAATTATGGATGCCTTTGAACTGCTGTATAAGGTGCATCCCTATGACTTTCAAAAAGATCGTGCTGTTTCAGACAAACAGAAAGACGCCTTTGACAAGTGGTGCAAGGGAACGACCGGTGTTCCCCTGGTCGATGCAGGAATGAAACAGTTATTAAAAACTGGTTACATGCACAACCGTGTGCGCTTGGTGGTAGCAAATTGGTTGGTAAAAGACATGCATGTGCATTGGAGACTAGGGGAACATTTTTTTGCACAACATCTTGTCGATTATGATGCCACGCAAAATATGATGAATTGGATTTGGGTTGCATCCGTATTACCCTTTAGTCAAGCTCCCTTTCGCAAGGTAGGAGCTGAAACAACCGCTAAAAAGTTTGATCCTGAGGAAGTCTATATTAAACGGTGGAATGTATAAAATTGATTCAATATAGTTCATATTGCAAAGATCTCTAAACCATGCCGACTGTATATAGCTTACCATTGGTGTTACATCTTCTAGGAGGATATGGCTTTGAAGCCGAAGCCGACCGTGTTGCGTATCTATCAAAAGAAACCCGTACCAATCATCAGATCGTAGACGGTATTTCACGTTATAAATTCCCTACTGGACGCACACGCATTATGCATGCTATCAAAGTGGGAGATATTGAGCGCGTTAAATTCCTTCTAGATCATGATGCACGCATAGATGACACAGCTCTCATACTTGCCAGTTCTGCCGGTCAACTCACGATGGTCCAATGGCTTTGTATGAATGGTGCAGCACTGGATGTGTTGACTGAAGATCTAAAAGGCTCAACTGCTCTCACAATTGCCAGTAAAAAAGGCTATCTTGAGATAGTTCGCATCCTTTGTGAGAACGGCGCAGCACTCGATTTATCTGATGATACAGCGCTCATGCGTGCGAGTTTCAATGGTCATCATGAGATTGTTCGCCTACTTTGTGACAGAGGAGCTCTCTTAGATCTTCAGACGAAAGATGGTTGGACAGCTCTCATGAGTGCGACTTATAAGGGTCATCATGAGATTGTTACCCTACTTTGTGACAAAGGAGCTCTGTTAGATCTGCAGAACATTCATGGAGCCACTGCTCTTCATTTAGCCAGTCAGAATGGCAATCTTGATGTGGTCCGGCATCTTTGCATCAATGGTGCAGGATTGGATCTACAGAAGACAACTGGTTCAACAGCACTCTACATAGCCAGTCAGGACGGTCACGTTGATGTGGTCCGCTATCTTTGCGAAAGAGGTGCCATGATAAATCTACCAAGAACAAATGGTATTACACCACTCTACATAGCCAGTGAGAAGGGTCATATTGATGTGGTCCGCACTCTTTGCGAGAGCGGTGCCGCCTTAGATTTGCAGAACGCAAATGGTTGGACAGCTCTTAACATAGCCAGTCAGAATGGTCATATTGATGTGGTCCGCACTCTTTATGAGGTCGGTGCAGCCTTCGATGTACAGAACAACCATGGAGCAACAGCTCTTCATTCAGCCTCTATAGGGGGTCGTCTAGATATCGTACGCTTCCTCGTTAAGAGCGGTGCCGCCTTAGATTTGCAGGACACAACTGGTTGGACAGCTCTTGCGCTAGCCAGTGAGAGTGGTCATTATGATGTGGTCCACCTTCTGTGTATCAATGGTGCTACTTTAGATTCACAGGATACAAATGGTTTCACAGCTCTCATGCGAGCCACTAAGATGGGTCATCTTGAGATTGTTCGCTTTCTGTGCATGAATGGTGCTACCTTAGATTTGCGCTGCACGAGGGGTTTCACAGCTCTTAGGATGGCTCAGAGGAATAAGCGTACTGAAATAGTTGCCTTTCTTCGTGACCATGCCGCATTGACAACCACTTCCTAAATTTCTGCGGAATCGTTTTTTAAACTAAACAAAAGATCTTAGAAATGCCCACCCCTATTGAAGATCATGGTGGATCTATTCCCTCCGAATTCCATACATGCACGCTTCCCTCCATCCCTAATAAACTTGTTCTTCTTGTGAATGTTGGAACAGATCGATTAAATATTGAACTCTTTAAAACCCTGTATATGCCGTGTGTGGAGCATGTATTTTACAATGTAGCCGATCCAACTCCCTATAGCGACCTTCCCATTCATCCTCTTGTCACCTTTCGTACCATTTCCAATACAAAGGAGTTTGCAACCAAGCTTGCTGCCGATAGTCATTCTAGTTTCTTTTTTTATGAAATATCTAATGAATCCTTGGTTCATCCAGACCTATGGACCTTGTTGAAACAGGCTGAACCGAATATATCTTATACTTTTTTTGATTCTATGAAGAAGGTTCATACCTTGTCGTATGTGAGTGAAACAGGAATGGCGGATAAAACTGTTGCTACATCCACTGTGGCTGCCTATTCTGCAATCAATCAACCTGTGATTCATTCGATCGACTGTGGAATTCTTCGCCATGCAAAACAAACGCTTACACAAGTTATTATTGATACAACGAATCTATACACCCCTCTTTGCTATTTAGCAATCAAATATATGACAGATAAATCTCCTTACAATATTATGACACATTGTCATCCATATACTGCTATCTATGATATGTTTCTGACTCCCTACATGTATAAATCCAATCTGAAACTGGGAGAGGTGGGAATCTTGAATGGAGCTTCCATTCGTATGTGGAGAGACTATTTTCCTCACGCCTATCTTCACGGTTTTGATATTGAACCTCCTACCATTGAAAAGATAAAAGACATTCCTGGTGTAAAGGGACATTTAGTGGATGCTTCCATTGGTCTTCGCCCTGTCTTACAAGCTGAATGCATCGGTGGAACTAAATTCGATCTTTTATTTGATGATGGATCGCATCGATTGGATCATCAATTGCTCTTTATCCGCGATGCCATTGACTACGTGAATCCTGGAGGCATGCTCATCATTGAAGATATCTTTCGTGAAATCCCTGCTGCACGGTTTGAAGAAGCCTTATCTCTTGTATCGGACAAGGTGAAGAAAGCACTCTTGGTGCAACCAGAACACACCTTTCGCCATTCTCCTGGATGGGAGAATGATCGACTATTGATGATTTGGGTTGCATAAAATTGAATAGAAAATGGTAATTTATTTTTTCTATAAATCACACAAATGAACACATTAATTAATATAATTTCCTCAGACCTTGAAAGGGCTGCAAGAGTCCTTGAGGCTGAGGGGAAGACAGACACCAAATCCATGACGCCGGTCGCCACGAAGGCACCTGCTGATAAGGTAGCTACTCTAATGTCAAAGATCGAAGCAGCTGAAGAAGCTATTCGTATATTGACAAAGGAGGATGCCAAATTCACGGAGTCCAAGAAATATAAAGGAATGTGTATAAGTCTTGCAAAGTTTGAGGCAGAACTTGCTGAATTGATCACCCCTTCCACGGGTTCTTCCACAAATTCTTCTGCCTCTTCCGCTCCTGTGAAGGTCCCTCCTCCCGTTGTGACCATCTCCAAGGAAGCCGAACGACTTGCAAAGGTCAAGAAAGCGCTTGAACGCACCGATAAGCCTCTTACAGAGGATGCTCGTGCCCGTCTTGTGCTTGAGCAAACTCTTCTTCAGTCCATTCTTGATGGAACTGCTGGCGCAGAGGATGCTTACAACACCTTTCTAGCAACTCAGAAGAAGCTTGCCGAGACTGCCGCTGCCGAACAAAAAGCGGCTGCCGAGATCGCAGCTGCCACTGCTGCAAAGGCAGCTGCCGATGCTGAGGAAGCTGACAAGCGATGCGATGCCCTTGCATCCTTGAAGAGTCATTTTGCTGGATTTCTGCTAGATCTGACCACCCTTGATAGGCGTACAATTGCGAGTTTCCTCAACCCTGACACCTCCGAGCATTTGCTTACCCGAGGTGACCAGATGAGAGATCTTGTCAAAAACGCTGCTGATACCAAACATCCCAAGTTTTGGATCCGCCTTACGCTCTTAAAGATTGCCAATCAGTTCAATGATTCTTTGCTCCGTGAAGTGAAGCCTCGCGCCGAAGTGGTGCTGGAAGGCATCCTTCGAGAGGAACAGCTCGCCGTTCTAGAAGTAGATCCCCCTGAGTATGTACCTGGAGCTGCCCTCACCCTTGAGGAGCAGAAAAAAGCCAAAGAAGAATATGTCGACCTTCGCGTTGCAGTCGAATGGGACAATCTGTCAGAACATCTTCGACGGATCGGTCTCAGTCCTGAAGCGCTCTCCTTTTCAAGAGAGATGGAGGTCACCTCTGATAGGCTGTCGACGCTTCTTCAATCCATTCTGGAACATCCAGCCGCAAAAGATCGCGACCTAAGCGATCTGATACAGTTCATTGCCGAACTTGCTGGAAAGAAGTCCCAAGTACCTCTCTTCTTGTGCCAACCCTACAGAACAGACCTCGATAAGATTCTGAAGTCCAATGCTCTCTTTCGAGCGACTCTCTGCACCTGGATGGACAGGGATCATATGACTCTTCCCCAGGTCCTGGCAGCTCACGTAGATACCCTACGTCACTCCACGGATAAAGAGATCATGTCCCGTCTCATTCGTGAGTCTGCAGACCCTGCACTCAACCTCCGACCGTATTTCTTCTTGCCGGAGGAACGTGAAGAGTTTGACTCTGCTGCAGACTATGACACAGTTGCTGACTACACTCATAGCTACGTACATCAGGTCTATTTGGAATGGTACCTCTTCTTCTACGACTACAAGTCCATCCAAGAGACTTCCGTCGCACATTCCTCCAACTCCTCCGCATCGAACTCCTCTTGCAGTTCCGAGCTAGTCCTCATGTCTGATGTCTTTCAGATGGGGCGAGCTCACTACAAGAGCGACATGTCGTACCGAACCGCCATTTCTTGGCTGAAGAAGGTGTGGGCTGCTGCCAAGGAAGAGGTAAATATCTCTGGAACTCCTTACAAGTTCTTTGGACTCACATCCCTTGAGCCCTATGCTCTCTCAGAAAACTCTCTCAAGACCGTTACAGACATATATCGTACACTGAGTCTTCGTTCAGAGACGTATCTGAAGGATGAGTATAAGAAGAAGCTGGAGGAGTATGAAGAGATGAAGAAGGTGAACCCTTCTTCTCCAGATCCTCCTCCTCCTTTAGATTTGTATACAAGGCTCGGTCTCATTGGTGACTATCGCCATCCTGACAAGGGTGGTGATCCCGCCAAGTTCAACGAGCTTGAGTCCGCCTACAAGACTATTAGTGATCTTGACCAAAAGCACGCCTTTGACGATGTTAAGTTTGGAGTACATATCCATAACATCATTACTGACTTTCTCTCACCCGATGAGGAAGACGATGATGATGAGTAAGAGTCCATCCATTTTTTAACATTCTTACATGAGGACAAATTCTTAAAAGAAAATCCTAACGCTAGGAAATGGAGTCTACAATTGCAACCACCTTTACAGAGCCTCGTTCCGCAGTTGCCCGACGCATGATTGCTGAAGTGAATGCTGCTTTGGCAGCGGAAAGCCCTGCGCAAGTCTCATCCAGATTTTCGGAGTATCAAAAAGAGTTTCCGAGAATCTTTGCTATATTACTTACAAGGTCTTACCCGAAAGACTTGTTAGAGATGATGCTTCTACAACTGGAGTCCGTCGAGGGCGGGAGAACAAGTCAGCATACCGCCTCTGTCCACGTGGGAACCGTTCTGGTGGATCGATACGTGAAGCCAGATCTTGTGGGGATTCCTCCCACGAAGAAGTAAGGGAATCATCAATGAGTAAGATGGAGGATCGTTGGGGTACCTCCGTCCATACATCCTCAGATCGTCGAAATCCTTCAAACATTCGCTCGACTGGAATTCGATCTGGTCGCACTGTCCAAGATGGAATGCGATGCACTGGTGGAAGAGGAAGTACAGGTTTTAAAATCTGAATTAAATCAATCACTTCTTGGGCAACATATCGATCTAGATGCATATTCCAATCTTCTGAAATCGGCTCTTGATGCTCCCTGCACCACTCAATCGATCGTAATACATTTTGACGCACCAAAAACCGAAGCTGTGCAGAATTAGAATGTTCTTCTCGAATTAAGGCGATTGTATCGCGAATAATTCGATATTCCTCTTTTTCAATAGCTTCTTGCACAATCCACATTTGTTGAATCCAATCCTTCGGATATTTATTTTGAAGCAGAAAGGAATTTGATTCGAATATATCGACAATCTCCTTCACTCCCGCCTCCATTCCTAAAAATCCATATCCAATGAAATATCGTTCCGCATTTCCAGCACGACTTGTCCGTGGTTTCATAAATTTCCACTCTCGAAACAAGGAACATGTCATCCATAATAAATCTAAGGTCTGTTTTTCCGTGGTATCAAAACATTTTATAATCATCATTCCTCCTTTTGCTAAGCATTGAATCCCAATCAAGATTTCTGCCACCAATAAGGAATAAATAGAATCTTCTTGTCCGCTGTAATCGCCACTAAAATCAAACCCTCCATCTGCTGTATATAGATGTATCTTTCCACAAGTATCTAGAAATTGAGTTCGATTTGCTTTATGTAAAATATCACCTGTATCATCTGCTCCATACGAAATGCGAACCATAGGATGTGCTTCCAAAAATGCAGCAGCTTTTCGCCATCCAGGTACATGTTTTGTTGTACTTCGTAATGTAATCGCATGGCATGCCGTATAGGTCCATGTAAGGCGTTCTGCCATCACAGTAATTGCTTCTAAAAATCCACCAGGTCCTTCCGCACTATGAGCAGTATATAATCCTCCATCACGCCGTACTAATGGCAGTAATTCATTTGTAATATTTGCATACTTCCAAAATTCAATCATCTTGAAATAAGATCGTGATAGTGGAGACCGTGTACAAACCGATCGTGAGGTTCGACGATTCCATGATAAAAATATATATTCATACGGATTTGTAATCTTTTTATAATCATCCCATTGTCCCTGTTCATAATACATAGTAATCTCTTCTTTTGCTAATGAAAGAGCTTTACTCTCCAAGGTTCGTATGACATGGTGATCTATAGGATGATCTCCATTCCATATTACCCATCGTTCTGCTACGGGTCCTCCCGTTCCTCCCCGTTCAATCACTCCTTCCATAGTACACTATAAGTTAGTTTGTTTAAACATAATCATAATATTGATGCGTCATATTATTGGAAAATCCACCGCGAATCATACTCCATTTCTCTGGTGAACTAGGATTCCACCATATCAGCCCATCCTTCTCTTTTAAATCTGGTCGCAATGTCTTGGTATGCTCGGGATTGTCTACCAATTCTTGTACTCGTGCCTGTGCTTTCTTCATAGATGCTTCACTGACAGTTGCACTCCAAAACTGGTAGCGAAAGCGATCCGTGCTAAGGGGAGCTCCCTTGAAGGACTGTTCATACACTAAGGGAAGGGGTGTTACCTGTTTTAATTCCTGTTTCGTAAACTTGGCTTCCTCGCCAATCTCTCGAATCACTGCTGCTTTCATCATCGTGATCAATTGTTTTTCCGTAACAGACTTGTTGGGGACTGCACCATACATCTTCGCCTCCTTCCATTCCATCTGCCCTTTGGGAGGTTCATATTCCTTCTTAGGGTTCTTTCCCCATTCATGAACAACTGCAATTGTCTTGGGATCATTTGCAGGATGAATAAAAAGAATATTTCGGATAAACACGCGTTCACCCGATGGTTGATGAATGTACAAGTACTCCTTTCCACTTGAAAATTTATGATATCCAATCGTATGCTTGACACGCGCTTTGCGGGTTTGTCCCATCTACTAGGGATTTCGAAAAGATATCACCAAGGCTCCCACCATAAATAAGGGAATTCCAATAATTAGCAAGGAAGTTATAGAAAATACAACTCCTGTTATAATCATCGTAATCCCTCCAACACCAAGAATGGCTCCCCCCACTCGTTGTTTCCATATTTTATGCATTGTATAGTGTATAATATGTAGATCCAGTCTAAATCATTTTTTATCCTTCATAAGTAGAGTATGAACCCGAGTGTTCTTATAGATATTCCAAAAATATCCGATCGTATTTATGAAATTTCAACCACATATCCATCTTCTTACAAAGAACCTGTAGAAAATGATCCAGTATCTGAATCATTTAAAATGCTTATACTCACGCTTCTACTTCGCCGTATGACATCTATGACATCCTATTGGAAACCATCTCATCTTCGTATCGAATCTACAGAAGACTTTGCATCATGTCTTCGCCATGCAAAAGATACAAAATTGGGAAATGGTGTATTTGGAACGGTGTATAAAATAAAATCGGATGCATGTTCTTGTTTCAAACATATTCCTGCAGAAACTCCCTTTGTTGCAATGAAAGTGGAACCAGTTATACTAGATAGATATTATGGATCTCAATCACCACAAGGAATTGCAACATCTGTAAAACTATCCAAATTAGCTGGAAAACATGGCATTGGACCCGCATTTTATGATGCATTTCTTACAAGAGATATAAATGGATATATTCAGATTATCAAAGTGTTTGAATATATTGATGGAACCAATTGGAAGAAAATAAAATGGAACTCATCCGAAAAGAAACTTGATGCACTGCAGCAACTTGAGATATTAATTCAGAAAATGAATAAGATTGGAATTATTCACAACGATTTACATTCTGGAAATGTGATGATATCCAAAGAAGAAAAGGTATATATTATTGATTTTGATTTAGCATCATTTTATAAAGATGTAGAAAAAGATGTAATCGATTTCTTTAATACTACAGATGATTTGGAAAATAATATGTTCTCTTGGAAACGAATGCGATATATATATGATAAATTAGTAAAAGAAGGAAGTCTTTTACTAAATAATCCTATTATAAAACGAAATAAGACAAAAAAAGCAAAACGATCATAATAAGTATTTATCTTTGATTCCCATTTAAAAAATAGAAATCAAAGAATATAATTTATGTTACTCAATAATCAAATCCAGATCAAACTCTTCTTCTTCAATCTGACTCGATTGAATTATGGGAAGAGAGGCTTGGATCGGCACAAAGCCAGTCTTGGTAGAAGTAAAGAGTTTGGAATCAATTTCTTCTTGATTCATTTCATCATGCACCTCCAAAATAGATATCTTGGGAGGAGGCGCATCTTTCCTCAGTTGAAAGGCAGCTGTTTCATCATAGAGTACATCGCTAAAGGAGGTTCCACCACGGATAACTGATCCCATCATAATATTGGCACTCACGCCTAAAATAGGATCTCGTTCACCATAAAGGGCTGACTTTAGCATAATTTCCTCCGTTTGTTCAAAGGAGGCTTTGGCAAGGGATCCAATATCAAGCTTGTTTACACCGTAGCGATCGCAGCTCATTAATCGCCCTTTTGCCGTCATACGATCCACCAACATTCCCGTATGACGATAATGAACTCCTGATGGAATAGTTCCCGTGAGTTCTCTTAAGAGCAAGGCACGGGCAGCTTCAATACCAAATAATTCAAACATATCATATACATTATTACTAACAACACGTGTGGGATCCACACTGGGATGACAGAGAATCTCTAATAAATTGCTTCCATCACTGATCAGGACAAATTGATCCACCGATTTATAGGCTCCTTCAATCAGTTCCAAATCTTGGTTTACTTTCTTGAAGCTTACACTGCGAAGTCCTGGAATTCCTTTCACCGCAGTTGTAGAAAGAATCTTATTTTGTAATTGTTTTAAGACAATCAGTTGATCATTCATAGAATCACTTGAATCCACCAAACGAAGGCGAAAGACAAGCTGGGTCGCATTGAAATCACTATACATGGTAGACGTATTCACTTTCATACTTACCTTGAGCACATAGGCAATATCATCCATGGAAATATTTTTGGCAAACATCTTTTCACGATCAAGTTCAAAGCGAAGAAGCCATGGAGACTTCTTTCCTTCTGGCTGCTTCATAGCGGCTTCATAGGCTGCAAAGTATGCTAACCACTCCGTATCTTGTAGAAGAAGAGTTGCTTCATCACGAGGATCGTAATAAATGCTACTTGTCGTGACAAGATCTTGCAAGAGTGAGAACTCCATTGATTGAGCAGCTCGCCGTGCTTCTTCCTTAGACTCTCGCAAATCCTTGCGAAGAGGAATCGTGCATTCCACCATCTTTGGATGCTTGGTCACTTTCAATAATTCATCTACACGAGGCACACCGCTCGTCATATTTGACGCGCCAGCCGTGTGAAAGGTACGAAGGGTCATCTGTGTTAAGATTTCTCCAATGGATTGTGCAGCAATCACTCCTACTGGTTGCCCAGGTTCGACCCATGCTTTCCAATGGGTTAATATTGCCTTCTCTACCAATGCATCCAAGGCAGTCTTTGTAAATCCCAGCTCCTTTAGCTTATGAGGTGCAAGGTAAAATCTCAGAAGAGCTCCCCACACAAGATGAGTTGCCTTTGTTCGTTCTAGAATTGCTTCATGTGCATCCAGGACTTGATCTCCCGTTACATCTCCCGCTTTTGGTTTCAAGGAAAAGCCTGAGGTAATTTCTTCTACCAATCGCTTCATATGAACAGGATAGAGTACGCGTGTACTCTTTTGACGATAAAACACCTTTTCCACCAGCATACGCTGATCTGCCACAATTTGATTTGTATATGCAGTTTGACGATCACCACTTGCATCCGGTACAATATAGGTTGCACGCAATTGCGATTCGGAATAATTCACTAAATCAATCGGTTGAGATTCAATGCGGGTGGCATTGATTCCATCTTCACCATAGGCAAATTGAATAATTGTTCCAGAAGAATCACGAACGGATGAATCATGTTGCACAACAAGATCTTCCATGGCAACACGAATACGACGTTGGATATATCCTGTGCTTGCGGTTTTCACCGCTGTATCAATCATTCCCTCACGACCAGAAATGGCGTGAAAGAAGAATTCATCTGGTTCTAATCCTCCTACAAAGGAGGATGTAATAAAGCCGCGTGCACGGGCAGAATCATCGAAGCGCTTGAAATGAGGAAGAGTACGATTCTGAAATCCATAGACCACTCGCTTTCCCTCAATCACCTGTTGTCCCAAGACTGCCGTCATTTGACTCACATTCAAGTTGGAACCTTTGGCACCACACTTAATCATATTTGTCATACGGTTATTATCTGCAAGAGACTTCAAGGCAATACCACCCGCTTCATCGGTAGCTTTCTTTAACGTTCCCATCATCTTGAGTTCAAAGTTTTCTTGATTGGAACGACCACTGGAATTTTCAAAGAGACCGGTATGCAACTGCAAAATGGAATCTTCGGTTTTGTTTACAATATTTTTAATTGCATCGGCACATTTCTTCTTGGTCACTTCATCGGCAACCAAATCACTAATACCAACGGAAAATCCAGAATTTACCAAGTATTGACCCATCATTGCTTGTAAAGCATCAATGAAATCAATGGTAGCATCAGGTCCATAATCATTATACATAATATGAATTAAATTCTTTGAAAAGACATCTGAATCAAGCATACCCTTGGTAAGGATACCACGCTTAATCTCCACCTCCTGCTCCTGAAGATTCTTCATCGTCAGATTAATGGGAGGTAAGATTGCGCTAATAAGTTGTGACCCCGTCCACATCGGTTGCGGAGTCGTAATTGCCGGTTCTGGTAGCTTGCCATTCCACATCTTGGAATAAACCAAGAGATTCATAGCATCTTTTCTTGAGAACACCACAGACGGTCTTGTAAATCGATTTGCCCCCAACAATGCATCCTGTAAAATGCCAATCAATGGCAAGGAGCTTTGTGGGGAAATTATTTGATGTGGAATTGCGGCAATCATCCGCAATTCAATTGCTGCCTCAACCGACTGAGGCACGTGAATATTCATTTCGTCGCCATCGAACATGGCATACCCAGTTTTTCAACTGGGAGTAGACTTTATCTTAAGCTCACTCTAGAACCGACCACCGTAAAGTCGTTGCTCCTTCCTCACGCTCACCAGCAGAGAGGCTTGGGTCAGGATTGCCCATTTCTTACTCCTTATAGAGCTCGAATCATAAAACGTTGTTACCATCTCCCTTACGGTCTTTCTCCGAGGCCAGTGAGGATTTTCATCCACACCTTGGTAGTTTTATGCTTTAGGGGTTCCCCTGAATTTGGTGGTCTCGCATCCCATCTGGATACTAGACGATTATATTGCTTGATGCACATGAAATGAGAGTGTGCACCATGCAGAAGCATTTCCACTGTTTTCCTCATGAAGTATTGCTTCAACTTCACAAGCAGTCGCCTGTTGCCGACATCGATAGACTGTCTTCAAAAGAAGCAGTTGCATGTATTTCTAATATAGAATCTTTAATTAGCTTGGCAGTTTTATAGGCATTTTCTTGTGTAATGGTTTTTCCACCAAAACACATACGTATTATTCCATCTTTATGCTTGATGTAAAGTGCCACAAGAGAATTAAACTTTGCAATTCGTAGAGATTTTACCTCTAAGGTTCGCGTTTCTTCAATCTTCTCACGGTATTTACGCAAGGGATCCTCTGCACTTTCTTCCACAATATCAATTCCCTCTTCAGCAAATCTTGCTGCAAAGTCTTTGGCTTCTTCCAATGCTTTTGCGTAATCACAACTTGCACTTTGACCAAACGTAATGCGAATTGGATCCGCAGTTTTTTGATCAAGATATACATATATAATCTTTGGAACACCACCAGACTTGATCGAAGTAATTCTTACTTTGTTCGTTGTTGGTAAATAGTGCTCTGCTAATGTAGTATGTTCTCGGTGCTTGCATCGTGAATGACGCATGACATTGTAGCCATGGGGAGTGATTGTATTGAGACTTGCAATCCAATGTGCTTCTCGTTCATCAAGTGTATTTTCTGGAAGATCTTTTTCAAGACATGTCAATTCAAAATCATCCGCTCCAAACTCTAAAATAGCTTTCGCTAAAGGAGTTTTTGCACCTCGAAAGGCAGAGCTGACATGATCGGACCAACGACCAGCAATTCCATACCGATATGGTTTGGTATCACGTATCTTTGTGTCTTGAGTTTGACCAATATATTCTTTTCCAGATGTTTTGCTTTTTGCTTTGTAAATGCTGCCAAGCATCTTGTGTCTCTATAGTAGATATAATGCAGACTTCTTTAAGCCAGTATGACTTTTTTATCGGCGTTATATGGCTTCACTGCCGCAGGATTCAATCGGAACGTCTGATACGGTAATACCCGTACAATATGTCCCATCATGCTCATGCGGTGAAGAGATGGCTGTCGGTTAAACAGCACAATATCTCCATCCATCAAATGTCGATGGACAATATCACCTTGAAATAATGTTTGTTCTTTGAGTTTTGAATTCTTTAATAAAATCATACGCCCATCAGTACCGCGTTGAATTGTTTTGGCACCTGGATACACATCGGGTCCATTTTGAACGAGTGCATACAACTTTCGACGGTTGTATTCCGTGACACGTTCAGGAAACGTAAGATCCATCGCCACCTTGAGGGGTAATCCAATTTCACTCACCGAAATATTGGGATCTGGGGAAATTACAGAACGGGCACTGAATTCCACACGCTTTCCTTGAAGATTGTTGCGAATGCGACCATCCTTCGATCCCAAGCGTTGTTGCAAGGATTTCAAAATGCGTCCGCTGCGCTGGGCACTAGGACTCACTCCTGGAATATTGTTATTCACAAGAGTTGCTACATGATATTGCAGCAATTCACTGTAATCATGAATTGATTTCTTGGTGGGATCTGCTGCATATAATTTATGTAATTCTTTGTTTGCCTTAATAATATCTGCCAATTTGGCAGTCAAATCATCTTCAGATCGCTGATTATTATCTTGCATGACCGAAGGGCGAACTTGAGGAGGAGGAATTGGCAAGACGGTGCATATCAGCCAATCAGGACGACACCAATGACGGCTAAATCCCATAAATTCCACATCTTCATCTGTAATTGTTTTAAATAGCTTGTGAACATATTCAGGAAGAAGATACATACGAAATTCAGCTTTTCCATCTTTTATGGTAGCACCGGGAATATCACCTCCGCTTGCATCTACATCTTTCCATTCTGCGAAAATCTTATGAATTGATTCTTCAATATACTTGGTCGGTTGGATAAAATTACATCCATCTTCAACATCTTCGCCACAACGACTAATCTTTTCACATGCTTTATGAACCATCTTCCATCGGGCTTCCCCTTTTAGACGTAGAAATGCTTCATTCTTTTCTTTATCAATCAATAACTTACTACACTTAAAACAAATGCAATGAAGTATTTTTACAACATATTTAAAGAATTGTGTGAAATAAACAGGTCGAGCGAGTGGATAATGACCAAAGTGTCCTGGACACCCATGATTGTTTTGACCACAGGTACGACACGTTTTTCCATTTTCCAGCACGCCCATGCGTGGATCAAATAATCCTCCTAGAACTCCATCCGATGTCGATGCAGAATCAATTTCTACCACCGATCGACATGTAATTTCTTCAGGACTAAATACACCAAACTGAACTCCCACAATTGCCTCCGTATCGGAGGAATGTTGGAGACGCGGCATTCCTTTCTATTCTATCGCTATATGCTTTTAAGTCTGATTAATATAAGAGTCTCAATTTTAATGAGGATAGAATCTATTAGAAATTATCCTCATATATAATTAGAAGAATGAGTGTCTTTGTACTTCGAGCAGATGCTCAAGCCTTAGTTGATGCGAAGGATCCTTCTACACAAAAAGCTGCTTTTAAAACTATGATTAAAAATGCTTCTGTTGATAATGCAGGAGATCGAATTAGTCTCTTTTTGGATGATTTACGAGGTGGTCCTGCGCCTTCCTCCCGTCCTACCACTCCTACTGCTCCTACCACTCCTGCAAAACCAGCTACAACAACCTCCATTCAAGCTCTAAAACTGTTATTTGCAAACTATGCAACAAATCTTACTCCTATTGATCCTGGAAATATAGGGAGTCCAACAAATCCCTCCTGTCTAAAACCTGGTCAACAAGATACAGAGGAATACTTTAGTAAGTGTATTAGTGGACAAATCTCTCCTGGTAGTACCCCCCTTGCTTTATATTCTCTCGTTCACGAAGATTCCTTACAATGTACTATAGGTACAAAAATATATTCGACAGTATCAAATCCTATATCCCATCTAAATATTCCTTTAAAGTCACCTGGAAATCCAGCTGAACCAAATATTAATATGATTGATAAATTGATCGAATATACAGCTGTAGAAACAGGCTTTCAATTTGGAGACATTGTTGATAAGAAGTGTGATGATGATATGTTTGATACAGTCGGTACGCTTACTTCAAAGAATCGTCAAAGAAAGACTGCACTTATAATCCCTGATAAGAATATTTACATGATACT
>Ga0164294_10000619_pt1 | contig 33768 bp, 44 predicted proteins | sample GEODES005metaG_FD_111479 | JGI IMG/M metagenome (GOLD analysis project Ga0164294, IMG submission 111479) | Oligotrophic lake water microbial communities from Sparkling Lake, Wisconsin, USA - GEODES005 metaG | ecosystem: Environmental > Aquatic > Freshwater > Lake | place: USA: Sparkling Lake... | reverse complement strand
TCGCGCAGCTTGTTCTGCAAGGTGCGTGATGTCGCCCCTGCTCCTGCGGCAATGAACGAAAGCCGAGCATCGTTACCTACGGTGGCCGTAGTGCTTGTCGTTCCATAGGCAACAGCAAACGTGCGTCCGGCAGACAGGTCGCCGCCTCCGGTCAAACCCGTGCCAGCTGTCATAACCGTAGCGCCAAGCGCCTTGTTTGACAAAGACGTAACTAGTCCGGAAATTTGCGCCTGCCCAAGGGTCAAGACATCCGAGCCGCCAGTTGCGTGCGTGCTGGCGTGCGTTGTGCTTGCCTTGAGCGCAAGGTCGGTGGTTAAATCGGTTACCTGCGCTTGCGTGATTGTGATGGCATCAGCCCCCGCCGCGCCGTGCGTGCTAGCGTGCGCCGATGGGGTGCGGTCGTTGCTCAGTCGCGCATCGTTACCCACGCACGCGGTAGTACCCGACGAGCCGTAGGAGACATCCAGCGTGACATCAGCCGAAAGAGCGCCGCCGCCGCTTAGACCTGTGCCAGCGATCACCTGCCGTGTAGTCGCTACCTTGGCCGCAAGGTCAGTACTAAGGTCGGTAATTTGGCTCTGGTCTAGCGTTACTGGGTCGCCGCCTCCGACAACGTGTGTTGCCGCGTGCGTTGTTGGTGCGCGCCCGTTCGTGAGCCGCGCATCATTGCCTTGGCAGATTGTCCCGGCTGACGTTCCGAAGTCTGCGGCAATGGTTCCCGTCCCAGTAACCGTTCCCCCAGTCAAACCTGTGCCAGCGGTGATGGCGGAAACCGCCCCTACGTTGATTACGATGTCGGCCATTAGATTGCTCCTGCTTTGGTGTTTACTTGGGCAGCGCCGAGCGAGATAAGCCGCTTAGTGACGCTTGAAGGGAAGAAGATGTCGAGGTCATACCGGGCGCTGCCAAGCGGCATAGCGGCGGTCGTAGCGGCTGGCACAATGATCGTGCCGACCGTCTTGGCCACGTTCAGGGTAATCATTGGGCTTGCTCCAATGCTAGAAGCGACAAGGAAGCCAACCACGTCAGGCTGCGATACCGTCAAGCGCCACTCGGTGGCCGTGCTGAGAGCGGGGTAGGTGTTCGGCCACGTTCCTACGCTGACCGTCTCTTGGTATTCCCCGCCCTTTAGGAAGATGATGTTCCAGCGTTGCGACATTTTTGGCTCCTTGCTTGGTTCAACCTACTGCTGTTCGGTGCAAGTTACCTTAACGGCGTTCGGCATTGAGAACCAATACTGCGGTTCTACAGGGACTGTTCCGCCTGTATAGGAGGTTGGGAACTGCTCAACCATATGGACGATGGTGTCGTTGCAGATTGCGAGAGGCTCAACGGTCGCGTTGTTGTAGTGCGACTGAAGCACCCCGGGCGCAATACGGGTCGGGCTGGTATTGCCGTTCTCGGCCATGTTGCGAGCAACGAGTGCGCCAGCAGCGGTACGGGCATATGCCCCGATTGAGACGCTTGGGGTAGCGCCAATAGTCGGGTTTGGCTCAACTTCCACGAACGAATACGTCCAGCGCCAGTTGCCGTAATACTCATGGTTGGTGATCCGAGCCGGGAACGAGCGGCACATGGGCGGCGGAACGTCAATAATGGTCGCCCCGACGCAGTTACGGTACGCCTGCGCGTTGCCCTTGGCGGTGACGATGTCCCTCGGTTCGCTCCAGCTCGTGCCTTGCAGGCCAAAGCGCCAGTCGGTTTCGTCAGCCGAGGAGATGGTGTAAGGCGACCATTCCCCATCAATGACCGCAAGGCGGTAGGAGACGTTGCCGATTTGACCGAGGTTTGACTGCTCGCTGCTGTACCACGGAATCCACCCAGCCCAAACCGTCCGCCCGAAAGGGATGTTCATGTTGCGGTCGGCGTAGTCGTCCCGAATCTTGGTAGAGAAGGGTGTCGGGTTCCAACCCGGGGAGCTAGTCAATACTGCCCCGGTACTATCCTGCACCACAATCGACGCGTCCGTGATGTAGGCCGCTCCGAGGTTGTTCGGGGAGCGAGTAAAGGTTGCCGCCGACCCAGCCGCAAAGACTTGGCTTGTTGTGAAACTCTGCCCGGTAGCGGGGACGTTGGCAATGGTGCAGTTGTTGTAGTAGGTCAACCCCTCAACCATGCGCTGGGGGAACACGGTGCTACAAAGCAACGGGGCGCGGGCTTGATACCCATTCGCGTTGTAAAGGTTTACAAGCACGTCGCTGCTTGCTGCTGCGCCATTGACGGGCTGCATACCTCCCCGCATTGCCGTCTTGTAGCCAGCCATCTTGAGGTTGTACTGCGCTTTAAGAGTGCTGCGGCTGATGAACCGCGTAACTGTGCCGTCGCTAATAATGATCTGCTGATTTGCCACCGCAATCGCATCAAGGACTGTGGCAAGACTGACATTTGGGGAGCCGTACAGGTCACTCAGCCGCCTCATGTACTCCGGGCTTCGCACCGTAAACCCAATCGGGGCGGTCAGGCCATCGGCGCTTGCCGACGTGCTAACTTCCGCAAGTAGTTCCGTGTAGGTGGTGATCGGGGTAGTGGCGGTCGCGCCATTGACCTGCCAGCGACCATCGGACGACCACGTTTGGGCAAGGGCAATATTGAGCATGGCGGCCGATGAGAACTGCCAGTACCAACGCTCGTCCACCAATTCCACCAACACCGCGCCGCCCTGCTCCGTCCAGAAGAACGGTTGCGGAGGTCGAGCGTACAAGCCATTGATGACCACCGACAAGCCGCTTGAATCCTCAAGGGTCAGGGATACGGTGGTGACTGAAAACAGAGCCGCTATCTGGGTCGATGCGATCAAGAAACTAGCGCGAGTGTGCTGCGTCATCCCGACCGGGACATCAACCGAGAACAGGTCAGACTCGGGTATGCCGATCTGTCGCGCCGTGTCCTGCATGACAGCGTCAGGCAAGAGGACGGGGATGACCGACTGCCCTACGGTGATGTACGCTTGTACACCCATTACGCGTAGTCCTGTGCCGTGCCGACTTGGTAAGCCTGCGCGTTGCTACCAAGCGAAAGCACCGAACTTCCTGAGACTTGGTTCTGTGAGTCGTACCCAAGGGCAAGCGGAGCGGCAACGCTAGGGCTTGCGCCTGACGGCCACCATTGTCGGCGACCGCCTTCGGTGTAATACCCGAAGCTCGTTGCCCCGCCACCGTCATACGAGCGAAGCGTGCGTGTGTAGACCCCAATAAATGTTCGCTGCCCAGCCGGGTCAACCTGTCCGTGATTGACCTTCCAGTCATCATGGATGACCACAAAGCCAGCAGGGATGGGGCGGAACGTCCGGACAGGTGGGATATTGACGCGAGAGACGACAGTTGTCTCTTCTAGCGTGACCGATGCCTTGCCCGTCTGAAACACGAAATCCGAGCCTTGGGTGTAGAGCGTTTGTAGGCGGTGCATCCGCGTCTGGGTGCTGACGTTCGTAGTCGTCTTTGACTGCTCTACGGATGTCGTTTGCCCGCTTGCATTAAACTGAGCAAGCGGCTGATCGTTACTAAACACGCCAGCGTTGATAACGGAGTTAATGGTTGTGAATTGAGTATCCGGGACCTCGATACTAATGGTCGGGGTTCCCGGAGGGCAATATTCATTGATGACCGCAATACATGACGCAACCGCTATTGTCTGGGTGGCCTGCGTTTTTGCGCTTGTCTCATTGTCTACCCAATGCGGGACACCAGCAACGCCGTTGTAGGGACTGTAGGGGTCGGGAATGGCTGGGCAAGATCGACCGACGGCAAAGGACTTGCCAACAATTTGAGCAAGCGGAACCGCGAAAGACGAACCGCCAGCCGCGTCTGTACCAATTGCCGGGGAAAGCGCGTCCATCTCAAATCGGATCTTTGCCTTTTTGAGCATATCCTGCTCGGTGACCACTATCCGCATGATCTTGCAGCGGGCAAAGATGATGCGAGACTGAGCAAGAACCACGGCCGCCCAAATCAAACTCCGGACATCGCCGTTGACCGCTCCCTCAAGATCACAAGAGAAGCGCAATTGCCCCCATGCCAACATATTTGCATTCCGCTCGTAGGTGAATTCAGCCGAACCAGCGAACGCGGCATCAGGCAAAGCCGTCCGAGCCTGTGAATCGGTGATCTCGTAGATGAGCGAATTGCCCGCCTCGTTGTAGGCATAGGTCTGAGACTCACGCCGCCAATTCCCTACGCCCGGGGCAATTGGAAGAATCGCCCGGCGAAAGAGATCCGCGTAGGGGGCTTTCCCGCTTACGGCTCCTGACGATCCACTTGCGGCGGCTGTGGCTGTTGTCCCTGTAGCTGCAAGGTCAACCACCAATACGCCCGATACCGTGCGCGTGATATGACCGCCAGCGTCAAGGGCGAAGCGAGATGTCCATCGGTGCGAAAGAATTGGGTACGGGCTTGGCGTTTGCGAGTTTCCGTCTAGTGCCAACGCCGCCGAAATCGTGAAGTTGACAATACAAGCGCGGCGGCCATTGATTTCCGTCACCGCAAGCGACATCAACGGTCCGCGCATGGTGTCGGGGTGGCTGATGTTGAGAAGGTCTTCCGTACCCTCTGGCGTTGTTACGCTGATATAGACATTGTCTACGCGTCCTGTGCCGCTTTGAAATCGAGCAACGAGGTCGGTGTAGGTGTTTGTGCCGTCCGAAATCAAGGCGCTGCCAGCAACGTGAACCTCGTACCGGATCAGCGTGTAGCCATCTTCCGCGTAGACAGGCTTATGCTCATACGCCGAAATGTTGGTGTAGGGAAGCGTGTAAGTCGTTGATTCAAACGTGAACGAGACAAAGGTGCTTCCGTTACTTGGCATTAGATCCGCGCCCCCATGAGTCGTAGGTCGTTTAGGAAAGGCTTGTTGAGGTCAGACAGGGACATTTCCGCGTCTGCGCGGTCGGCTAGCTTCTTTACGTTCTTGGAAATATTGATTGCCATAGCGCCAATTTGAATAAGAACTGCGCCAATTCCCATTCCGCCTACCCCAAGTAGTGAATAACTTCCAACCATAGCCTCTCCTAATTTCATAGCCATCATCCCGGTTGTCTTGGCAGCTTCATAGATGGCTTCAATGATTTCAGGAAGACGAACAACAATATTCTCAAGGATGTCAGCAACTGCCTTGGTAATTGGCTCAAGGAAGATAGCCCCAAGCGAAGCCGTGAACCCACGAATCTCAAGCATGGCTCGCTCAACGCGTCCGGACTGCACAATCTGAGCGGCAACAAATGGACCCGTCACGGCACTCATGTGCATCTTCTTCGCCATCATTTCCATTTCGTTGCCCAGCTCCGCTAATTGAATTGCGGGGCTGTACTCGCGGATGTCGTCCGCAAAACCCATGATGAACGAATGCAAGCGCATCAAAGAGTCGTAGATGTATCGCGCTGCCTTGGCGACTTCGTCGAATGCCTTCTTGACAACGCTAGCAACGAAACTAAGGGCGCTAGCGGCTGCTGACATCATGGCCTGAATGTTGATTCCGCCACCGCCGCCGCCGCTACTAGCACTTGATGCAGCGCCGCCAGCAGACGACCCGCCGCCCTCGTTGATGTCGATAGTGATCTTGCCTAAGTCTTGCATTATTGAACCTCCCATGTCATTTCAAACGCGCATAGGAAAGTCTCGGTTCCACGCATCCAACCGACCGCCTCGTCTACGGCCTCAATCTGCCCACCGCTGCGCCATGTGAGCGGGATGGTCAACCGACCGCCGAGGGTGTTCTGAATCAGGAGCGTGCGTAGCCCGTCGATGAATTGCTCAATTCCCTCATCCCCGGCAATACGTTCGGTAGCCCGGTTTGTGTTGTCAAGCAGGCCGCGCCACCATACCGTAATCTGGATCGTTGACTCAAGCAATCCAACGCCGCTACGAGGGTGCAGAGCAGAGTCGCCGCTCGGGACGATCTGTACCGCATACTGGGCAAGCATCTCGTCTCCGGGCTTCTCCGCCACATAGACGGCATCCCCGTAGTTGTTCGCGGACATCCAATTTCGGATCTCGTCACGCAGCGCAAGCCAGATGCCCGAGTTACTTTGCACGGTCATTGGTTTGCCGCCTTGCTGTGTTCCATGCTCATGCGAACGCGGAAGGCAAGGTCGTTGTCCCCGGTAGCGGTTCGGATCGTGTGTTCCGTCAGCTCGGGCGACCCAAACGCGATAGCAATACCCTGCGCGAGCATGAGCGCGTGTCGCGCTTCAATCATGGGGATGTTCTGCGCGAGTCCCATTGCTGTTGGTCCGTCAAAGTCTGAGGGGAGCCGTCCGTAGGTTGCCAAGAATTGGGCAACCCCCCTTGTTATTTTCCCGCCTGCTCAACCGCCTTACCCATGCGAGCAAAGACTGCGAAGAGGATCTCGTCCGACGCGTTAGCAGCTACTTCGGGCGAGCGTGCTACTTTTCGTAAGGCTGCGGCGACATCCGCGACTTGCGGCTGACCGTCTTGCTTCCCGCTCAATGCGGCGAGCGCCTCGTTCCATTGAATGACCAACGCGCCGGACGGGATTTCTACGCGGAACAAGAGCGGGTCGGTATCTGGGGTTAGGTCGATCATGTCAGGAAGTATAAGAGGCGGCGAGCAAATTGCTACCGTCTGGGATGGCTCGGAAGGTCAAACCCATACGCTGCTCAACGTTGCCAAATTGCGAGTGCGCGATTGCGTCACCCATCAGGTAGCAACGCCCAAAGGTGTAGCCCGTCTTCCCGACCGTTGCCGGGGCGACCTTGATGCCAAACGTGCCGCTATCGCCAACCAAGAGGCGGCCGACGGTCGAGCTGTACGCCGCGCCGCGCTGGCGCGTCTGTAGGCTTGTCAGAACCGCCGCGTCCCACTTAACCAACGTGACTGTAATCGTCGCGCTCGTGTTTTGTACCACCATCTCCTCTGGGGTCGCACCCGACGCAACGGTCTTGATCTCATGGATGTTGTCCGAGTAGGAGACTTGCGGGAGGTTGTCGTTGTCGGTCTGCCCCAGCTCAACATAGCCAGCGCCGACATTGACGAAGATTGACGTTGGGCCAGCGACGAAGATTGCGGTTGCCATTACTTGAGTTTTCCTTTGAGGATCTTTGCTAGACCGATTCTAATGGTTTTGCCTATGGCACTAAATTCCACGGCGGTCGGAACAAGGAACGGACGAGCGGGAACGTCTACGCCGCCCCACGCCATGACGTAATCCTTGCCTTGAGACAGGTTCTCGGTGTTGGGGTTCGCCCCGGTCGCATGGGTACGCTTGCCCTTGCGGGTCAGCGGAATAAAGTTCGGGCCGTCTGTTGAGAAGCCCTTCTCATGGTAGATGCCGTAGATAGCGCCCGACATCGTCACGGAGAGGCGTGACGGGCCGACCTGCTCGGCTTTCGCACCAATCGACCGCAGTAGGTTCCCGGTATCTCGGAGGGGCTGACCGCCGTTTCGGTAGGACTGCCCGCTCATCTTGTACTCGGTCACCATGACGTTCTTCACAACGACTGAGCCGTCCTTCTTTTTGCGGCTGACCGCCTTAAGGACTTGACGGGTCGCGCTGGCAACCTCGCCCTCCCGGGGCTTCTTCGTCGTCCAGAACTCGCCCGACATAGGCTTCAGCGCCGCAAGGGCGACCGTCTCCCCGTTGGGGCCGCGTCCTTCGCTCTTTGCAATGTGCTGCTTCGCGTAAGCCGCAATAGCCGCCGCAATCCCGTTGCGGATTGCATCGTTGGCGAGTGCCTTACTGATTCTCTTGCGCCACGGCTCCACGTCAGTTCCCCGGCATCGTGTTCGGGAGGCGAGGGCGGAAGAAAGCGCTCGTGCTTACGCCGTTGTACCAAGCGTTGGTCATCGTTGGCGTAGCTTGCACTTCGGGTAACCCGGCACTAGCCGCCTTGGCGACCGTCCCGAATATCATCTTCCCGTCGCGGAGTGCTTCCAGCATGGAGTACGCCTGCTTGAGACGCTGCTCCACGGCTGGGGTGATCTTCATGGCGCGGCGCTGAAAGAGCGCCTCAACCGCCAAGTCAACAACGAGCGTCATCAGCAGGGGATCGTGAGCCGCTGAGAGCGTCGTTAAATCCAAATCGGTGTAGATGTTGCCTACACGCGTGTACGCCTGCACGATCCCCGTAGCGCGTTCTAGCGCGTGCGTAGTCACCGGGTTGGAGCCGAGCATAGGACTGCCGAGGTCGCTGCACAGTTGTGCAATGATCTGAGCGTCGAGCGCGGCTTCCAAATCGGCGTAGGTGGCGTATGCGGTCATAGGTTCCGCCTAGAGAGGGGGGTGGGAACCGAAGTCCCCACCGCCCTCATCCTGAGAGGCTGAATAATCAGCTCGTGACATCGGCAACCAACACGCCTGAGACTGGCGAAACCAGTTCGGAGGTGCTGTTGTCAATGACGCGGCCTTCAATACGGCGATCCTTCGGATCGTCCCAGTTCTCAACCGTCATATCTTCGAATGCGAAGATCTGGCAGGTGCTGAACGAGGTCGAACCTTCGACACCAACCAAGCCACCGGGACGGCTCACGAATACGGCAGAATTGCCGTAGACAAACGAGCGAGTCGTCGAGGCTGCGCCCTTGCGGGTCGTAATCTTGACCGAGTCGTCAACGACAACCGACACGCCAAACAGATTCGGCGGGAGGCCGTAACGGCTGAAGATGTCGCCACCTTGCAAGAAGGGAAGCGCACCAGCCGCGTAGTTCTTGACGTAGTTGCGGACTTCTTCCGTCTGGGAGAGCAAGTTTGCAATGGTCGGACTAATGACCAAGCAAATGTCTTCGCTACGAACCGCGCCGCCAGTAGCGAGCGAGATGCGCTGAAGAGCGGTCTGGATGCCCTTCTGGATGACGTTGGTAGACGAAGTCGTCCACGGAGCGCCAGCGTTGGTGGTTCCGGTTGCGTAGTAGTTACCTGCTGCGGTGAACGAAGTCACGGCTGCGGAGCCAGTCAGCGCGGTGGCCGTTCGCATGGAGCGAGCGGTCATAGCGAGCTGTGCCTTGCTGCGAGCGTGCTGGGCAACGATGTCCCACGCGGCTTGCTTGACCGTCTCGTTCGGAATGTAGAACGGGAAGGCAAAGCGTTGAGCCGTGAAGGTAACGAAATCGTGTTGGTTCATCTTGCCGACCGGGCGGTCGTTACCAAGAGGCCAGACAAATTCGTTGATGTCGGTCACGCGCACGTTGTCGTCCGAATCAAGACGCAGGTAGTACCCCGTCTGCTGATTGCAGGCAACGATTTGAGCGTAACGGGTGATGGCAAACGAATTCACCGCACGGGTGAACTCAACTTGGAGAGCGCCAGTTGCGAGCGCGTTGGTGGAGGGGACGTAAGTGTTTAGACCGCCTCCGACTGTTACATAGGCCATTTGATGACCTCCTTTCGATGATTAATTACAGAGGCTTGACGGAGGGCAGGCGGTACGCCCAGAAGATGGTGTCCACGGCTGCGGCTTCAAGAGCCACGAACAGAGGAACGTTTCCGCTCGCAGCCGCACCAGCAGTAACCGCTACGCCCGCAGTCCCGGCGATCAAGCCAAGACCAGCGGTGATAGCGACCGATGCGCCGCACTTCAACTGAACGCAGTTCGACGGCTGGAGACTGATTGGGTCGCCTGCTGCTGCGTGAACCGATGAGTCGAATCGACGGGTTGAGCCGTCAGCAACGCCAACAACGTAGTCAGCTGCTGCCGTGGAGGCAGAACCTGAGAACGCGGTCGTTGACATCTTGACGATGGCATAGGGGTTGATGTCAGCGGTAGCAATGAGATTTGGAGAGAATTGAAGCATTGTTGTTTCCTTTTAGCCCTTCATCCGGGCGTTGATTGCCTTAGCAAACTCTTCAGGCTTGCCAGCAAATTGCTTGACGAGTGAGCCAACGTCACCAATGTCCATGCCACGCGGCAGGGCTGCTCGGCTCATATCAATCTTGGTTCCGATTGGGTCGCGTGCGAACAGGTCGCGCCATGACTCAAGGAGAGCGACTGGGTTACGGGAGGCCTGCAACTGACCAACAAGCGCCTCGCGCTGTGAGTCTGGGATGCGGTAGCCCTCCTGCTCCATGATCTCCACTTCGCGCTCAAACTTCTCGCGCTTCAACTCGGCTTCAAGACGGGCGAACCGCGACTTGAGGCGAGCGTTTTCCGAACGAAGAGCGTAGGTCGAACGACGGCTGGCGATGACGGATTCTTCTTCCATCTCGTCCTCTTCGCCTGCCTCAACGTCATGGCTCTCGATGTCGATGTGGACTTGACCGTCTTCCTCGGCCATCTCGTCCTTCATCTCATCGTCGTCCTCAGCCATCTCGTCCTTATCGTCCGAGTCGTCTGCGAACTTCTTCTTCATCATGTCCGAGAGTTCGGAGATGGCGCACTTCATGGCCTCCAACTCCTCGCGCATATCGTCGCTGGATGCCATGCTGGCCTCCTCCTTGGTAGTCGTCGGGACAAAGGTATTGAGTCCACCGCCGACCCCGACGAGGTCATGGTTGGACTTTGAACAGGTGATTTTCTCGCCCTTGCGGGTGAAATGGGTGTCTGGGAGCGGGCGGCGCGGGGTTTCACGCCCGAGCAACGCCACTTCGGATAGGTGGTTTGAGCCTGACCAAATCTCAGCCGACCGACGCGGGAAGGCGTTGGTAGCAATGAAGCGGTCGAAAATATCGCGGTTGACTTCCATGTCGCCCACAATGTACCCAATTCCATCGCGTTCTTCGTAGGAAATTGTCGGGAATCGACCGACAGCGGACTTCGGTTCCTTGCCGTCCTTCTCGTGCATGATGACAAGCCGAGGGAACGAGCCGCGAGCCATGTGCTTGCGCGTACTAGCAACGATGTCCTTCAGGCGCTTGTTGTTGAACCGCTTGAGTTCCGGGTCAGCCTCGCCGTCGTCGATGGCCGGGTCAAACGCCATGAACAGTTCGACGCGCTCAATCATGACCTTGTCGCCGTCTTCGGCAACGGTGTGAGATGTCTTTGCGTTCACGGTCTTCTCCTCTTTGCGGTCGAGTTCCTTGTCCTTGCGATCTGCCCAAGCCTTCCCAGCATCGCCGCCCCATAGGAGCCAAGCGATATAGCCAGCGGAATCCTTGCCCCAGCCCTCGCCCTGCTTGTCAACCTCGTGCCGAGCGAAGTAGGACACCATGCGGCGCACGGTTTCGGGAGACAGGTTCGCCCGGTTCTTGATGTCACGCGCCCGGGCTACGCCGATTTCTGTGCCGCCGCGACCATGCTTTTCCCGCAGCTCAAGGCCACGGGCAGCATTTGATGCCATCTCGGTAGTTGGCTTCAGGTCGATCATGGGGTGGTTAGGGTCTGAATCTGGGCATCAGACAACCGCGTTGGGAAATACTTGAGGGTGCGAATGCTGTTGTTGAGCATGACAGTCGTACTAGTGATGCTCGTCCCGTTCGTGGACGGGCCGCCAATACTCAGCCACGTTGGGGCGGCACTAAACGCCAGCGTCCCGGTAGCGACCGTACCGCCGTTCAGGCACAGGCTAGTAGCCGTCCCGTTGTAACTGAATGCACCCTTTGCCAACGCGCCTGCGGTCAGGCTATTTGCCGTTGTGACGGTCGCCGCAGCGTTGAAGTCTGCTAATCGCAACGTGAGCGCTGAGGCAGTTTGTTGCAAATGCAAGTGCTGAGTCAATACGTCATTTGTCGCGATCACCGTGCGGGCGGTTGCGCTTGACGCGTTGCCGTACCAGTTAGCAATAAACGTCCCCGTTGTCCCGCCCGTGTACCACGAGCTGAAGTTCGTCCCGGCGGCAATGATGGCGGTGTCAACGGCGCGGGTGACGGTTGCGGTGGTGGTTTCAATATAACTAGAGGCTTTAGACCCAGCTTCTACTTGGAATCCGTAGCAGTAAATTCCATCCGTATCTGTATTTGCTCCGTTATAAGTTGCGCCAAATAAACCAAGCGTTGCGCCAAGTGTTGGAACTCCAACATATGACCAACCATATGCAGTTGAAGCAACAACCGTTGCAACCATTGAGCAACGCCACCAACCACCCGGATAAGAGGTTGTCGATGCAGAAACAAATCCAACACCAGCAGAGTTACTTGTCGTTCCATCATCAAGATCAAAACGAACTGCTGATTGACCATTAGCAGCGTCGGCAAAATATAAATACTTGTAACCGTTTTTCTTTGCAAAAATCGAAACGGTAATTGTTGTGTTTGTTCCGGCAGTTGTAACCAAATATCTTGAATGGAAACTAGTAGTTGCATCAGCCGCAACAATTCTTGCCTTATTTGTCGTTCCTTCTGGATCAGTGATTGATGCAGTGGCAATCGTCCGCATTCCAATTACAGAATGAGGATTTAGCGTTGTCGATTGCAACATATAGTTAATTGCAGGCGCTTCTAGCAGCAATCCCTTTGCAGCAAGCGTTGTCGGGTCGTAATCAAACCGAGGCGCTTGAGCTGACGAAACGAATGTGACGTATCCAAGGCTGTTGGTAAACGTAGCAAGCGCCGTAGCGTCTGCACGGCTGAACGTGATACGCGAGTCAATCGTTGTTCCCATCGCCGTGAAGTCAAGGGATAGCGTTGAGCCGTCGCCAGCGCGACCCATCAGCTTGCTCGCACGGGACGAGCCGCTGATCCTTGACATCCTTGGACGGTTCGCTCGATTCATTTACAGGTTAGCCCAGAAGGTTCCCATGTCAGGCGTGCCGCTCGACTTGAATTGCGCGGTGACGTAGGAAGCCCCGGCAACGTCAACCATCGCGTAGGCGGGTTCCACATTTGCGCCTGCGGGCGAGTACAGGTTGGCGGCAGGGGTTCCAGCGACCTGCGTGATGCCCGAGAAGGTGCGCGTATTGAGAGCGCCGTCCATCGTGTAGTTTGGGACGGTTCCGCTTGTGAATGTCAGCGTGAAGTCTGCGAGGACGGTCGGCATATACCAAAAGCCCGTGCCAGTCGTGCGCGTGTACTGCAAGCCCGTTGGCGTTCCTGCGGTCGTGACGATGGCGCTGCCGCCGAGTGTCGCGGAGAGCTGGAAGGTCGTCGAGCCGTTCGTCGCAATGATGTAGTAGGTCGTTGGGCTGCTGTACCCGGTGATCGTTCCCGTTCCGCCGAGCGTTCCGGTGATGGTCACGGCCTGCCCGACTACAAGGACGTTCGCGTTGCAGGTAAATCCTCCTGCGGTGTCTGCAATGGTGACACCCGCAAGCGTGCCAGCGGTATCAAGGTACTTGCGCCAGCCGAGGAGCCGCATACCGATGGCGGTCTGTGCGCTGGTCGCTGAGATCATGAACGGCATGACGTAGAGCAGGGAAGGGTTTGTCCCGCTCACCGATGCCGTGTTGATGTCCCACAGGAGGGCGCTTCCGGTCGCACTCGCCGGGGCGGCTTGCAGAAGAATCGCCTGCGCTGCGGTGTAGGTTGCAGGGACGGACGTGACCGTTGCCCTACGGAAGTTCTCTTGGGCGGTGTTGATTACGGGCATTTACAGTTCTCCTCTGCGCTTCATGTCGAGCGCGATTGCGACCGCTTGGTCTTGTGGCTTGCCTTCTTTGATAAGCTTGGCGATCTTCGCGCCGACGGCTGGGTCAGCGGCGGACATGATCTTCAGCCCTGCCTTCTGCTCCTCGGTCTGCTCGCGGGTCATGCGGGTCTTTGCGCCGGGGCGCGAGAAACCGCGAGATTTCATTGTTGATTCCAACATTCGCGCAATGCCAATGACTTCTTTCATTGCTTTCTTGTCACCTGAATCAGCGGTACGCATCAAACTGTTAGCGTTTCTAATCATTGCTTCGGTGTTTGCAAGTGCCTTGCGATAAGACGCAATGCGTTCTTCACTTAATGCAATTTGATATTCCGCTTGCTCATATGAAGAAATTTCAAATTTTGCCTTCGCGCCGGGGCGGGAGGCGCGGATACGCTTTCGCGCCCATTCAACAAACTTTCGCATTTCTTCACCTTCAGAAATGCCAAGGTCTGAAGCTGCTTGCTTAAACGCCGATGTCGGCTCTAGATCCTCAAATTTCTCCATCATCTGCATAGCATCTCGAAAAGCCTGCGAATATTTGGCTTCCATGCCCATCGCCACTTTCGCGCCGTTGCTAGCAGCAAATCCAAGACGGGCGGCGATTTCCTTGCGTGTGTTGCTCATGTCGTGCATCGTAGCGATCTCCCTTGCGATTTATTTATGCGTTTACGAAACCGGGGTCAGGAACTTGGCGCGTGTCCACTAGCCGCTGACGCGCTCCGTTGTGCTTGGCAATAGCGGCTGGGTCAATCGTCCCGTTCGGGCGCGTCCATCGCTCCCGCATAGCCTCGGCGGCAGGGACGGGAATGATGGCGCAACGGCAGTTGAAGCCCAGCGGCGGGGCAATCCCAAGGCGGTCAAAGTCTGCCATCGTCCCGACGTAGCCGTCAAAGGCTCGGTGTGTGTCCCGCGTGCGCGGGTCTTTGGTGGCGCTAAATTGCACTAGCGGGACGAACGCCTGTACCCGCTCATCCCGTAGGACTTCGGCGCTGCCCTCGGTCATGGCGCGGTTCGTGTTCGTCCGCAGGACGGTTTCAAGGCGGGAGGACGTTAGCCCTGTCCCGGTCATGAGTTGGGCGGTCGTCACGAAGTCGCCGAGGTTCATGGTCTTGATGAGCTTGCCGACCACGCTCTTAGTGGGGCGCTCCTCGATGACCTGCGCGATCAGTTCCTGCACCATGCGCGTCTGGGCGGGGTTCATGGCGGTGACAAAGAAGGTGGTATCGACGATCCGCTTGACCCGGGAGATAGCGCCTTGCGGCCCTCGTGTAACACCGCGTAACAACGAATCGAGGATCGGGGACTGCTTGCGGAGGTCAGGAAGGGCGTTTTCGCGCTCGTGATCGGTCACGTCCCCGGCGCTGGCGGCGGCCGCCTTGATGAGCAGCTCCCAGTCGGCGCGTGAGATTGGGACGCGCTTCCTGAACCAACCCGTGATCGGAGCCATCCATTTCGTCCCGAAGCCCTCAAGGGAGATCGGTACGTCTCGGTCGAACTTGACCGCGTCCCCATCGTCCAGCATTCCTTCGATAGCCCCGTCTGGGATCTTGGCGGTGTCCACCGTGTCCCGCGCCCCGAAGAGCCACGATGCCATCAGGAGCGCCGCAGTTGCCTCATGAAACTCTGCCCACGCGGCAAGAGCATCTTCGCCCCTGACCTGAGCCGCGACCGCACGGCGATACGCCTGCTGCGACTGGCGCAGGACTTTGCGGAGGTGCTTGTCGAGTTCGGCTTTGGTCATCGCTTGCGCTTGCGGACGGCGGCTACCTTCGGCGCTTCAGGGGCTGGCTCGTCGCCCTCGCTCTCGTTGCCCTGCCCGAGCATGGCTGAGAGCGGGTTAGACGATGCGCCCGCGCTGCCTGCGGCTTGACCACCGAGGACGGATTCCCCGTCTTCCGGGTCGGACAGACCGAGGAGGTCGCGGACTTCGCGCTCGCTGACGCGGCCACCCATTTGAATGAACGTCTGAATCGCTTCCAGCCGCTCCTTCGGGTTCGGGCGCTCCGGGGCGAAGACGAACCGAATGCGGCGGGCATCCTCTTCGGAGGCTCCCAGCATCCCGGCAATGATGCGGACGAGGTCGGTGGTCAGGCTCTCCGCGAGGCAATCCGCGTGATAACGGATTACGCGGGAAAGGGTATCGGCGTGGAGGTCGGCAACGCCTGACCCCATACCCGTCCCACCAGCCTCGCTAGAGAGCGACTGACCGAGGATGGCTTCCTTGAGTTTGCCAGAGAGCCAGTTGACCAACTCCATAAAGATCTGGGCGCGGCCACCGTTCGCGTCCTTGATGTCGATGTCGTACATGGACTCGGTTGGACTGATGCGGGGCAGAACGACCGAGTTGTCATTGACGAGATTCTGGAGAATCGTCATCATCTCGCTCTTGGCGGCATCGTTTCCTGCTGGGTAGTACCCAACGCGGATGCCAAGGGCGTACCGCTCCACATAGGCGGCGGCGTTCTGTAGGACTTCCTGCTTCAAGAGCCAGATGTACCAACAGACATCACGCGCACCTACGCCTCGGTAAACCGTCTCGGCGCTGTTCGGGTCGATGAAGTTGGGCGCGGTGGTGAAGACGCGGTGCAGGACAATGGCGCGGCGTTCGTTGTCGTCAAACAGGTGGACGAGCGAGTCAAAGCCGAGGTCGGTGACGGATGCCTCGTTGATGTAGGCGCTACCAACGCGCATCGCCACGTTCCCGGTCTGGTCAAAGGCAAGAGTGTCGGAGGCGAGCGGGAGCCATTCGCGGATGCGTACCCCAAGACGCGGGTCACGGTCGTAGACCACGTTTACGGCGCTGCACCCGTACCAGACGGCTTCGTGCAGGGAGCGGAACATATCGCTACGGCGCGGGGCTGCGCCAATGATCTCAGCAATGCGCTCGGCGAGCTTGACGAGGCGCGGGTCTGATTCGTCGTCAGAAAGTACGTTCCACTCCAACCCGGCAAGGGTCACGAGCAGGGAGCGCAGCACGCCCTCAATGTCCGCGTCTGCCCGCATCATCGCCTGATAGTTCGGGTCAAGGCGGTAGGCAAGGCTAGAGTTCCGCAGCATCAGGCTGGCGGTTCGGAAGAACGTCCGCTGCACTTCCACGGGCATGGCAAGCGGCCCGGTCAGTCCACGATCAATCGGAGGCGGCAGCGGCTTGCGCGGTCGCTTGGTTGGTGGCAATCCTGCGCCGGGGATCGACTGACGTTGCGAGAGCGGGTTGTTGATCGGGTCGGGCATCAGGATTTCTCGTATGCAAGGGCTTTAATCTGGTCTACCGTCATGCGCTTAGAAACGCCGTTCGGCTGTTTCACTTCGTAGGAGGTTTGCCACGTTGGCGGGTTAGTTTCCCCGCTGCGGAAGTCAAGCGTATACCCAAGGCGCTTGAGCGCCGCTTCGGCTTGGTCGATGGTCAGCTTGCGCTTGCTTGTCGGCAGGGCGAAGATGCCCAGTCGGCGCATGATTGCCTTGCGTTGGCTCACGCCTTCGCCTTTGATCCGGGGCGGGAGGACTCTTCTGGTAGCCCCGCTGCGCGGCGAATGACATCTCTTTCCATAAACGCGCCATGTTTCACCGTAATCCCGCCGCCGCGATATTGCTCTTTGGTCACAAGTACCTTGGCATCCTTAAACGCCTTGAACGCCTTCTGCGCTTGTTCGCGTGTAATTCCGCCAAGCTTCATGAGGTTAGCAATGAAGTTTTCGTAACCCTGTTCTGCGCGAGTGTGCATAGGAGTCAATGCAACACGCATAGGGGTTTCCATCTTCGCCTTCACGCCCGGGCGTGCGGCTGTCCACTTCTTGTATTGCGAATACCACCAATCAGCCATAGCCTTGATTTCGGCATAAGCCTCCTTGGCGGCCTTCTTGTGTACTGGGTTGCGCGACTGCGTCAAGCGATACAAGTCGTTTTTCAAATCACGCTCAAGAGAGTTAACCATTGAATTCGCCAGACCCGCCGCTCCGCCTTGATTGGCAACGCTTCCAGACTGCAAATACTTTTCGGCGGCCTTCTTTGAGTCTTCGTGCATCTTTCTTGTTTTGGCAAGAATCATCGGAAGATGTTCCGGGCTGGCGTAGAACTCTGCCTTCACTCCCGGGCGAGCAAAGCCCTTCATTCCTAAACGCCGCAGATCCTCAACGCTTCCCTTTTTGACTAGTTCCAAATCGGACAGCTTGGCCTTGACGTTGCCTTCAGCGGAGGCAATGGTGGCAATCCCATTCTCGATTTTGATGATGCGTCCGTACGCGTCAATGTGGTTGTTTGGGGTTGCGACTACTTTGTCCCCAACATTGAACTCGGCGAACGTAGCCTTCACGCCGGAGCGGGAGGCCTTCTTCTTCGGCACGCAGTTTGGAACGGTCTTGCCGTCCTTCTTCTTTGTGCCGACCGCCTCGTACCCTTCCCAGCACGCTTCGGCAAGGTCGAAATCGGTGGATGCCTTCTTTGTGTTAGGCTTCTTCAGCTCGTCGTACACGTCACTAGCAAGTCGCTTGTAGGTTCCTTCGCCGAGTACCGAATCAACAGCTTCTGGAACGGGCATACCTTTAGAAACAAGCGTAAGAATCTTGTTGCTGATTGTCGCGTTTTTGCGAATCCGCTCTAGTGCAGCATCGGCGAACTTCGCCTTCACGCCGGGGCGGCTGGCGGTGGTTTTGCTTGCACGAAGAATTGGAGCCATGCTAAATTTACCCATTGGATAAACGAATTCGCCTTGAGCGTCCGAATTGATCTTAACGCGCTTCTCTTCGCCCCTCGTAGGCGTAGTGGCGGAATTGCGGTTTCCCTCGCCAACCTTCTTAATTGTCAAGGTGCTTTCCGTACGAGACAAAACCTTCCATTGAACAATGGCATCGTAATCGCCGATGAAACTATGCTCATAAACGCGACCAACCTCAAACTGTGCGCTAAATTTAATTTTCACGCCGGGGCGGGAGGCAAGAACTAAATCAGAATCCTGAGCGTCTTGCGGGCCTCCTCCTTGAGTATAAACAACGTAAGAGGGATACCCATATTTATCACGCATAAGCCGCTTGATCGTTCCTTGAAATGACGGATGGCGCTTGTCTTTGACTTGGTCGCCAACCTTGTACCGATGGGTTCCTTGCGGGTTGGGTTCATATGCTTCGCCAGTAATGCCGGGGATGTGAGCCATCTCCGCCTTCACGCCTTGCGCCGCGAATCCCAAACGCTTCTCGATGTCTTGCTTGCTCATGTGGTTCCTTTGTTCTTGCCGTGATTCTCGCCTTTGCAACTACAGTCGCAAGCAGGCCCAGCCGCGTTCCTGCACTTTGCGCCGCAGGTCGTTGGCTTGTTGGTTGGTGTGTACATGACGAAACGCGTGATCTCTCGCGGTGTGCCGCTAACGAATCCAACCCAGTAGAGTCGGTCGTCCTTGATGGGTTGCAATTTGTTGAAGTCGTAACTCCAACCGACCTGCGCGTCTGGGAAGAGCTTGCGGAATTCTGTCCCGCTTACTCGCTTCCGGTCGTTTGCGCCGAGTTTGCTTAGACCCGCGTAATACTGCGGCTCCGGTGCGCCACGCCATGCGGCTGCAAATCCAAGACGGCGCTCAATGTCGTTTCGGCACATGGAACGCATCGTAGCGATTCAACCGAACATTCTGCGCTTGACTGCGCGAGAATCGAACATCCTGCTCGTGTCGGTCGCCACGGTGACCGCGCCCCCTGATGTCACTACCGTCCCGCTCGACGCTGCGGTGCAGAGGTCAACGATGCAGTCCACCGTGTCGTCATGACTACCAGCGGGGAAGGCGAGCATTTCGTCAAGGGTGGAACGGAAGTCGGCGTGTACCTGCCCGTCATGGTTCTGCGGGAACAGGAGCTTCCCCTGCTCAACGAACGGCTGGGCGGCGGCGGCTCGGAGGTGCTTGTCGGCGGTGCGGGTTACGGCGATTGTCGGCTGGCGGCAGTCTTGGCGGAACTGGTCGAATACGCCCTTTTGCGGCCCGTTCGCCTCGGCTAGAACCATGCCAACGCCACGGCGCTCGACAAGGTCTTTCGCCATGCGAGCGAAGTCGGGGAACGATTCGCGGACGCGGAGGATGTCGGTCAGGTATAGGTTGCGGGCTTGATCGACCTCGCCCACGATGCAGACCGAGTAATCGGGGTCGTCGCGCTCTTGGCGCTTCTTGCCGTAGCCCCAGTCGATGGCGGCGACCGTGCGCGTACCAAGGGGAATCGTCCCGGAGCGGTAGTAGCGCGTCCATTCAGGCCTAAAGATCAGGAGGTCGGAGGACAGCGGAACGAGTTCGTAGGCGCGGGCGTATGCCATCGGCCCCATCTCGCGGCGCTTCTGCTCAAGGATCTCAGGCGTGAAGACGCTTGCCCACGGGCTGATTAGTCCCCGGCAAGGCTCGCGTAAGAGCGTTCCAGCGCGTTCGCATTCCCTGCGCCAGTCGGCGGTAATGTCGTCCGTATGGAAGGGGGTCGCCGTGCGCCAAATGCGGGCGGGGTGCTTGGCGGACGGGTCAAGCATGGGGAGCCAGATGTTGTTCATCGCCTCCTTGACCTGTGCGCGGAGGGTTGGCTGGAGGACGGCGTTGCGTAAGTCGCAGATGTCATCCGGCCAAAGAACATCGGCGCGTCCTCCCGTGCGCCCAAAGATGCCGGAGGCTTGGACGGACGGGTCACGCCTTGCCCCTACCCCGGGCGCGGTGATTGACCACGCCATGACGGTGTCCTCCCCGGGCTTCAGTTCGACGTGCGGGAAGGTGGCGCGGTAAATGGGGCTGCGGATGATGTCGCGCAGGAATCGAGAGGTTGCCGACGCGGCTTCGTCGTTCTGCCCAATCAGCTTAAAGCGCGTTGCTGGACGGCGACCAAGCCACCACGCGGCAAGGTAGGTCAGGGTCGAGGTCTTCGCGTGTCCTCGGGGTAGTTCCGCGTACCAACTATGGTGCTTCAACCCGTGCGCGAGCAGACTGCGTTGCAGGTCGGAGACGGGCTTTCCGAGGCACAAGGCCAAGAACGCCGCCGGGTTCTCCCGCGCTGCGGCGACCGCCTGCTCCGGGGTCAGGCTTTGCGTTTTGGTTTTCGCTTTGGCTTTGGGAGGCACTTGGGAGGCTGGATCTGGTTGAGGCTTTGGGCGACTGCGTCAAGGGCTTGATCTCCAAGGTCGTGGATCACTTCGATGCGGTCGGTCGCCGTGCCAGCGTCAAGGCGGACAATGCGGTCGTACCCAATCGCGGTGTCGATGTCCTGCTTGCGGAGAGAGGCGAGCAGTTCGGTAGCGCGGATGCGGTCGCGGGGGCTGGCGTTTGGGTCGTTGGCAATCCCGTAGATTTCGCGGGGCAGGACGGTCATGGCTTCCGCCGGGACAGCCCAACCGCCTCGGACAGCCTCCTCAACGATTCGCAAGTGCTGGCGCTGTTGCCACCTTACTTCAGCGCCCCCCACGCCCCCCGAGGTGTCTAGGGCGTGGCCGTTGGTTATTTCACTTTTCGAGATCATCGTACCTTCCGTTTCCTCAGAATCAACTCAAATCCGGCAGCGTGCGCGATTGCGAGCGCGGAGTCAAACGCGGGCTTGCGCCTCCCGTTGCGCGTCCCCGGTGTCCCAAGGAGGCAGCGCACGGTATGGGCGCGGAGGATGCCATCGGCATCCATGCGGTTTGCAAGCTCTCCTCTAGTCATGCCCTGCCCCTCAACGGCGGTGCGAATGTGTTCCTTGAAGTCGTCGTAGGTGTTGATGGCGGTGGCGGACATATGCTTTCGAGTATAGCGCGGGAAGCGCGAGATGGAACAGGGCGGCGCGAAACGCTGATAAGGTGCGGGATTTCTTTCGCGTCCTTGTCCTGCGCCCACTCCATGAGGAGGGCTATGCGTTCGCTGAACCAGTAGATTTCGGGTAAGCGCGGCTCGTACTCCTCGCGGAAGACCTTGAGTACGGGGTGGTAAATCTGTGCGCTGGTACGGAATGGGGAGGCTTGGATGACGACCCCGTCCTCGTCCACGGCGACCAGCCCGGTATGGGTGAGGCCGACCGCAAAGCCCTCGCACTTGAGGTAGGCGGCTGCGCGTGCGAGTTTCGTTTTGTTCGGTTTGCTTGCGTATCTCATGTGTCTCCTAGATTGCCCTGTGCGGCGTTCCTTGGGTCGGGATGGGGTGGAAGGCGTATTTGTGTCTCAAGCGCGGCTAGGGGCAACCCTGCCCCGCTGCGAGCGGACGTAGTCAACGGCAACAGCGAGGACGCGGGCGGTAGTGGGGACGTAGGTCATCATGTCGCGCACGGCTTCAATCTCGGCATCGGTCACGGTGGCGAGTGTTTTTGCTGCCCAAGAGTCCCATTCTGCAAGCTCGCTCGCGCTTGGTGGGATGCAGGTCTGTGCGCGGGTGTCCTCGATCTCGGTACTCGCTACCCCGGCGGTGTGCGCGGTGGCGGTGATCTTGCAATACGCCTTGTGAATGGCGGACAGGTCGGGACGGCTGTCACGCTCAAGGCGATGCTGCTTGATGCACTCGCGCAGGATGTCCTGCTTCAAAGATCCCCAGCGTTCGTTGAGGAGGTCGCCTTCCTCTGGGGTGGGCTTGTACTTCGGCCACAGTTTGCACAGATAAATCTTGTTGTCGATCCACGTTGTTTGCATTGGTGTCTCCTCGGTTGGTGGTTTCAGAACGGAACCCAATTCGGGTCGGCTTGTTGAGCCTTCTTCAAATCCGCCCGCCGAAGGCGACCGCCCCCTTTCCCAAAGGGGGCTACGGGGGTTTTAATATCTGTGGTTGTGGTTGTAGTTGTGGTTGCCATCGGTTCGCCATTGGCTGAGCCATTGGCTGAGCCATTGCCTGAGCCATTGACGGAGCCATTCTTGCCACTCCAACGGGCATCAGCTCCGCGCCTTCCGGATTCGCTTCGTTCGTTGTGGCGTTGCTCGACCTTGACGCGCTCGCGTTCCATGCGCGGGTTCACAAGGCTAGCCATTGGCTTAGCCAATGGCTCAGCCATAGGCTCAAAGCGTCCCCGGATGATTGCCCAGTCGCGCTCAGAGAGCGGGCAGCGGGTCAGGATTGAGCAGGCTTCGCGGTCGTCTGGGATGCCCCCGTTCGTCCACGCGTACATGAGGAGCTGCGTGTATGACCAGCCTTGGATGGGGGTCATCGTTGCGGTGCTGACTAAGAAGTCAGTCGGGTACATAGGGAACCACGGTGTAGACATTTGCTTCCTTGCGATAGCCGTAGGCAGGGCGGGGAGCGAGTGCGGGCTAACCCGCCCCGCCTACAGTTGTCGAGATGTTGAGCGTTTGCACTCGCTCCGCTATCCCCACGTTGGGAGTCGCTGGAAATATGATACCATAAATCTTGCCACCATGTGGCGGGGCGGCCTTGGTCGCTCCTTACCTAACCCCCGGAAGCGCGGCGTGTCGATCGAAAGATCCGCGCCGCGTTTGTTTTTGGCGTACCAACCGCGCCAGCCGACCACCAGCACGGCTGGCACACCGAGCGGCATCATAATCGGGCGCGGTGTCAATTTATTTAATTCCTGTTCCTAACTAAGAATCTGCAATTATGCATAAATCTGTCAACAAACTCATGTACTACCCCTTGCGCGCCGATATACCGTGTAGTACATTGTGTGAGTCAAAGGCGCGTGCCTCTGACAAACGCAAACAGTTTGAGAGGACTGAACCATGCCTAGCCAAGCCCGCCGCCACAACCGCAACGTCCGCAACCAGTCTGTTCACCTGTCTAACAAGGCAAACCGCCTTGCCCGTAAGGTCGAAGCTCGTTTCGACCCATCCATGCTTTTACCGGGCAACGTGATTGAGACTGAGCGCCAAATCCTTGCCGGAATGCACGGGGATTGGTGCAAGATGGTGCTGACCGCCGCGCAAGCAATCAGCGCCAAGGGCGAGGCCGCATGGTGTCGGATTGTGAACACCTGATATCGACCGCGCACCGACCCCCGCGAGGGGGAAGGATGCGACGGCCGATACCGACGCAACGCACCTAGTTTGAGAGGACTAAAACCATGAGCGACGCAATCACCATTTCGATCCCAGAACACAACTACCTCGCCGTTCAACACGTCACGCGCATGGAGCCGTATGCGGTTGCGCTCGGCCACATGGGCTACGACGCGATTCTCCCAGCGGCTCAAAAAATCAAGGACGGCGTAAGCCTCGCCGTGATCCGCGCACACGCGGACATCGAGGTTGTTGACCGCGACAACGAAAGCGCCTTTAACGCGTGCCTTGATGCGATTCAGACAGCTGAAGATGCCTTCGAAGCCCACCACACAATCACGGTGGGCATCATCCGCTCAACCGTGCGGCAGCTGTCTTGATATCGACCGCGCACCTGTTCACCCTCTGGGGTGGGCGGGATGCGACGGCCGATACCGACGCAACGCACCCAGTTTGAGAGGACTGACCAATGCCAAGCATGACACCGCACCTAGATTTCTATCTCAGCCCCGCCACCATTGCCCGCCTAGCAGAACAATACGACATCGACGCGATCGAATTTGCTTGGCGGAAAGGCAACTACGGAACCTTGCAATCGCAAGGACTCGGCAAATGCGTAGGAGCAGCGACCATTGAGCAGGCGACCGAATCGTACGAGGATTCAGAAGATGGATTCATTCAGGTCGAGCTTGATGAACGAAACCAGATCGACGGTATCCCACTAACACGCGGACTACTCACCGTCTGGGTTTGTCCGTAATCGACCGCGCACCTGTCCCCTTCTTTGAAGGGGGCGGGCTGCGACAGCCGATACTGTTGCGACGCACCCAGTTTGAGAGGACTGAACCTTGACCGCCCGCCATAACGACCCAGCAACCAGCCACATGGCCGCCGATGACATGGCTCCCAAACTTGCAGGGCTTCAAGCCGCGCTCCTCGCCGCTTTCAGCGCGGCGGGGGCGTATGGCTTGACCTCGGACGAAGCCGAAGCCGCAGCGCACCTCCACGCTGGGGCGCGAAGGCGCGTCAGCGAGCTGCACGCGGCAGGGCTGATTGCTCCTACTGGCGGCACGCGACTTGGTCGCGCTGGTAAGGCGCAGCGCGTATTCATTGCCGTTGTTTCCTCCATCCCCGACAGCCTCTTTGCCATAACCCCTACCGAAAGGAAGTTCCGCTCATGAAAGACGTGAAGAAGATCAAGTTCAAAGAAATCGAATACGACATCAATGTTGACCAGTTGCCCGGAATCCCGGAAGTCGTTGCCGAGTACCTCATGTCCCACGCGGTGACCGTCCTCCTAGAAGGTCGCTACCAAGTCGATGGCGGCAACCCGGATGCGGGCGACCAGCCAGCATGGCGGCTCCTCGACTGGAAGATCCTGACCGTGAGCCTTGACGGGCAAGTCCTTGACCATGACGAGCGCGTGCCGTCAGACTTCCCGATGGCGCTCGTCATTAACTCCACCTACTCGCGCCATACGCGGGAGTACCTTGAGGCGCGACCACCGGAGATGTACGAGTGACACCCAAAGAAACACGCATTTACTTGGAGTCGATTTCTAAAGCAAAGCACCTAAATGCCGATCAGCGGATGCTGTGCAATATGTTTGTAGGTTGCGTTGAGTACATGGAATCCGGCGGAAACCGTAGCGGCTTAGACGATTTGCTAGAGACATACAAGGTAACCATGCCGCCAGATTTTATTAAAGCGGAAAAGCAAACGACAGAAATAGATCAACTCCGCAAAGAGCGCGACGAGGCAAGGCGCGAGGTTTGCGAGTTTGAGGCAGACGGAAGCGACTGCGCTAGGGAATTGTCTTTGATTCGGGGCTGGGATTGTTTCAAGGATTTCAAATGAACGAGCTGCCAAATTTGTTCAACGATGCAACCTTTGCGTTGCGTGAAAGCGACGAGGTCTACACCCCACCGCTTTTCTTTGAACGGTTGGGATTGTCGTTTGACCTTGATGTCTCAGCGCCGAAAGGTGGCCTGCCTTGGATTCCAGCGACCGACCATTACAGTATCGAGGACGATGGACTGGCGCAACCTTGGCACGGCCGAGTCTGGTGCAACCCTCCATACTCAAACGCCACGCCGTGGATTCGCAAGTTTATCACACACCGCAACGGCATCATCATTGTGCCAATGGTTCGCTCGCGGGCATTTCAGGAACTATGGGAAAGCGCCGACGGTGTAGTTGTTCCGTCTGCCTTCAATGTAACTGGCGACAAATGCCATTTCATCAAAAACGACAAACGCAGACTAATTGGATTTGCTGTGTGCGTCGCCGCTTTTGGTTCCGAATGTGTTTCGGCCATGAGCGGACTTGGAAAGGTTAGATCATGAAAAACTGCAAGACCTGTGCGGAATTGGTTGAGTCGCTTAAGGTGGCTACCGCACTCATCAAGGACGCTACCGCGCAAATCAAGGAACTACACCTTGACCTGAACGAAGCGAAATACGACAACAAAAACCTGCACGCGGTACTACTCAATCAAGATGCCGCGTTAAAGAAAAATCAAACCCTGCTGAACAAGCAGGCAAGGCGCGAGCGGCTCATGCAGCTTCGCCCGAACAAGGGCATCACCGAAAAGAGTGATTTTCAGGCTGACATGATTGCCAGCGCAATCGAACAGGCACTAGCGGCCCCCGCGCCAACCCTGTCGAAGCGGTCAAAGCGTTTGGGTTCTCAAGGTTAAATACAAGGAGGCAAAGTAATGGAAGAAGAAAATAACCGTTGGGCGCGGCCTGTGCTGCATGACGTGGAATGGAATCGCAAGGACGGCTACCCCGCTTGGTTGAGCGAGGATCGCGTCCAGCGCGGGCTGGCGGGCAAGTTTGACCGCCCGGTCTTGGTCATCGTTGGCGGCGACCCCATGCTGCACTCGGTAGACGAGTCGGACGGCAATACCCCGCTCGCCTACTGGCGGGCATCGGTCTACCTGTTGCAGACCAACCCCGAGGGTATTGAGGGGACGCGGTTCTCTAGCTTGTGCCTCTTTGAAGAGGGGGACACGCAGGACGAGATACGCGAGGATCTGATGAACCGCGTTGTGAACTTCATCACCAAGTGCAACCCCAACACGAAGGTCGCCCATGTCAGCTAACACCATCGCAGGCGGCTTCCTGACCATCACCCTCCGTAAGCGTGACGAGTCGATCATCCTGCTTGACGAGGCAGGGGAGCAGGTCGCGCAGATCTTTGCCAACCTGCAAGGCTCAAGCAATCACGACCGCATCCGAGTCTCAATCCGCGCTGACCAGCGGTACAAGATCACGCGGTCAAAGGGGGAATCCCGTGTTCAAGATTGACACCTTGACGGTGGAGGGCATCCGCAAGGACAAGAGCAAGGGGATGAAGCAGTCGGATATCGCCCGTAAGTACCGGGTCAGCCGCTCGGCGGTGTGCCGTATCGTGTTGGGGAGTCGCCGTGTTGCGCGGTAGTCAAGGTTTTTGCGGCGATCCCGCCGGGGGGCGTTCCCTCGGCGGGGTCGTTTTATTGTGGGCGCGGCAAATCTTCAAGCGCCCTGCGCCAAAAAAACAGAAGCAAGATACGCTCACCACGGTGAAGCAAGAACTACACCGCATCACATTACAGAACGACCTTTATCGGGGCGAGGGTTAACTATGCGCGGGGACTGGGAAGAGGACATCGTTGACCGCATCACGGCGAGCGCCTCGACCGACCCCCTGCTCAAAGAAGCCGCAAGCGAGATCACCTATATGCGCGAGCAGCTCACCGCACAGATCAAAGAAGTCAACCGCGCACGGCAAGCGCTTCTCGTCTGCCAGCGGGCGCAACGTGCTTGAATTCGTAGTCGTCGGAATCCCTGCCCCGCAAGGCTCAAAGCGTGCATTCGTGCGCGGCGGCCGTGTTTCGCTTGTGGAGTCATGCGCGAGGGTCAAGCCCTACCGCGCCCTTGTTGCCCTCGCCGCAAGCCAAGCGCGTAAAGACCCACCAACGCGGCTACCCGTAGGGATAGGGATTGTCTTTGTCTTCGTTCGCCCCAAGAGCCACTACACCAGCAAAGGCGCACTCCGCGCTGGCGTTCCGACCCACCCCGGCAAGCCTGACATCGACAAACTTTGCCGCGCCGTCCTTGATGCCCTTACGGGAATCCTGTACCACGATGACGCGCAGGTTGTTTCCCTGAACGCCAGTAAGCGCTACGGGGTCGCGTCAATGACGGCTATTTCGCTTGTCACGATTTGACATAGACGATACGAGGGAGTATCTTACCCATGCCCTAGCATTTCGCCGGGGTCGAGTGCGGCGAGCCGCGCAGTCTTGAGAGGACGATCATGCAACGAAGTGACACCATCGGGGAGCTGGCGAAGGCGCTGGCGGCCGCAAACTTGGAAATCACGAACCCCAGCCTTGACGCGGTGAACCCGCATTTCAAGAGCCGCTACGCATCGCTCGGGGCGATCATCAACGCCGTGCGCCTGCCGCTTGCCCGTCACGGGATCAGCGCCGTGCAGACAGTCAGCACCGATGGCGGGGCGGTTGGAGTGACGACCACCTTGCTACACGCGAGCGGGGAATGGATGGCAGAGACGGCTATGTCCGCCTTGCCTGACCGCGCTACGGTTCAACAGTTGGGATCGGTCATCACCTACCTACGCCGCTACGCGCTCGCCTCCATCACGGGCATCGTTGGCGAGGATGATGACGATGGCAACGCAACGACTAGCCCAAGCGCACCGCGTAGCGAGCCGCGTAAGCCCTTCAAGCCGCAAGACCCACGGACAGCCGTCCCGCCGCCTCCGACCGCTCCTAGGGCAACCAAGCCCGCCCCTGAGCCTGTGGCGGAAGTCAAGGCGGAAGTCAAGGCAATGGACGCGTACCCGGACGTGTACGAGGGGACGTTTGACATCTTGCGGGTTGTCGTCCGCGCTGGAAAGCCCTACGCAATTCAGGTGGACGGCAAGCATGGCAAGGCGTGGATCGCTACCACCGTGCAGGAGTACGCTGATCTCGCCAAGGAACACGTCAACGACTGTATGCAGTTGCAGGTCGAACGCGTTGGCGACTTGCTCCAGATTATGAAGGTCACCGCGTCTAAGCAGGAGGTTCCGTTCTAATGTCGCTCTACCAAATTACGTCGGAAATGCAAGGTATACTTGAGGCGGTCTTAGACCATGGCATTGACTCGCCGGAAGCGCAGGAAGCGCTCAACGAGCATCTGAGCGGTTTAGATGAGGCCTTAGATCTCTCAGCGGAACGGTATTGTGGTTTTATACGCGAGCTAGAGATGCGAGCGGAGGCGAGGAGCAAGGAAGCTTCTCGCATCCGTGCGCTCGCAGCGGCTGACGATGCCCTTGCCACACGCCTCAAGGAAAGACTAAAGGCGGCAATGGAGATGACTGGCAGATTGAAGATGGAACTGCCGAGTTTCAAATTGTCGATTACTGCCGCTGGCGGGAAGCAGTCGCTTCAGATCGACGACGATGCCGTCAAGGGTCTAGAAGTCCCGCTCGTCAAGATCGTTACCGAGCCAAACAAGGAAGCGATCCGCATCGTCCTTGAGGCTGGCGGCGAGATCCCCGGATGCAGATTGCTCCCTCGCGGGACAAGCCTCCGCATTCGCTAATTACTTTGCCTCTCCCTCGCCGTTGCCTTCGGGTGGCGGCGAGGTTTCTTTTTGCCCAAAGGGAACTAGGCGGTTCAGCGCCTCGCGCCGCTTCGCGCATGGGCCGCAGGAGCCTGCCTTGATACCCACCGCGCTCGTCATCGCCGCGACCACGTCACCTAGCCCACGCATCCGAGGAGGCGCAACCGTCCCCGGCGCTGGCGGCTGCATTTCCTTTGTCAGCTTGGCGCGGGCAACGGCGGGGCGTGCGCCAAGGAAGAGGGGCGGGTCAACGATGTTGCCGTTCCGCGTCTCGCGCTGCTCGCAGGTATCGCACCTGGTCGCGTCAAGGTTGCGGGTACAGAATGGGGACGTGCCAGCCACGCGCCACGACTTGCAATCAATGATCGGGAGCGAGATGCCGGAGACGTTGAGCGTGCCGATAGTCATGATGTGAGGGTGACGACTGAGCCGTCAGACTTGCAGTAGATGCGGGGGTACTGGACAGAACGCACGCATGGTTGCGGGAGGGGATGGTCAATGTTCCATTGAGTGCAATCCACGCCTTGCCCCGGGCAGCATGGCGCTGGCTGGTAAACGAATGGGTAGGCGTAGCAGCCCGTGCGCGGGTCAGGCATACCCGGGCAAAGCGAAGTCCAGCCGTAAACAAGGACGATGATGTCGTTGCCAATTGTGACGGTGATGTCCTCAAGCGGCCAACCATCGCGGGCTTCGCAATTAGTTGCGGGTTGATAGAAGCCGTAATCCACGCAGATCTGGATATCCGGGGATGCGTATTCCTGCACGCGCTTCATGGTGTACCGCTCCCCGAATGAATACTCGGGGAAGGACAAGCATTGGATGACGTAGTTGTTTGGGGTCGCGGTGATCGCCGAGATGGACGCGTTGCAAGTGTTCTCGCTCGTCATTCGCCAAGGGTGATCGACAATCAAAGTCTGCGACGCGCACGCGTAATAGCGAGGGGACGAAGCAACAAGCGTGACCGTAATAGTGGCATTTGCGTCTGTGAACGCCACGCGGTCAACCGTCAAGGTATCCCCATCAGAGAACCCGGGGCGGTCGTTTGGGGTCTGCCAGTCGCACAATACGCAGCTCTGGCGATTACCGAACCAGAAGTACGCCGACCACGGCGGGATACCGGAAGCCGTCACTAGCGCCCCGATACGGGTATTGATGCGCTCCGCAATGTGCGCGGCGTTGCCTGAGAAGATCACGATGTCAAGACCGCAAACACTCAGCTTGGGCGCTCCAAGCGTTCCCCAGCCTGTTGCGACCGTGTTCTGTTGGTCAATGTGGACAATCCCGGTCGGGCCAAGGAAGAGGGCATTAAGAGCCGCCTGAGCGCCTTGCCCCTCAGGATCAATTCCCGGCGCAAAACAGGCCGGGAAGACAATGGTCATGATGTCCTCGTCATGGACGGGGCATCCAAAACTGCCGAGCGAGTAGCACGTCCGCACGTCATACGTCTCAAAGCGGTCAAGCACCGTATCACAAAAGTCAGGATCTTGAGCGCAGTTTCCTGTAGTGTTGCCACAGCAATCGCCTTCAGGGTCGCAATCTGGGCAATTCATGTACTCAACGTAGGACTGGGTAACTTGATTCGGGCAACTGGCAGGGGTCACAGGGTCGCGCACGGTGCAGAAACCCATCTCCTGCGACATACCCACGTCAAGGCTGTCGATCTCTACCGGGGGGCCGTGATCGCAACGAACGTACCAAGGAACGCCAATCGTCTCAATGCAGGTGCGAGCGGAGCTTGCAATCGTGACCCCGCTCCCTTTCACCGTTCCGGCTTGATCTTTGAAGGGGTAGCACTCCGCCACCAATTCCTCGCATGGGAGTTGAGGGTTGTTCGCAATGGCGGGGCCGTACTCAGGGATTTGCAGGTCTGCAATCCCGCCCGGGTTCCCCTGCTGCTGGGGCGCGGCATAGCAGCACGGCGGCCCCTGCGCGGCACGGTTCTTGATCTCGACCAATTCGCCTACGTTGACCGGGTAAATAGAGAGCGGGTTCGGGCAGGGTAAGGCCTCGAATCCGGTCAAAATATAGATGCAGCAGTCGTAAGAGATGTAGTAGCACTTGGTCGCAATGTCTGGCGGGTCGGGGATGCCTATCGAAATCAGATAGCCGATGCAGAACTCAATGCGAGCAGGAGCCTGCGAGCAATCAGGCTCGCAGCAATAATTGGCAAAATAGTCCTCGCACTTGAGGGCGTACCAAAGCACGCCACCTGTGCAGCAACATGAAGCCGCTGGGAGTGCGCTCACGCCACGATCACAATGCAGAGGGCGAGGATCACAACGCGGATCACTTGCCAGCCTTCTTCATGCAGAGATACCAACCAGCGCCGAAAGCAATGGCGGCAGCGGCGAGAGCGAACCAAATATTCCCTAGGGTGTCTGCGAGAATCATGTCTATGCCTTTCGTCTGGTCTTTGATTTTCTAAACGCCGCATCAAACAAGGGATCTTGCGCCCGCATTACGGCCACCATTTCCCGCTCGCCCTCAGGGCGGTCTGTATCTAGCATATCGACCGCAAGCTCCGCCGCAACTACTTTCCGGCGAGGAATCCAACCAATAGCGACCCGTATCGCCGTCCCTATCCCAGTCTGCCACAGGACAATGACAAGCGCCACGGCCACCACGGCAATAGCCCCGTAGGTCAACATGGTCATCCATGCGGGGGTCTTGTCCTCCACCCCGGACAGGCTGACATGGATCCCAGACGCAAGCGCGTCGATACGGGTAGCCCGGGCAACGACCTCCGGATCTCCGGTTTCCGTCCCGCGCTGGATCAGCCCCTGCGCCTCGGCGCGGATGTCGTTGGACGACTGCGCGATCCTCTGCACGGGGCTACAACCCGCGAGGAGGGCAAGCATGGCGAAGGTGAGCCACCAACGGCTCAACGCTTCTCGATACGCGTAACGCGATCTTCTAGCCCGCGCACGCGCTCCCCAATGACCTGAATCTGTGCGCTGCCTGATGTCGCTAGTTCTTGGATCTTGCCCAGCTCGCCCGCCATCCTTTCGAGGCTCTTGGTCTGCTGCTCGTCGCGTTCCGAACGGCTCCCAGCGTAGACAAGCGCGGCTACTAAAGCCGTGACCGCCACGAAGAACTGGGCAAAGCGAAGCCATCGGTCGATAGATGATGCGGTTTCAAGGGTCATGTTACGGAGGGGTAATAATGGTGTCCACGTTGGCCGTGTTGTTGTATTCCGGAGGAACAAATGTACTTGCCACAAGCGCCCCGGCTGAACTGTATTCAGTCACGACATGGGTGTACCCATACTGACCAGTCTTCTGCACGTTACAAGCAGCCCCACTAAACGCTTGTCTTTGCGATATGTCGTTGACAAACGTAACGCCGCTATTTCCAACTGCTAAAGGTCGGCGAGCAAGGAATGGGTAATTTGGGCTTTCAAAATTACCACCAAGTGCGGCCTGCTGGCTCATGTTGCTAAATGAGTCTTTGATAGCGCACCTTCTTGACGTTAAGAATGTCGCCAATATTGGAATCATGTTTGGGATGTATCCGCTTCCGGGGGTTAACAAAGTAGTCCCCGTAACTACCCCACCAGTAAGGGAAGTAGATCCTGTGGCTTGTACAACAGTAGAACCAGCAACAACTCCGCCGCCAGTTGCAAACGTCAACGATGGCGCAGAGACATATCCCGATCCACCATTAATAATGATGAGAGAATTCACCGTGCCGTCCATATTTACACGAGCAACCACAAGGGCGGTGTCTCCAGTAGGAGACGCTCCGACAGTCACCCTTGCAATGTCTCCGTTAAGAAAACTACCTGTTAAATCGCAGTTCTCAACTGTGCAACCGATTGCATTATCAAACCATACGACAGATTCTCTTTTATTAGCGTCTGGCTGTGCGTTTGCACCCGTAAGAACTGGCCCTGATAAAACTCCTCCTTTAACGCTTGTGTTTAGACATGGTTTTGATTCGCTTGAACTTCCAAATCGGACTGGGCAAGTTACGTTTTCGGTGTAGTAAGCATTGATGCTAGAAGAGCGCCAAGCCTTGATCCACATTCCATAGCGTGCGCCCTGCCCAATAAGATTAGTGAACGAGTTTGAGAATGAAAATCCGCTCCCGTGCGCTGCAACATTTGCTTCTTGATCAAGAAGGAAATTGATTTGACATCCAAGGTTAGACGTGTACCAATCGCTACAAACATTGCCGTTAAAATCTGCGCCGCACACAAAGCAGATTTGAGTGACAGTTGAAAATCCTGTGGTCAAATGGCTCAGGGTGCATCCGTAAACTTGGTTGAAAACATAACCATAACTACCAGTAAAACCACGAACAACCACATTATGAATAACAGACTCAATATAATTTTTGACATACAAGCCTGTAGTAGCAGTCCCTGAAATTCTAAAGTCTCGCAACTCGTTTCCATATGCAACAGTAAGAGGTGTCTGAGTTGTACCGACCGCAGATATTGCTGCGCCCGTAATGCTTGTGGCAACGATATTTGAATTCTCGCCTACCCCGTAAATTGTTCGTGCAGGCGTATTGGTGCTACTGGCTGGAATGGCGTTGATCGTAGACGTGATCTTGTAGTCGCCCGCTGGTATGAATACATTCAGCCCGGTAGTGATTGCCGCCTGAATGGCTGCTGTGTCATCCGCAACACCATCTCCTACTGCCCCGAAGTCTTTGACGCTCACGGTGTCGCGCAGCTTGTTCTGCAAGGTGCGTGATGTCGCCCCTGCTCCTGCGGCAATGAACGAAAGCCGAGCATCGTTACCTACGGTGGCCGTAGTGCTTGTCGTTCCATAGGCAACAGCAAACGTG